>JAABUV010000059.1_pt1 | contig 148204 bp, 104 predicted proteins | sample 5559971 | NCBI WGS metagenome assembly JAABUV01 (sample SAMN10711881, study PRJNA513362) | rock metagenome | isolation source: Antarctica rocks | place: Antarctica: Victoria Land, Knobhead nord | collected 2015-12-19 | reverse complement strand
AATCTCTTATAATAAACCTTAATATTTAGTAAAGTAGAAGGGTTAATCTTATAATTATAATTAATAGCTATATAAATAGGACTTAGTTAATATACTAGATATATTAGAAAGATTTAAGTAGGATTACCCTAAGATATAAAGTTTATATTATATAAGAGGGGAAATAATTTCTATTATTATAAATAAAAAAAGAAAAGATACTTAATATAACTAGACTACTAAAGGCGTTATAAGAGAGGGCTACTATATTATACTAGTAGTAGTACTAGGCCTATTACTATTACTACTATTAGTAATAGGAGTATCCTCCTTATTATCCTCTTCTTTATCCTTTATAATAGAAGGGAGGCGCTCTTATAATATATTAGTAAGGCTTTAAAAGTACTTTAAAAGGGGAGATAGAGTAATATATATATATTAATAAAGGATATTAAGAATACCCTCTAAGGTATTTATAATATAGATAGTAATAACTAGGTTAACCCTAGTAGGAGCTATAATAGTAGTAGGGGTAGAGGAGGCGTAGTAAAGGTAGTAATAATACTATTAAATAAGCCTATTAAAGGTTTACTAGAATCTAGCGAGTTAAAGGAGGTTAGAACTAGTATTTAAAGTAGTTATAGTATTTAAGAATTAAAGAAGGCGCGTATAAGTATAGTAAGTATAAGTAGGAATCTCTTATTAATATTTAATATTAAGATCTTTATAATAATTATATCTAGTAGAGCTAGGGGAGGCGCGTATATAAGTTATACTATTAAAGGGATAAGTAAAGCCTTAACTAAAAATATTAGACTTATAAATCTTTAGATTAGAATATAATATAATAAAGGTATACTATACGGGATAATATAAGAATAGGCTAGGAGCGGCTTAATAGGGGAGGTTATATACTATTATAAGTAGAGGGGGTAGTAGTAGTCTTCTTTTAATTAGTAGTAAGGGTAAGTTTATTACTAAGGATTACTTATAAAATAACTACTAGAAGTATAAGGAGGTATAATAAGGCGCGGAGGGGGTAATAATATAAATAAGACTTAAAAAGGACTTAATATAATTAATAAAAAATAAAGATATTATAATTAAAAGAATAATATTAATGTTATATAAAGAAGGTACGCCTTAAGTACTTAGTAAACTCTTAATAGTAATAACTTCCTATTTACTTTAAAATATTAAGACTTCTAGCTACTTTTATAATAAATTAATAAAGGATAATAGGAAGTATAATAGGAATATATTATAATATAAGGATTATATATAGGAGTAGTATCCGTAATTATTATAATTTAATAAAATTATAAATTCCTTAAGGCTTAACTTAGAGGACTTATAATTAATTATATTATTATACTCTTATTAGAGGTATATTCTATTACTAAGGGAGTATCTTCTATAAATTATAACCTTTTATACTCTTAGAGCCTAAGAGCCTAGATAGGGAGATAATTATAAGGATTAGTTAGGAATATAGTACTACTATTAACGTGGCGTCTATAGTATATAGTAGTACTACGCTACCCCTTTACCTATAATATATAAAGGAGGGAATTCCCCTTAAAGGGAAGGGTAGTAATTAGTCTTACTATTAATAAGAATAGAGAGTTCTATATATATACGTATACTTACTATTTATAGTACTTAATAGCTACGTTATTATATAGTACCCTTATATTACTATACTAATTATAGAGAATATTTAGGTCTATTTCTCTAATAAGTACTACTTTTATTAGAATACCCGCTATACTAAATAGGTTATTTATAATAAATATAAGCGATATTATAGCGATTATATATAAAAATAATAATATATAGTAGCCTCCTAGTTCTTAGTATAGGCTATAATAGGCGTAGGGTTTAAGTTAAGACTAGTATTCTATTACTATATAGAGGAGGTTAATAAGGAGTTTAAAAATAGTAATAGGTATACTTAATAGTAAAAACTTAGTAGGCTAATAACTTAGGAATACTACTATTATAAGATCCTACTAATTATCCGTTATTAGAAGTAGGTATTAAAAGAATAGGGCCTATAAATAATCTTTTAAGAAGATAATAATAGAAGTTATAGTATTAGAAGTAAGGAGAATTACTATAAGTATTATAAGGATAAAATAGACCTTAAGTATATTAATAATTAGCTAGCGAATTTACTAGATCTTAACCTAATTAAGAATATCTAGAGGATCCTTAAGAGTAGGGTTAAATTATACTATTCTATAAACTTTAAGTAACTATATTATATAATTAAGAAGGAGTAGAAGGATATTAAGTAATAGGAGGTTAATAAGTATATCCTTAGTAGTTAACAAGGTCCTAATAAGGGTAAAGGGGGTAAGAAGGATAAGGACTATTATATTTAGACTAGAATAGAGTAATATATTAAGTGAAAAGGACTATCTATAGAGTTCTAGATAGATAAGTAAGACGATGGGTTTCTCGAAAAATTAATAGGGGCGGGCCTACTAAATCGCGGGGATCGACATCGGACACGACTTTTTTTACCGACCCTCGGGAGTATTGTACGCGATAAAGCCTAAGCCTGATTAGGAGTAGCTCGCTTGCCAAGTCCTTCATCACAGACCTATGTTTGATTACGTTGAAGTGGTAAGATCCAGCGACACCTCCTACTACCTCGAGATCTATAACCATGAAAGATCTTACCCCATTGGGAGCAGTCGTTGCAAACTCACGAAAACGCCATCAGTAGAGAATAGCGCAGTCCATATACGGGAAGTGCGCTCTACCGCACATACCCAAGCTACTCACAAACATATAAGCATCTCCCCTCCCCAAGTAACTCAAAAGACTTTCGCCGACTTCTATCACCGATCCAACAGCGCTCATTGGCTGTCCGAACCCACCTCAAGATCCGCAGCCTTGCCCTCAAGTAAGGCTCTGCCTTTGCCAGCACATCAAGCAAGCCACAGCGCCCACTCTCCGACCACTCAGACGTACACTTCGCGCCAAGATGGAGGAATTTACATCCCATTGGACCGATTGGATCAATTTCGACGCTGGTTTTGAGACGCAGCCTTGTGGATTCGATGCAAATCAGGGCGACCTGGCGGTAGAGGTTCGATGTTTTTTTTTATTGGCTGATACAAGGGCTATAGGGCAAATGTCCCCTACCATCAATGGTCAACTCCCACGATGTGAACGGTCAACCAAACGTGCAACAGACCAGCCTTTCCGTGTCCGGCATCTACGCAGAGCCTGTGCCACGGACGTCTGTTAATGGCGATCCCTGGAGTGTTTGCGCCGTGCTTGAGGATGGCGTTGGAATAGGACAGCCTATTGTTGACTCATGTCTGTCGCATCATAAAGGTGAAGAAAAAACCTATGATCAATCGCATCTTGATCCAATTCGTAGGTGCAGCTGTATGAGCTGCCTTTCACTGGGTTTACCAAAGGATATTTTCATACGTGTACCCAACGTCTTCACGGACCTGCCTAGAGATATGAAGTACACTGTTGTGTGCAAATTTCTGGGTTGTCGGGAGCAAATTACAGGGTACTTTGAAAGAAAATTGGCTTCTAAGGCTGTTTACCATGAGCAAAGGCATTTCGGCAATCTCGGGGAATATCACTGCCTTGAAGGATGCCAAACCACTACCAAGAATTTCGCAGATCTCAGGCGTCACTACACAGTTAGACACTGCACCAATGCCATCAAATACCCGTGCCCTATTCTCGGATGCAAATACGGCGGAGACAACGGTTTCACCCGCAAAGACAAGCTCCAAAGCCACCAACGTAATGTTCACCAAGGGAAAGTTGTTCCAGGGAAGGCTTTTCGGCCCATCAAGCCAAAGGCGAACGAAGACGGGATCAGCAGGCCACAGGGTATTCAGACCGTTGAATCCAAGCCAAGCACTGGAGCTTGAGAGGACAGGGAGAGCCGAACGCCAGGAGTGGGAGACCAGGATCAAGATACATGCCTGTTGAGCGCTGTCGGAGGCGAGAAATCAAGGTGGATTCTTTATATCACTCTTTGAATGTTAATGTCTTCGTGCTTTCCTATGTACACTCTTTTTTTCAAGTTGCCCTCGTATTTTTCTTGGCTCGTACGGGCATTACTTCAACATTGTGCCCGCTGAGTACTTTCTATTATCCACCATTGTCCGTACATTTTCCTTACCAAAATTCATGGGTAGCTATCAGGAGGCTGACAAGCATTCAACATGGGAGTACGCCTCCAACATAACGATGAGAATGGAAACTTATTATGATCTTGGATGTCTCCCACGAGGGTGTACATCGCGTGACTCCGTCCGAATGTCAAACTGTGAACTTAGGGTTTCTTTGTCCACGGCTAAGCAAGCCACCCTATACTATCGACCTCACCAATATTACTACAAGTCTGCATGTTCAACATGCATCAAGTAAACCCCAAGTGAAAGGGAGACCGGACGGACCCACAACAATGTCCAGTATGAACAGTAACAAGTACGGACATCATCTTGACAATGCCACGCACATTTCACCCCGTGCTATCTTCATCAAAAGCTATGACAGCGGCATCTACAGTCCATACACCCTCAAATCCAACCAAACACAATCAACATAATGATCCCCTCGAACATCCAAGACGTCGCCAAAAGCGATACCGCACCCTTTCCACCCAAAATTCGTCGCCAGCACTCCTACGAGGATGCTTCGCAAAGAGCCCTTACAGCTCACGAACAAACTTGAAGAGTTCTCAAGAGCGTTAAAGACGGGTTAATAAATACACCTTAACGGATGCAATGATAGCCGCTCTCCTTTCTGGACTTCCTATACTTTATGCAACGGCTACAGAGCGCATCCAAACCATCGTACACTCCACTAGAACCAATTCCCTCTCACCCAACCAAACCCCCCATCAGAAACCCAACCAAGCCACATCCCACCAAGCAAGCACAAAGCCACGCATCACCACACCCCCTTAAAAAACCCACGCGAATAAAGATCCAAATCCTCTTCCACCAACCCTCCACCATCCATCAAATTCTCCCACTCCCCTCTCAGTCCCCCCTACCCCACCCAACCCAACCCCACACCACACATCCGACCAAAACCAAAACCATCACCCCAATCCCCTCTATCTATTCCCGTCATGTCATTGCAGTCAATGAATCAGCACGCCCCTTATAGATACTCACACGTCGAAGTAAAACTAGCGGACCCCTACATAGGGGTTTTATTCAGGAAGGGAGGAGTATTGTAATAGCCACTCGGAGAGGAGAGGAGAAGAGAGGGGAGGGAATAAGGTACTGTGCATATGATACGAGAGAGGGGGTACGGAGTTTTTACACTTTACTATGACTTGATGAGACATCATATATGGAGTAGATGAGGAAACTCATGTTCGGTTTGAATGGAGCTTAGGGGATAGATGTAGGTGAGATTGTTGTGATGGAGAAGGGAGAAGGGAGAAGGGAGAGGGTTGTGATGGATATGGACTAGGACTGGGAAATGCAGAATCTCTCTCGCTGTTGATATCCGTAGTTTCAATGGGAGAAGGAAGAGGAGAGGTAGAGAGCTGTTGAGAATGGAAATGCATGAACTGTTCCATTACCAGAGATCGAAACCTTTATATGCCTTCCTGTCCTATAGCTTCGCTTGAGTTGATAGCTATAACATGCTATACTTTACTATACCCTCTCAGATTACTCCGATGCATAATACCAGGTTGCTTCCTGATAGCTAACGCCTGGCAAATCCGTCCCTAGAATCTATACGCCAACCATACATAGCCCCAATCCCCATGCAAGCATCAACCAGTGCTTCCAGAAGAGCACAAAACCCCCAGAGAAAACGAATCATATCTGCATCGGCTGAGGAACGACCGGCAGCTCGGTCACCAACGTACTAGGCGTCGGCATAGCGTGCGAAGGGACGCCTGAGAGTGGTGGACTCGGCATCTGCGGTTTGGGCGTAGGATGCTCGCTCAAAATCGGTAGACTCGGCACTTTCTCCGCTGGGACTTCGTTGGCTGTCGGCGGCTGCTGCTCATGTAGTAAAGGTTGTATAGGGTCAGGTTGTACAGGGTCCAGTTGCATGGGCTGGACGGGCAACAATTCTGGCGGTATGGGATCGGTACCGGCGGTGTAGACACGGACCGGTTCTTCGTGCGGCGGCTTTTTTCGCTCTGCAGACATTTGCTCTTCGGGCTCGCGCGTCGAGTCGTTGGTGTGGGCAATTGCCTTTTCGTGTTCGGCGCTCTCTCGTGTCGCTTGGCTGAGCTGCGTGTACAAGTCTCTTTCGTATTCGGTCTGGACGTGTCCGTTGGTCCCGCTCTGGGCCTGGGATGGTTGCATTTGCGCTTGTGGTGCTTGATATGCCGGCTTCGGTGAGTCCGCAGGCGCAGGCTTTGGTGTTGTCTCTTGAGTGAAGTTGCCCTTAGTAGGGCTTGTTGTACGGTTCGCAGAAGGAACATCTGGCGCTTTGGTGACAACATCTGGTTCGTAGATAGCTTTCGAAGGGATGTCAGTCACTGATGGCGACGGAGCGCTCAGGGTAAGTCCGTTCGCATTCGTGACTCTGGGCGCAGCTTCAACCGGCTTGTCCCTCATCTCAACATCTTCGTCCGATTCTTCACCTAATAACTCTTCATCTCTCACCTCCAACATCTCCCGTCGAGGTTCTTTCCTCACAGAATCTCCCCCACTCATACTGCCCTCACCCTCACTCCCCCGTTCTGCCGCTGCAATCTCCTCGGCAGTCTTCACCCTCGGCACGAATGGATGATCTTTCAATTCCTGCTCTTCAACGTCCTTCCAGCTGCATTTGGCATGCTTCTTGGTACAACCCATACATGCAGTCAAGTTCTTCAAGCAGTCCATATGGAGTCGCCGACACCTGTCGCAAGGCGGTTGGACGCGGTCGCCCCTATTGAGCTGTTCCATACGAGCCATCATGTCAGATTTGAAGGGACCACTGTCATCGAATCGGTCTGCTGGCGAGGGTTTGACGTACGGGAGGAGGGAGGTTGGGGTATTCGGTATGGGGACAGGCGAAGCTGTGTTGAGCAGAACGCCGGCATATTCCATCGAGTCAGCGTAAGGTCTGGAATTTGGCTTCGTGGGCAGGGCGGTAGGTCGCGATATTGACGTTGGCCTATGGGAATGAGGTCCATCGTCAATCGAACTAGAACGCTCGCTCTTGGTGTGAAACTTGCTGAGCAGCTCAGCTCGTGTCGCGGCCGAGACATGGAGAGGATTGATGCCGTTGGTAAGTGGTGCACTTGATCGAGGTTGATCGTGTGTGGAGCCGTTGTATGATGAACGGTCCGTTGCAGGCATTGGGTATCTCGAATTCACCGCGACAAAGCCTCCGCCGGTTGGCGAGTTTGAGGCACGTTCCCCATTGCTAGGGTGCCTAGAATGAATTCCATCCCCACCGCGGCTTGGAACTCGACTTCGAGTGCCATCATCAACCGTAGCTTCCGCCTCTCTTCTGCTGGCAATGGCATTCCTTCGACTTCTAATCTTGTGATTGAGCTGTCTTGCTCGACCAGCAACTGTGTCATATTAGCCTATTTCTGCTTTCACAGCGTATACATGGACATAAAGGATATAGATCCCCCGAAGGATGCGGTGGTCACATACCTTGATCAGCAAGATGCACACAGCCTCCCAACGCCTTCTCCAAAATCTCCAACGTCCCCAACTCCTTCTCCTCATCCTCACCAATCGGCTGCGGCGGTATCAGCTTCTGCGGCATACCACTCCTGATCAAGACGAAATCCTCCTCGCTAATCTCCACCCTGCACTGCTTTGTATAGAACTGGCAGACCTTCACACCCTCTCTTATCTGGTCTAACTTGAACTGCTCCGGCTTGTTCGTCGCAAACTCCACCACGTCCAGCCAGCCCACGCTTGTACTTTCGGACTTGCCGTTCATCTTTAGCACGCGCGGTGGACCATCGAACAGACGTTCGAAACGTTGGATGAGGATGGGACCGAGGGGGCGGGCGCCGAGGTTGCCAGCCATGGATTCATGGCGGTGCAAGACACCTTCGTAATCGGTGATCAAGGAGAGGAGCGAGGGTAGGGAGTCATGTTCGGCGGATATGAGTGGAAGAATCTCCTGGAATTGGCGGACAAGGTAGTTGATTTGGAGGTGGTGGTTGGAGTGTGTCTTGTGCAGCTTGGCTGGTGGTGTGGGTTGTTTGGGAGGTTCGGGCGACGGGCTCCGCTTTCGTTTGGTTGAGCTGGATGAGTAGTCTACTGGGTGTAGAGGCGGAGAGCCCATGTGGTCCATTGTGATCGATGGATGATGGCGGAGAGGTTGAGTCAAGAAGGATAGTAGAGTAGGTGTAGGTGGTGTAGGCGAAGCGGTCGGAAGCTAGAATACGGTGTGCGTGTCGGAGTGGGGCGGGAAGTGATTGGTTTCTCGTTATCGTAGCTGAATATCCATACTGCTGAATATACGAAACATATCTGGGGAAGAGAGATGGGGAAAGGAAACAAAGAGCAGAGTGGAGTCCGAGGAAGAGAGAGGAAGAGAGAAAGAGAGGATGTCGGTTGAGGGGAAGAAGGGAGTCACAGACTGGCGCAGCCTTTCTTCTTTTTGCGACATGCAATCGTCAGCCCTCCAACCAGCTTTGGGGGGGGGGGGAACATTCCCGAATTCCCGCGGCAGAGTCCAGGCAAGGGTCCTTCGGAAGAGCAAAGGGTGGGGCTTTGGGCTTTGGGCTCCCTCCGATGCCCTCATTTCCCCCGAGCCCCCCCATTCCTGGCCTCGGCCGGGCTCGCGGAGTTAGGGATCGGATGGGATGGGGATCATTGGGGATCATTGGGGGAATGGGGGTGTCGCCTGATCGCCCCAGAACGCCTGAGCGGTAAGTCGCCTGGGCGCCGGCATACCCGTAGCAGTGAGGTACAGTATTCTAGCCCCACGAGAAAAGAGAAAAGCACCCAACCACCAATTGCGCCCCAAGCCACAGCCCGCTTTTGCCACACCACTCACCGCTCGCCTAGCATCCGACTCCGCCACTAAGCACTAAGACCCAACCATTATTCCGGTCAGACTCCACATGTCCCTCCATCTCCCATTGGATGTCTGAACGAGGCAACTTCCGCGGCCGCGGCGCCGGCGGAGGCAGAGGAGGCAGGGGAGGGAGCAACGACAGCAGTCGTGGGGCCCGAGGCGGCCATGCGCAGGCCGGCAGTGACAAGCCCAAGAAGGAGAACATACTCGACCTGACTAAGTATATGGACAAGGAGATCAGTGTCAAGTTCAATGGAGGGAGGGAAGGTACGTTGGGCCCATACTTTCGTTCGAGACAGACGGCAAAGCTAACATGACCCAGTAACAGGAACCCTCAAAGGCTACGACCAACTCATGAACCTCGTCCTCGACGACGTCAAGGAACTCCTCCACGGCACGTCCCCTTCCCTTCCCTCCCCCTCTCCCCCTCCCCTCTAATCCCCCTTCCCTCCCCCTTCCCTCCCCCTCATCCCCTTCCTCTCCCTTCCCTCCTCCCATCCTATCCCCTACATCCCCCACTAACACTCCCCCCACAGACGACGCAGGCAACACCTCCCACCGACCCCTCGGCCTCATCGTCGCCCGCGGCACCCTCCTCGTCCTCATCAGCCCCCTCGACGGCAGCGAGGAGATTGCGAATCCTTTCGGTGGGATGGGTGGGGAGGAGGGGTAGGAGGGAGTGGGAAGGGGGGAGTGGGAAGGGGAGAGTGGGAAGGGAGGGAGGATGGGATGGGATGGGGTAGGAGTGGAAGGGGTGGTGGGGGGGGATGGGATAAGAGTGTGATGGAAGGGATGGGATGGGATAATGGTATATGCACAAATACCAAAATGAGAGGTCTAAATTCGCAAGGGAACCGGAAAGAGCTGGACCAAAAGCAATTTATATCTCAATCGGAATGGATAGCAAGGCGAGGGTACTAAAAGGATCAAAGATGTCCTTTTTGCGTGGATTAGATATAGGCATGGGTACTGTATGCATAGCTCGCAGCCTTGTGTGGTATCATATCATACTTGAAGATGGCTGAGAGTATTATACCTATATGGGCTAGATAGTAGCTTGACTTTAGCTGCAATATGATAAAGACATAACATCGATGTCTGATTCACCATCACGATGTAGGCAGTAACGTCAGATAAATTCATTGGCAAGCACACTGTATAAACTCCTTCCATGAACGCTAATACTGACATCGAATCGAAGCAAACATATACATCTATGCACAGCATTTACACATCATCCCCCTACCACGTGAAACTCTCCTCCACGAAATCGATCGTCGCCCCCGTATCCACAACCCCCCTAACAGCCCCCCTCACCTCGTCCGCAAAAGCGCCCGGTCCGCACACAGTGACAGCCGTAGCCCCGCACCGCGTCACCATCTCCTTCCTCAGCACGAGGGCAGGATCGCACCTCCCAGGCAGCATCTGCACCGTCTCGCTCCGACTCTTCACCTCCAACTGCGATCGGGGCTTGCTGACAAACATGATGATCTTGAGGACCTGCTTCCGGTTTCCCATCTGCAGGATCTGATCCATCCACGGCCTGACCCATTCGAGCGTGTCCGTCGTTCGCACAGACCAGGCCAGCACGATCTTTTGCGTTGCGACCGTTCCGGCGGCTTGACCTTCGAGTAGCTCTCGGATGTGGCCGAGTTGATGCGTTATGCCTACGCCGGCTGCGAAGAGGAAGACGGTGCCGTAGGAGTGGAGGCTGTCGAGACCCCCGTACGGGCCTTCGACGAGGCCGGTGACTGTTATTGTGCCGGTGGGGGAGGCGCGGGCTTTGTTGTAGAGTTTAGCGGTCATGCCGGTACGTTTGGCGATGATGAGGGACATGGTTGTCGTTTGTGATGAGGTGGCCACGATGGATCGTTTTCTCTCGGGTAGCCTCTCATCGGAGAAGGTGTCAAATGTCTCGGACCACGCGATCGAGAAGGGGTGGTTCATCCATAACGAAAGAGCCGGGATGTAGATGAAAAGATGTGACCCCGGCTTGAATTGCCATGGTCGGGGCATGTCGATTGTCACACGGCACGCTTCGTTGCCCTGGCCTGGAAGTGCCTCGACGGTGACCTTGGTGATCTTGCGAGGTGAGAGGTTGCGGTAGAAGATACGAAAGAGTCTAGCACAGCGCTCGAGGATCCAGATTGCGATTACCCAGTTGATATAGGCCTCTCCAGGGAGAACACCCACGCGGCAATGCACCTTGACACCAATGATTGCTACGATGGCGAGAACTTGGTGAATGTGCAGGAAGGTCTCGTAGAAAGCGTGGCGCACTATCGAAGCTGCTTGAATCATGATGACGCCGAACGCGACAGTGCTAAGCATGCCGTAGGCAAGAAATGGACTGTTGTGAAGCCCATCTGCAATGCCTTTGGAACCCTTGGCATCATGTTCGTTGACTGCCCACGCGATGGTGTGTATGACTGCCTGCGCTGTTACCACCCTCCCAATCCATCGGTGGAACAAGTTATAGGTATCGAAGCTGATCCGAAGCAAGGGTATGAATGGACTGTTCCTGCCGGCAAGGACGACCAACGGAAGCATGTTGACCATTGCCAGATGACCTGTTCTGCCACGTAGCTCGGCGAGGATCTTAGCCTTGGGATCGCTGTACCTGAGATACAGGCAGTAAAACATGTTGATGCCAAGGTATGCAGATAGTAGCACTGTGTGCAACCTCGAAGGTAAAGTCCCAACATTTCCAGCCCGTGATAGCTGGATCTCCCTGTTGTGCCTCTTCTTCCACAGCGGCGCATATATTATCTGCTTTTTGATCCTCGGCCATATAGCTGTCCGATCCTTTGACCAGTAGGACTGTTGCAAGGTGCCGGAGTTGAGGTTCAGCAGGTGTCTGAGGTGCGCATTTGCCATTTGCCCAAACCGCACACACAATACCACAGAGATGACGAGTAGGACACCAATCCATAAACTTTGTTCCAGGCTCTGATCTGTTGATAGTTCAACTCCTGTGAGGCCATGTGTGTAGGGGAGGATCTGACTCTTTATGGCGTCCTCGCCTATGAGTCCCTTCGTACTGTTGATGGCGACAGCGGCGCGTGTTTGGAGCGAGGACGTAGTGAACAGGTGGTGTATAGTGTTGAGCGGACTCATATCGATGTGACCAGCACGGTCGATGAGGTTATACGGAGTGAGGTAGGGGGAGTGAATAACGAAACACTTGGCTTGCAGAAATTGCCAGTCTTCGTCTTCGAGGTCTAGGAAGATATTAAGTCGCGTCGCGTGTGGAGCAAACAAGGGCTTTGAAGAGAGAAAGAAGAATGGAACCAAAGACCAGCTTTGTGGGTGGAGTGACAATTGGATTCAAAGCTGAAACGGGTTCTCGAAGAATGGATCTTGTGCGAGGCGTGAAGGCATTGTGTGTTGAGAGTTTAGGTACTTATTGTCAGCGCTCGGCCTTGTTCATTGTTCGATTCCTGCCTCCGCATTGTTGAAAAGAGTGTTGATGAAAAGAGTGTTGATACAGCACCGGGCGTAATGTTGTGTAGCGTAGGGATTAGGAGTGGTTAAGTGAGAAGAACCATAGCAAGTCCCCTCGGCTTGGTGTTATGGTCACTGCAACGGCCGTAAAATCTATCAAATTAGGTGAATAACCAGTATCGTGTAATTTCAGCAATTGCCTCATTCATCATACACTTGAAGTGGGGTTTGTTAGCATCACAACGACGGCGATGATGAGAATGATAGGGGAAGAGGTGAGAAGAATACAGTGTCTCAGGAGCGTGGCTATTCGACGAGATCAGTGGACTTGTTCATTGCTTAACATTACAGCATGAGCTCTGGGCCAGATTTGTCCAATCCAGCATCATGAAGAGGCAAGCTTTTCGTAGCGCCCATAACTGCCAGTGGCTGGTACGACTCTGGGATCTTACGTCCGAGACGGTCATCAGACTGCTCCAACTCATGTCGAAACAACCAGGAATGCGCCAAGGCGAATGGATTGATTCTTCAGAGGTCGTCAGAGGATGCGTGAAACAAAGGAGATGCAGAAGATGAAGATCGATTGAGCGCCAGTCGTTGTTGTCGGCGCCAAGCATGAGATGCCGAGCTAGTCTCATCTGGGCTAGCACAGCGCTTACATCATGATTGGTTCATCTCTTTCCGGATCTAAACAAAAATAGAAGGCCTCCAAACTCCCAAACCGCATCATTGCTTGGGCTTTGCCCGGGTACATTTGGAAAGACCATCCGGTTGTATTTGACGTAATCCACAGCCAGCTTGTTCGACTGCTGTGTATACGGTAGAGATCGTCAGCTCTCTAGCCGGTATGCATGCTTCACAAGGCTCCTTGTCTGAACGCCTTGCTTTGAGGTTGCACATACTCCCACCCATGGCCTCTCTCATACCTAAACTCACTTTTGTGCCGAGAGGTGTCAATAATAATAGAATCCAAAGTCTGATGTTGCTCCGATAGAATAGGTTGTCATTCGACACCGTGTTGGGAAGGAGATGAAATTCTTCCCCATAACGCTGTTGCTCCGTCTATTCTTACATAACGTACCCTATCGTATTATTCCCTCTTAATTATCAGGAATTCGATTCACTACAATAGAGAGAATATGTGCAAGCCTACCATAGAAGAGTGGCAGTAGATACAGTCGGTCCTTGGGTCGGGAGATCCGGCCCAGGGCAATGGAGGAGGAAGCTCGCAGCCGGTCGACCGAGCCAACCCATTGCATGCTTTCGGATAGAAAGCATAAGTATGTACCGAAGGTAAACGACGACTTGGCATCTTCTAGATCCCAAAATTCATACAGACAGTGGATTTATTGGATTGTTGGGCCCAAAAAATCTAATCTGGCAGATATGCGACTGCCATTGTTGATTTCGGCATAACGTCAGAGCATTGGAGACATTTTCTCACAAGATCGATTAGTAATATCGTGGTCGTCACGGACTATTAGGATATGAAGAGGGTTGTCGATAGCAAGACTCATGCTCCTGGAGTGACCTGCATCAATGGGCTGATGTTCTACAAGACTAAAGCCTACCGAAGTCATCCCTGATAATACTGCCGGTAATTCGAAAAGTGGAAGAACAGGCGCTTGTGCATTGGTAGTACTTGGATACTATACCGTAGTGTATGATGATATATCGCCTGAGTTGTTAGGATTGGTAAAGCGCTTGCGGCTTGAAGGTCCTCCAAAGTGAAAGCGGCGATGATGCTCCTGCAGTAGAATGCAATGGGCATCGAGTATTACAGCATCGTGTTGAAGCTACACTCTATCTGCTACTGTAAGTTCGAAACTCAATCATGATCATGAGTATCTGTTGAAGCGACTCAGGTAGTGGCCATAAGGTTTAAATCTCAATGTCTTGCAAAGACATCTCAACCCTACATACGAATTCAAGCTTTGCAGGGTGTACACTCCTGAAAGAACTAGATACCATCATCAGAAGACATGGACCACCTCGGAAAAGAGGGTGTTGTACAAGGGCCTATATAGCTGATTGAATGGATGCCAAAGAGTACTGATATGTGACAGGCAGCCGAGAGTCTGCTGGAGCTCTGGAGAAGTTGCGTGGAGTATACGTTGAAGCTACGCAAGTTCTAGTAGAGCTGACTGAACGTTGAATAAGATTGGTAAGTGGACAGAATTAAAGACGGTATGTGAAGCACCGAATCCATATTGTGAGGGGTAATGACAGTATTGATTGACAGACAAGGCTGGTGGAATAAACTATATTGGTGGCATGACATCTTCTCCTTCTCACGCCTCATTGACAGCGATCACTCTTATGACCCAGAAACATTTCATCACTAGCTTAAGATCCCAATCCAGACATTCCTTGGTTGGCTGCTCCAGAACCACCAGGCATAGCTGGCTGGATAGGTCTGAAAGTGGACGTTGTCACTGACATGGCGTCACCCTGATGAACATTCCTCTGATGGCTCCGAAGTTTGTCCTTCCTCGCAAAGCCATTGTCGCCACTATATTTGCACCAGGGCACTGGGCAGGCGAACTGCTTGGGCTTTGTGGAGTGTCTGACGGTACAATGGCGAATTAAATCAGGCCATCTCTTGGTCATGAATCTGCAATGTTGTTCGACGCAGCGGAATAAGGGATTGCCAGATCCGTGGTAATGATCTCTCTCATGGGAGACATATTCAGCATGGACATCTGTGGTGAAGTCGCAGTCTTTGAATCGACAGCATACACCCTCTATCCAATTCCCTGGTACTCCGATGAGCAGACAAACCATGCAAGAACATCCTGGGAGGATTGCGTATTTTAGATGCTGACCAGTATGTAGGACTGGGGAGCTGTTGTCCGTCAAAGGTCGAGCGCTAGGATCATCTACAATGCTGCCATCTTTGTCGCGGATGCCGTGGAAGAAGGCCTGGTCACAGAAGGTGACTAAGGACCCAGACTTGATAGGTTCATTGTCTTGGGTAGAGAAGTTGGCTTCGCCAATGACGTTCTAGCTCGCAAAGGTGACCAGGCCTTGAGGCTGATGGCCCAGTGTCTCTAGCGTATTCGTTCCCCAATCGACGCTAGCCGTCGAACAGTCCTCAAATGCCCAGTCGCCCCAAGTCGCACACCGGGCGTCTGAGTCGGAGGTCGCCGAAGCGCAGTTGAATCTTCACGCCCTTGTGTTAGCCAATAAAAAACATTCACCCAAATATGTCGCCCTGAACGTCATTTTGGGGCGGATCAGCAAAAGAATCATCAGTGTCGAACCACGGCATCCAGTCAAAGGCGTCGTTGTCCATTCCGAGCCGTCGGCGTGATCCGTGTGGCTGGAGAAAGGGCGGATGATGTGCTGGCTTTGCAGCTAACGATGCACGGCTAACAGAAAAATGAGGGCGAATGACGAATAGAATGTGGATCTGAAGAACTGAGCCGCATATGGTGGTCGAAAGATCTGGAAGAAAAGTTGGGCGAGAGGGTTGTTTAAGTATTCGCCAACGCTAGGCCGAAATACAGGAGGGCGACCCGGGTCTTTCTCATGCATGGACACCCGCGGCTCATTACCTTAATGAATGCAGTGCTCATATCAAGAGGCTCTCATGATTCCGAGATAGCTTCGAAAATTTGTTGGAATTACGGAGATCGCCACAGGAGACGTCTGAAAAGCACGAGATGCTCAGTCCCTCGAGAACACTTGACGGTAATGTTAGCGAAGGGAATAACAGGATGAAGATGGCCTGGGAGAGATGTCGATATATCACCATCTTCCATCAAGGTTCTCCTCCCTCTACTTACATGACCCTACAACACGACTTTCAGAGTGCGCGCTATATGCCGCACGATTGGCCTCAGGCTTGGGGGGGTGGATCGACAGTCATACCATACAACGCAGGATTCTGCCTTGAGCCAGAGACTCTGCTCAACAAACACTGATAGGAAGAAGAACGGCTATCAATACAACATCAAAGCTGCTCAATCGTCGCCGTCCGAAGGTCGACTGTAAAAGTCGTAGCCGTTCACGCGACATACTTCATATCTGATGTACCAACATATTGTCTTTGATATAAGCGATGACTGCGTTTGATCAAGACAGTAACTACTCCAGCGTGTCCAGGTACGTCTTCTGCGAAGCGAGACTAGTGAGGCGCTAGTCCCTAGCACTCCCGCATTTTGCCCTATTCCTGAGCCTTTAGCTATCAATATTGTTGAACAACGTGTTGGCAACGTGATTATGGCTATATGAATAGTACTCTGGAGAGGTAAGAACAAGGAGTTGAAAACTCTATTCCACATGATCCATGCCAAGACGCTAGTATAGATAGGGCTAGATACCTATTTCTAATACTCCCCCTTATATAGTACTATCCTATACTAGATTAATAGTAATAAAAATCTAAATAAGAAAATAATATCCCTTAGAGGTTATTATAAAATACTACTATAGCGTAGTAGGCGCTATACCTTATATAGCTTAGCTTAGTTAGATATAAGGGGTTACCTCCTTAGATAGTAAGGCAAGCTTTTACACCTATTTACCTAATAGTACCTTTACCTTATATTTGTTTTCTTACGACGTAATTCTATTATAAAGGTAGAAGAGGTATTAAGCTTAAAGTAAAGCTATTATTAAAGTAATTCTAATATATAGTTATTAAGTATTAGACTTCTAAGTAAATTCTAAATAGAGAATTATAAGAAATCCTTATAATTAGATAAATCTTATACTAATAATAATAATATATATTATAATAATCCTTAGTATCTAGTATTATATTAAGGATATACTAGAGTATATATTAAAGTAGATTAGATATATAGTTATTAAGTAACTATTATTAGAGTAAATACTAAATAGAAAACTATTTAAAATCTAGTTTATTAGAATAGATAGGTATAAACCTTATTAATAAGTCTAAGGCGATTTCTAAAGGAATTAAGATATTACTAGTATACTAGGCGTATATTCTAATATAGCTCCTTTAATATAATATCCTATTACTCCCTTAATAGGGTATTACTCCTCCTACTATTAATATAATATACCTACTAGGGTATTACTATTATCTCGCTCTACTCCCTTAACCTAGTATTACTCCTCTTCTTAGCGGTATTATATACCTACTAGGTCGCTTTACTCCGCTCTAGTCCCCTAGAGTATCGCTACCACTCTAGGTCGTCGCTCCTCTAGCCTAGTATTACTCCTCCTCCTAGTTATTACTCCCGCTCCTCCTACTCTCCCCCTCTCGCGTTATAGTAGGAATTATCGGTAGAGCTATATAATAAAGGTAGGAAGGAGAATACTAAGAATAAGTAAAGTAGTAGGAGAAACCTATAAAAAAGCTCCCCCTAATTTTAGCTAAATTTAGTAGGTAGGAGGGATAATAGGTAGGTAAATAGTAGAGGGATAAAAGGAAGGTAAATTAATATAAAGCTACTCCCTTTAAAATAGCTCCCCCTAGAATATTATTAAAAAGAAGGTAAGAATTAAAATTAAATAGCTATCTAATTATTAAAACTAAGAATAACTATTTAAATAGCTTTATAATATTTAATTTAAATTATCTAATTTCTTTATATATTTTTATAATATCTAATTTAAATACTTATTAAATAATAAGTTATTCTACTTATATAGTAAGCTTTTATTATAAGTAAGGAAGAATTTAATATATTTATTCCCTTAGGCGGCCTTTAACTCCCTAGCGCCTACTAGCTTAAATCTATAAGTAACCTAATAGATTAGTATAAGCTTTTATTATAGGTAAGGAAGTATCTATTATTTACTCCTATATAGTATTATACTATAAGTATAGTACTAAAATTACGCTTATAGAACTAGTAAATAACCGCTTCTATAGGAGAGTAGATATAAGTAGCTAGAAAGGTAGCTAGGTCTTATAACCTATTAAATAACGTGTTAGTAACGTAATTATAGCTATATAAATAGTACTCTGGAGAGGTAAGAATAAGGAGTTAAAAACTCTATTCCACGTAATCCATGCCAAGACGCTAGCATGGATGGGGCTAGATGCCCATTTCTAATAAATATTACGAGCAATCAGTATAATTTGTACCTAGCCACTCCATCTTCCTCCGCGACCCTTCTACGATGATCGTAATAGACATTGCATCCGATGGCGATAGTGTTTTGATAGTTGGCTCAGAGCCTTCGCAAGTCGTGAGATTGCGAGTTCATTCACTCTTCCTGAAATCCGTCTCCAAGGTTTTCGCTGCTATGTTTGGGCCTCACTTCCGCGAAGGCATGGCAGCAAGTGGAAAACAACCCAAGGAGATTCTGATGCCAGGAGATGACCCGGAAGCGATGACGGTACTCTGTCGAGTCATTCACCACCAATACCACGAGATACCCGACATTCTCCAACCCCCAACAGTCCTCCACGTTGCCCAAGCGGCTGATAAATATGACTGTTTGAATTTACTGAAGAATGCTAAGACCCGTTGGCTAGACCCGTACCCTGACCTCAGGATGAGAGCAAGGCTACCTGAGGAGACTCAGATGAGTGAGCTTCGTAACATAGACCAAATCGAACATGGCATGGAGTATCTCGGTTGCCTTGTGGCTGTGGCATATTTACTCGACGATGCGGGAGCCTTTCAGGAACTGACAAGCATACTGGTTCTACATTGCGCAAAATCGTACCTCGAACTTGCGAATGAAAAATGGGGAGGATCCATTATCCCTTCTACCGTCCTATGTAATATGCGTGCTTCCATGCCTTTGCTTTAAGAATCTAATCATCGGTGACAGGTATGCTGGAAGAAGAGAGGACCCTTGTACGGACAGAAATCTTGCAGACATTCTCCGCACCCCATATAAAGGGACATTATGAAGACACCGAGTAAGTGTTCCTGACAGGATTAACCAGAAGTGCTTCCTCACTAACGTCGGAAGCATACCTACTATCACGACCAAGCTACAGGAAGCGGATCTCACACCCTTGGCAATGCTACGATGTTCAATCATGGAGGTGGCCCCTAGGCTTGAACGTGTCTGCTCTCCAAGATATCAGCCACCAACGGCTCAATTAGAATTCTATACTTCCAAGGAAGGTTACGTTGACAACTATCATGACGACTACTCGTCAAACGCAGAGAGCCGGTTGAAAAGAATCACAAGCAACGCAGGTCTTTGTTTAGATTGCGTACTATCCAGTGATGGCGCTATACCTACAATCTGCAGGATCCAGCACCAGGAGAGAATGCAGGACGAGTACGATACTTTGATCGAATGTAGTCTGTCAAGAAGATGAGATCATAGCGCTAAGTGGTCGTGCGGATTGGCGATGATATGACATTTCCAGTTCGACTTGGGGGGGTGGGGTTAGGAAGCCGTCGCTTGCTCAGAAGCGACATAGGAGCAGAAGCTAAGTACTGAGCATGGCTTAATCTGGAAAGCAGCCCCGAAATTGGAAAATGCCAATAGGTTTGTAGTAGCTAAGAATCAAAACTTCCCTACGCTGTATTGCGAGGTGCGACTATATGGCATACCATCCAATTCGTCAATCAATCAACGGTTTCCCTATCTCGTCCACCACGCAAAGAACTTCTCAGTCGTAATCCTAAGTCCGGAGCTGTTGAACACAGGCCATGCCTGACTACAGTAAAGAAACCTTTAAATCACAGGAATACGCCTATCATATCATAGCGAAACATGGACTCAGCTACACTTACGACCCTTGTTTCCGAAGATCAATAATCGATCTGCGGCCTCGGAGCTGTTCTTCTAATACTATGGGAATTCCTACACCCAAAACAATTCGTATCGAGCTTCATAATGAAGAATTGACGGAGACTTGACAAACCCAGCAACGTCAGTAGTACTGTGAGTTCCACTTCTTGGATGTGACCTCAGACCCGCTTTCTCACACATCACGAAAGAGGCACAGTGCTCATCATACCACTTGCGCACAGATACCAATCCCGGAGCTGCAAAGCGTAGCGTGAACTACCTATACCCCAATGGACATGGGTGCGATAGATATTGTCCGATCGAGCATGGCAAGGTACGAACGATTGAATAGGGTAGAGACAGCCCGTAAGGCACCCTAGCTGACATCTACAGCAGTACGCACATCACCAGGACTCCATTCCTCTTTGGACTCAGGATATCTGGGACCAGACCTACGACGAGACCTAGGGAGCGAATTGATTTACATGGAAGAAAAGCAATACGCACAGGCGTATTCCATGGGTTTCATCATGCCCTGCCGGGCTCCAACATTGAATTGCGACTACATGCAATAATTGATGCCGCATCCGAGAGCCCAGATTGATGTAAATTACAACATGGTACTGACACCACTCGTAACGTAGCCCTAATCCCCGTCTCCTAACAAGACCCACAACGAATCATGCTACACATTCTACGTCTACAACAATCTCTTTCCCCACAACAGCAGCATCTCGTGGTCTTCCACCAATCACTCCAGCTAGCGACACACCCGAAACAGTATCGCTATACGCACTCTACATCTCCATATCAACTAGCCCCCATCGTAAAGCTGAATAATAGAACAAGAACGATCAAGAACGTCGTCCTCAATGAACATCAGAGAATGTTGATGTTTACAACTGACCACCATATGTTGTATATCGTATTGGATCGTCCCCAAAAAAACTTCACAGAGCACATGTTCAAGCAGATGACTATAACACATACCACATTCAGACTTGCACGGACCTGTTGGGCGAGCTGCATGCGAGGTTTGGGACGCGGGGATGGTATGAACGTATGAACATGAAGTATTTGTCATATACACAATAGTAGGATGGGGATGAGCTGGAAAAATTCCCTCAAGGCTCCTTCTCAGATATATAACCAAAGACGTATAAACCAGCTGTGGTAAAGTCTGGGACTGAGTACGAAAAATCCATATCCATTGATTAATTAAGTATTACGTGTGATTCCCATAGTGATCCTTTATCCACCCGAGCGATCCCATCATCTGTCTATATTATTCGTCAAGGGTATCCAGACCCCCGTAGCGCTAACTAACCATCGCAAAGAAAAAAAACCCATCATCTACCTGCCTGCAGATAAACGCCATAGAACCTTTACCGAACTTTCCCTCTCACATTCCCTCTCCGTCTCCTCTCCCCCAAATATCGATTTCCATCCATAAGCCATAAGGAGCATTCAAACTTTCCGTCCTAATCCCCTGAACAAACTGAGGCTATATCGTCTGCTGTCGTCCTTCTTCGATGATGCGCCGTTATTTCCGTGGTGGTTCTTGTGCGCTGTGACAGGTGCGGATGAGGTGGCGGAGGTATTGTGGTTTTGGTTTTTGGGGGATTGAGAGGTGTGGTGGGTGGTGGGGAGGGGGGAGGAGAGGTAGCCGAGGATGAGGGCGTCTGACATTCTTGGGTGGGGATGGGGAGATGTAGTGGAGGTTGTGGTGGATTATTTTTGGGGTAGCGGGTAAGGTGTTATAAGATTTGATTATTGTTGTTTGAATTGATTGTGGAAGAGAGGATTGGGTGGGAGTAAGGTGAGATGTGTGTATATGATTGTCTTGCTGTGATTGTTTTGTAAGAAAGATGTTTTGTTTGAATGAGGTAGACATGAGAGCAGTGTCCTACCCTTTATATACATCATTGCTGACAATGGCATTGCAAATCACGGAGCTGTCATACGAGGAATAAAATCTCATCAAGCGTCATCCGTATTATGCCGTCAAATCGAACATGCTGGAAGGAAAATTGGTTGCGAATGCCGTTAACAGTTACAGTTTATGTTACGCTTCCACTGTCCATGGCTAGGATTGCCGTTGGTTGACAAAGGTGAAAATATTTTCTTGGTCATGACATGTGATGACCGCGGATAACCGACGAGTCTAGCGCGTGGAAAAGCCAAGACCAGGCCGGCTATTCACGGAGCGCGAGATCGAGGCTCAAGGGATGTCGGGATATCTATTCCTCCGCTCCGAGATAGCTCTTCAGCTTAGCACATTGCCCACGTCAAGCCTGTAGTCATCCATCAGCATTGAGCCAAAGCACCCGAGATATCGTTACTAACCCTTCGTCCAGCTCCTTACGCAAATGGTACAAGCTCTGATCGTAATCGTTCCAAGGCCAGTCTTCCCCAAAACCACTAACGCTCTCACATAATTGAGCGATATGTGCACCGACATTCTTGCCCACCCAATTCATACGCAACCCCTCAATATCCTTCAAGGGGCGCGCAACAGCCAAGCACTTTTCCATCATCGGCTTGTGCAACCGCGTCGTGACAGGACTTGACGGCACCCGGATCTCGAAGCAGACCGTACGTAAATTGGAGAAGCATTGCACAAGTATCGTATAGCCCTCTTTCCACACAAGGAGCGTCCGTCTTTGAAGCTCAGTCAGCCCCGGGGCTTTGGTGACAACAAGGAGCAAGCTAAGACGGGAAATCTGTGTCTTTGCGCGCGCATGGAAGAGATTGTAGAGGTCTTGGTCCCAATCAAAAGACTTGAAGGGCGCGCGGAAGAGATGGAAGAAACGAGTATGGAAGACCTCTTCGACTTCGCGGTGGATGGTGGAGTTGACGCAAAGAAGGTTGGTGATCTTTGCTTGATGATAGGGGCGACCGTCAAGCAGCAGTACATGGATGTAGCTGTTATCGTTCAGTAGTAAAGGATCAGGCCACAGATAGCTGAAATCGTCCTCCTTGGGTATGCGCCGGCAGAAGAGGATGGAGTAATGGTAGATTTCTTGGCGAACCTCCAGCGGGAAGCCGCAAAGTCGTCCCAACCCGGCAAAGGTCGGAAATGGCAAGGTTGCAACGAGACTCATAGTGATTGACAGATCTTTCGCCGCAGCCTTGGAGTCCAGCAAGGTTCACAGGAAGACGACCCGATTAGTATGGAAGGAAAGGGGATCAGTCAACAAGCGCCAGACACACTGTTCCCGAACGCGAACTCGTACACCCAGAAGGAATTAAGACAACTGCTCATGGAGCAGCAAATATGTGTATGATGCTACGAATTATCTGAATGAATGTGACAGGTCGTTTTCCCTCATTGGTAGAGAGCTAAGAATAGATATTAGTGCCTTGGCATCATCATCAAGATATGAGGCCTCCATGTCGAAACATTTCGTTAACACTAACGGAGGGTGCTCATAGCAATTGCACCAAAGCATATACAGTTACTAGATACGATATTCGCGGCCACTTTTGACTCCGTCACTTTAAATATAACCGTATAACGTGGTAGAATAGCCTGTCCTAACATCCTCAACCGCCTTCGCTGACATGGCTAGAACCTGACTGCTGCCTCAATGAAGCATCAATCAATGGTCCACATACGATGCAACAGCACTACTGATTCTATATCCTGCCTATTCAAAGAATCAGTTTTACTTGAATGATGTAGGTCTGTAAGTTTGGTGCCTTTTACGAGGTCGAGCGAACGACGCGCAATACAACATAAGTGCAAACGTATATTCACGGCTAGTCGCTCGTTCATATCACAGCAAATCTTATGGAGAGTCTCCTTAGTTCTTCTAGCTGTACAACATAGTCGATGTTCCCAAAGACAGAAAGCTACAATCCGAAGTACAGCTCGTGATACAGATTATGAGAGCTCACTACAGAGATGCAAGATACTCTAGATCTGCATCATCCGACGATTTGCCCCTGAGTATCCAGTCAACGACTGCGTACTTACATCCTTCAACTGTGGAATAGACCCGATCGCTGTTGAAATATCTCTGGCATGTTGCGTACTCAAATCCTGCCTGTCTGTCACTTTTGGACTCTCAGAGTATCTCAAACTCCAACGATCGGTATGCCATCGATGGGGGTAGACTATAGCGAACATACCTATCTGACTCTGAGAACAACCGTTGTGGATCTGAGGATTCTGGCCTTCACGTTCCAATGCGTCCAAGTTGACGTCCGGATTGACTACACCCAGACTTTTACGCGCCAGTAACGATAGTACTCGGTCTGGTTATGTATCGTCCACCAATTCTCCGCGTGTCATCTACTACTCTGTCAAACCTTCATACTCCCAAGAAATATGAATACACCAATAAAACTGCCTAAAAGTGGGAACGAAGGTAGCAACTGCCTAACAACGACCTCGATGCTACACACTCACTCGCTACAGCGCTGTCTTTGATGCAGCACATCATACCTCTACAATTATCAAGGCGCTAGGCACTTCATGCTCGATACTATGCTTCCACACAAAGTTATGAGTCCGTCTCCGCTTTCCGAAATACAGGCGGATCGATCCACCTCTATCGAAGCGCAAAATCGAGAAAAGCCGTTCCTGGAATCGGTCTTTCTCTGCGCGAAATCCTCCGGTCAGGATCATGCCATTCATCCCGTTTACTCTGATGGGGAAGTTTTGGTGAACATAGAAAGGATAGTGGACTGTGGACCTTATCAACCCCAATTTCCTCCATTCTAGGCTAACTGCCATTCTGTCGACCGCCCAAGAAGCTCGAGCCGCTGAGCAGCAAAATTCTACACTCAAGATATCATTCCGCTATAGCAGCAAGACCATGCGACGTGCCACAGGGCATGCAGATATCATCCTCCGACTACCTAGCCTTCCTGCCTGTCTTTGAGGCTTGAAAGTATCGATACCCGTGCAGTTATTTGTAGAGCGGCCAATGCCAGAGGTAACATACAACATACTACAGCGCCATGATAGATACTGAAATATAAGCAGAAAGGCCGAGTAAGTCTGTACGTACTCGTAATGCGTGTGAGCGACTGGGGGAGGAGATTATGTGAGTGGGTAGTTTCCAGGTAGGGATGCTGAATCATGATGTTGATACTTTGTACCCTCATGGTCGGCCTTTTGACTCATAGTAATATTGTAACAAACCTCCACGCGATGTGGGAAAGAACACACAGTACGGCGCCTGCTCGTGACTTGACAATCATACTATCGTATATATTCTCAATTACAACGTCCAAACTTGTACCCATATATATGGTATGTAATCCCGAGCTTTCTTTTTACATCACGCTCAACAACAACGACAACCTCATCCCTCGGACTCCGCTCACCATCACAACTCTTCATCAACAACCTACAAACTCCCATACCCATATATCAACCACCGACCCCACCCCCCGCCGCCGTACCCGCGCCAATATTCCCCACCTCCTGTGCATTCGGCTCATAGGGATATTTGCCGATGAAGACTTCGCCGACGAACGACTGCACGTTCGGCGCCGAGGTGGAGAGGTCGATGGAACAGGTGGGCTGTTTGGCGCCGAAGGTGAGGGCGCTGGTGACGGTGCCGTTGATAACGTTGATGCGGGTTTGATGGATGGTGCCGCGGGAGGCGTCGCCGAGGAGGTAGTTTTGCGGGGCGATGATCATGGAGGATTGGGAGGTCTGTGGGAGAGAGGGTGGGTTAGAGGAGGTGGTGGTGGGGGCGGCGAGGGAACTTACGGTCATGACTGTGTTGGGGAGGTCGGAGGTGTCTGGGACGTGATGCATGCCGAGGTTGAAATAGCTGGGGGCAGGCAGGGTTAGTGATGTGCGGATGTTGTGTGAGGGAAGGGGTGGGGGCGGTGCTTACATGACGATGTCTTCCTGATCGAGCGATTCTCCGTCGAAGAATTTGCTGAAGTCGACTACGGGGTTGTTCGGGTCGTATGAGTTGAATGGATAGGCGCTGTGGGGTTCGCTGTCTTTGTGCTGGACGGCGTAGAAGTGGTCGGTGGCCCAATTGACAGAGGCACCGAGGGTACTTGAGTTTTGAATGGTGAGAGAGTTTCGGTTTCCGGTTGCTACTTCTGTCAGCTTGGGGAACTTTAGGACTGAGTTTACTTGCCTGGCATAATCTTCCAACCCCGATATTCCCCATACTTGTTGACCGCATCCTTGTTCACCACAGAGTACATGACACCATTATTGACATCCCAGTTCAACTTGCCCTGGTCTTCTGAGGTGATGAATGAGCGGTCCAACGTCATGGTATTTCTTGCTTTACCATTTGACCAAGGGTACCTAAAGCCTAAATCAGCATAACAATCGAAGACTTGGGTTGTTGAACTCACACTTGGGTAGTCGGGACTAAAGCATTCTTCACAAGACTGTTGGCAGTCCCAGCTACATCAAGGTCTAATTTGTAGTTCAACACATGGTCGTGCATTGACCCTAATAGATTATCATGAATATGGAAACCATCTTGGGAGTGATTGCCGGTAGCAAAGAATGAGGACTGGATATATCCAGATGCTCGGACGGTGACATGGAGAGATCCATCAAGAAAGAATTCATAGTCAAACATATAGTCGTAGTTACCAACGGTTGCGACGCTGCGTACAATGAACGCAATGTTCTTGGTAACGCTAACGTAAGTCGGGGCAGTGTGACGTTGGATGGGGTACCCAGTGTCGAACTCAAACAGACAAATGCTGCTTGGGTGAGTGTGAGTCGTCTCATCAACGAAGAAGGAGGTGTTCAGGTAGGTGGCGTAAGCTGGACAGTCATAGCCGCTGACGAGTTGGAATGATGATTGACCGAATCCAAATTCGCTATCAAGATATGCATTCGAGGCCTGAAATGGGTCGGCTGCTGAGGCGTAGTGAGCGACAGCTTCCTGTAGTCCCACCTCGTAGATGAATCTCTCTCCTTTGTATGCCACGTTATGTAGCTGCATGCCCAAATCTCTGGTTGAGGATAGGTAGAAGCTGAAATCCACTTCGGTCATTGTTAGCTTGGGTACATAGAAGACCTCACAGGGGTTTGCTTGACGTACTCCATTCTATGTATCCCTCCTTCTCATCTACAGCGAAGCGTGGTCCGTCAGGTTGTACCGGGAGCGGAGGGTTGAGCTCGTCATGCGGAAAAGAATCGCCATTGTAATCGGTGCAGGCCCAATCGCCATCCGAACTCGGACCTGGCCTAATAAAGCTTGAAGAGTTGAGCGCCAGACGGAATGCCGCTTCGGACTCATAAAAGATCCCATTGTATTGCCAAGCCACAACGGACCATTTCGCGGGATCACGACCGGTGATATCAGCTTTGAACATGAGACCGCTGAGCAAGAGATATTCATCAAGACATGGGGTTGTATTGATGCTGTAGAATTGATTCCACTGGAACACTTTATCGTCTTCAAAGGTCAACGGAGCACTCCCGGCGACTGCCAAGGTGTCATTTGGTGCTCCTAAGGCCGTCTCAATGACTAGTCAGCACGATCGACATGGGTCGGCAGTCAACTTACGCCATTGAGAAGGGACTGGGTGATATCAGCAATGCTGGTACTGATCTGGTACGAAAATGCTAGTAATTCTTTCGTATCCTGGTCGTAGACGCGGATATATCCCTTGCCCTTGTTGTATATGGAGTCCAGTGTAGTCACGGTGGTCGAGCCATTGACCACGGGCAGTGGCCCCACCTGGTATTCCTGGATATAGGGTTCAAGTGTGGCACCGAACCTGATGACAGCCCGGGCATATCGATCTGGTGCCGCCGAGCCGGAGTCAAAATAAGATAGAGCATCGGACTTCTTTGGTTGCAGAAGCTCAACCTGCATAATTCTGTTGTCCCACCTGCAAGGGCATTAGCATTAGATACGAGCTACGTAAGGAATGCTGGCAGAGCTTACGCAGTTGCAGTCGCAGCCGCTGTCAGGTTTATGCTGCTCTGAGCATGGAGGAAGGACGTCACGGCAGCCGCTTCGTCATTGGTCAAACCTGCGAAGATATTTGCCTTTGGAGCCGTTGCGGTTATCTGTCCCCCTGAGCTGCATGGGGCAGAACCGGAAGCTTGACGTGGAGTGAGAGGAGCTCTGCGCCCCAGTTTGCTGTCTTTACCACTTTGTTTGTTGATGCTACCAGGAAACATGCCATGCTTGACAACACGTGGGCTTGGTGCGCGTAGCCCGCGGCCTTGTGTAGTAAACGAGAGGACCGGGGCAGCAACGAGCAGTAGCAGATAAAGGCACAACATTGTTATCTCAAAGTCGTCTCGGTACGCTACCGAACCTCACGGTGCAGGAAGGACACCTTGCTCTTATGTATCGAGCGCCTCATACTCAAGAAAATTGTGGTAGTCCTCGCATGGAGACGGGATCATTGTGCTAAGGTAGCCTCTTACCTCACAGGTAGAGAAATTCGGTAAACGCGGTGCCGGCACGAACAGGGTTCTGGCCATGCGTAGAGAGCTTGCGTGACCCACCCAATGAAGCTATGTGGCTTTCCCTACTCGAAAAGTACCCCTAAAAGAGGGTGGCGATGATGAAGTCCACGGAGCTTTTACTTGGACAGAATGTCAACAGGCAAGGTGCCGGCAAGAGTAGACGAGGTGGCAAGGTCATGCACACATGCGTGATAGTCCACATCCTGCTGCAGGGTAGAAGAGCTATGTGGCTTTTCTGCAAGTTTTGTGGCTTCATTGTTTGGTTTTCCGGCATCTGGCTGCCATAAACCAGAGACAGTGTGTTGAAAGTGACCGTGTGGTAGTAGTTGCAAGCGTGCTGTGCGCATGGCTCATCTCGCATAAGGTATGATCTCCATTGGGACAAGAGTGAATTCGGGTTCTGAACACAGTAGCGTATCATGCACGGTCGTGAATCGTCTTTAATGCAACCTCGTGGCTGAAGGACAACAGGAGAAAGGAGCTAACCCCGCTTTCCTTCGCGAAAGGGGCGCATTGATTTGGCCGGATGTTGGCCTCTGTGTATGCAGGGACTTGTGGATCCTCATGGCGTGTATGCCGCTTGACAGTGGAACTTAGCGCTACCGTACCTGACGATATCCAGAGATTGGGACTAGGCTACTCCCGTCATGGATGATCGCCAGAGGGCCGAGTCCCGATTCAGTGGACACACACGACGTCGTGGCGGATGGTTGACGAAGGGCGAAGGGGGTGTCTCCGGTAGGTAGTAAAGTATGGCGATCGCAAGGCGAGCAATAAGGTTTTAGGGAAGCGGATGGTGGCGTAGCTGGGGCCGCTGGCCGCCGTCAGTGCGAAAAAGGGCAAGTCGTATCTGCCATCCTGACCTATGGGACCCCTGGATTGTTTAGCACCATTTCCAAGAGTGATCAGGGTCCAAGCTACCCATTACCCGTTTTCGAGGTCGAGGGATTTTCCCCAATGATTAGCTCCATCTTGCTTCCTGCAGCTACTTACCCCTAAGAATGGGCAGGGACTAGGCTGACTTCAATATATGCGCGGGTATGGCGAAAGTCAGTAACGGCGTGATGCCTACTTCAAGCGAACATTGGTCGCGTCGTCTCGCTAGCACATCCCAAATAGTCTTTCAAGATGTCTCAGAGAAGTGACCGACGTACCTTGACGTAATCAAACCGATACTTTTCTGCCAGCATTGGCCAACATCCATTCGCACCCCAACCGACTGGTGGAAATGGAGCTGTGGGAAAGAAGGAGGTGAATAGAGCGGAATTGGTGGGTCTCGAGAAAACGCGTATTCTACCCTGTATGCGGTAGTGCGACTCAAATGTACCCCATACTCCTACATGACGTGGCCCGTAGCTTTGTCCGGCAGCTCAGCCAATTTCCACATCTTTATTTCACGCAACCATGGCGTCGATGCGGAAGGAGTGATTGCCGCTGAAGACATTGTTGTAGACATCTTTGGCTTTTTCCGCGGACGCCGCCACGTCTACCATGGTGGTCTAACGTGACTGTGATGGCTCGACTCAGTGCCGTCCACCCATGATATGATTTGTGTCGACGCGTTGCCAGCTTGGTACCATGTGCAATTGTAGTATTCAGCGTGGCAACTCTCCACGATGTCCATGATCGCTGCGTCATGTTTATCCTTGGCTTCCTCCAATCACTAGCTCTTATTGATGCTAAGCTGCATGGGGATCTTCGCATATGCTTTTATACCATGAATTCGAGAGGGTTGCTATAGTGGGGTGGTACGAGAAGTATAGTGTTCGAATAGGTAAACTGGCCGTCGGTGAAGGATGGAGGAAGGCTCGATGTATATGGGTCTGTCACGTAGGGACTGGGAGAGATTACAAATTAGCAATAGGAGACAGTAGGATGATTAGTTGGCCACATGCAATGTACAGATTCACCCCCATCTTACCACGGTGTTGTTTGGCTCCGAGAAGTTCGGATGTAAGACTTGACAGGAACATATCAAGAAATGAGGCTCTTCCGGGAGTTGCGCAGTGAAGGTTACCATGTCCGCAGAATGCAGTTCATGGCAAACCCAGGCAAGGGCGAATGAGCCGTAATTGGAGTGATCATAACCGGACACTGGATCGTCGCAGCATGTTACCACAATACTGAAGCCGGCATGTTGTGATATGCAGTGTGCGTATTGGCCGACACTGGAGCTCTGACATGGGTCGACAACAATTGGACCGTGTCACAACAGCGACGCTCAACGTCCCAAGCCGACGTTGGCTATGCGCAGCGACGCTTGGAAACGCACAACGGTGACGATGATAGACTTTGTTATTCGTAGAATTTCGTAGAAAGTATAGCAGAGTCAATGAAGTAGGCTCCTCTGCCTCAGTCCAAGAGAAGTATGACCCAGTATACCTTCCCAATGACCAGCTGCTCAAGCTCCGGCACCAATGATATGGATGCTTAAGGCATTCGAAGCCGAAGAATGTCACCAAGCGCGCACAAGCGACGCAACAGCTTCCAAAGATGGCACTGTCGTGCCAAGCCCTATTCCCGTGGCTATCTGGTGTTGTGGAAGACTCCTATGCATTGGATGATATGTTTGCAGGTGACCGTCGTCGTAGATAGCCGTCCCGTATCAATGTCATGCTGCTCGCAAGGGTTTCGTTAGAAGGTGTAGGGATTTCCTCCCATGATAGGCTCTCTTTTTCCAACAGTCAATATCCCAGGCGGGTCTGCAAGCCGGAGGTGGCCAGTATGTAATGCCAGAATGAACTTATCCTTATGATAGCGAGGCTATGAGGGCGTCATGTAGCTTGTGATGTCGGTCAATCAGCCGGATAGCCAGGTCGCATTGCCGTCACCCTCCCTGTGCAGGTATTTCGTAGCTTAGTGTCTTATTGTGCTTGGCCCAGGAGTCACACTGGCCGACACCTGGGGTTGGGCTCAGCACTCTACTCTTCTTTGGAAATGAGTAGATAGACATATTGTATCGTATCAATATTGGCTAGAATATGGTGGAACTGAAGGTGCTTGAATATCATATGCAGCGGAGCATGCCAAGACTCTCAGGCTAGCTCGACCACGTGATCCCACTTGCTGAGGGCGTGGTGTAGCGTGATATCAGCCGTCGCCATACCATCGAGTCGAGCGACGAGAGCTCAATTATATTCATGGCGATGGCCTCCTCCCATATACTAGCGCGAGGGTATGACATGGCTGGCGGCATCAGCGACTTAAGCTTTGAGGCCAAGCATTGTATCTGATTTCGAAACCGTCGTTACCGTTCCTTCCTCAACATCCAATCTCGACAATCGGCGTATGCACCTCGAAAAGCCGACTCCTTTGTCCTACGTCTGATCCTCCAAGTGGCTATTCTCATCTGCCATCTCTCCTAGGACACCTCCTGTCCTGCCGATGACACCTCAGTCTGCTACCGTGATCGGACACCACCCAAACCGCTGCCTAATTGCGAGCACTTGGGTCTGCATTTCTGAAATGACCAGCCTAGCTGGACGAACTCTGAAGCCATTGCATGAACCCTGCGTCCTAATCCCAGCGTTGGATCGACAACGTGCCCTTCTGGACAGGTCACTGTGCCCCAGACGCACGCTACGTAGGCTCGCAGCCAATAACGCCTAGATCTATCCTGCAACTCAAAATGACTGCCAACAAGAGTGCGTCATCGCTAAGATATCACCGGTCAAAGCCGTCCTCTCCACGATTACACAAGATATATGGAGGAGAGGAACACATGCACTCTTGATAATTGTCCTACATTACCAATGCCTTACGCTGTGCGTTTAGGTGTGGAGCATCAAACATGGTGTGAGAGCCTAGTCACGAGGCTGATTGATCAGTCTTGATCATCCCTCACGTTGCCAAAAAAGGCAGGTCATATTCAACAAAGGTGCATAGAAGACTGAGTTTCCTGCAGTTGGCAAAGCAGCCAATTTCGTGCACTATGCTCTTTTTGTTGCCAAAGTAAGATGACGGGAGCCGCGTGATGATATCCCGGTGTTCCAAGAACTTACATCATGAGCATATCCGTCCAAGCGCATCAGGGGGTGAGCGCTGAGCACACCCGCTACGGCGTGCTTCGCAACGTGAGCTGTATTTGCAGCTGCTGTCCTATCTCTTGACCGTGATAGCTGCTGCAAGAGCCTTCTCGTGATGACCAATGGGCTACAGAGAGCTCGCTGATACATCATTAGGCGACGACTGATGCAATGATGCGGTTCCAGCCGAGAGATTCCTTTCTCACAGCATAGATCGGCGAGGAGCAGTAGCTGAATTCAAAATGGATTGCCCAGATAGCTCGATAGGTTGAGAAAGAATGGCCAGGGTGAAGAGGTGTAACAACCAATGGATCTCCGGTATCGGCTGCATCCGCCCTGTGCACCCTCACCGACATATATTGTTAATGCTCAGGCAATTTCATGGGATTCTGCAACATGTTCAGAGCGCTTCCAATCCAATCCTCATATACTTTCTTCAAGCATACACAATGCCATGAAGTGCAACTTCAAAAATTCTCGACCATCATCCGATCATTTCTATGATTACGACTCTACTGCAGGACTAAAATCCGAGGTGTCTATCAAAATCACCATATGAGGGGCTGAACAACGACGGTGCAAATATGAGTGTATTCACTAGCTGATCTCGGAATATGTACTGACTATACGTATGTTACCCTTCATTCGCCTTTCACTTGCACTACTGAACTATCCATAATGTACTGCTTACACGCATGTCATCTTTTGTTTTGTCTCTCCTCAGGGATCCCTAATGATGGTTTCCTCAGGCTGCTCTGCAGCGGAGCTGTTGTGTAACTGCCGAAAGGCTGATGATGACTGCGTTAAAAGCGCATGTGGGCTGTCGAATTCTATGAGGGTACCATTGTCCATCACAGCTACCTTGTCAAAATCTGTTATCGTATCCAGTTTATGAGCTACTGCTAGTATTGTGTGCTTCGAAAATTTCTGCCGGATGATCTTTTGGATCAACCTGTCCGTAACGTCGTCGATACTGTGGTAGAGATTAGCCGCGCACCTTGATGTAGTGTGGATTGATCACTAACCTGCTCGTTGCTTCATCGAGGATGAGTATTGAACTGTGGCGAAGCAGTGCTTGCGCCAAACACAATAGTTGCTTCTGGCCATGCGAGAGACTGACAGCGTCGATACTAGCATCAAGTCCACCTTTCTCCTCGAGAACATCCCAAAGTCTTACGTCCTCTAGTGCCCCAATTATCGCCTCATCGGAGGATCTTTTGTACGGATCAACATTGAGACGCACAGTTCCTTGAATCATGAAGACGTCCTGTGGCAGTCCAATGACTCTGGAGCGGACGTCCTCGGATGAGAGTGTGGATATGTCGATACCATCGATGATTATGGAACCCCCATGAAGCTCTATCATTCCGAAAATGGCGAGGATGAGCGAGCTTTTGCCGCTTCCTGTTCGTCCACAGACACCAATTTTGTCCCCAGCTTGGACAGACATCGTCAGATTCTTCAGTACCATTCGCGATGAATCATAGCTCGCGTAGACAGAATTAAATTCCATGCTACCTTGCGCTGGCCAGCTAGGAGGGGGTTTTGTCTTTTCGCTAGATGAGCCCTCACGGTCAGTGCGGGCCGCGAAGTTCTTTATCCTGGCGACTGCTCCAATATGCGTCTCCAACATGGTCCAGAATTGAATAACCAGCTTGATATGCTGACTGAACAACACGACATTTAGTAAAGCGATTCCCACCGAAGCTCCCTGGATGGTACCTCGCAGCTGGGAGACGAGTGTCATCAACAGGACTGCGACTGCAGCCACGAGCAGATCTAGTACCAATTGCAGCCAGCGTTGAACTGACCAGAGGAGGTAAAACGGTCTCTGCGATAGGTCGAGGAGGTGACTGGTCTTCTTCTCCAGATCATTTTGCCACCCAAAAGCACGTACAGTCATCAGACCCTCCAAAATCTCCGTGAACTGAGAATAGAGTGGAGCCTTGGCTTCCAAATCGAGAAAACGCAGCTGCCTCGATGTTCGGAGATAGAATCTTTGGATGAGATAAAGAGCTAAAAACCATATCGGAAATGAGACAGCAGCATATGTTGAGGTGATCCCAATAAGGATGATCTGAGCAAGACACAGCACACCCGCCGTGAAAAAGTTCAGAGCTGAGGTAGGTAAGTCCATGTCGATGAGTTGGAGATCTTGCGAGAACCTGTTGAGCGTGACTCCAGTGTCGGTTGTGGAGAAAAATGACAGTGGAGCGGCTAGAACAGTGTCGAGCAGCCTTCGGTGGAATTTTTCACCTGCCTGTGGCACCATGGTGACAAGCAACTCCCAACATCCGACCACGAGGCATGCTAGGCCCCCAACCCCGAGCAGAGCATAGATACCTAGATAGTATCCTAGCTTCTGGTTCGGATGATCAGCATTGGCGGTAGCCCACCATCCTAACCAGACTTGTGGGAAGGCCATCGCGAAGACATACCCACAAATGGCAGCGATGAAACTTATCACAGCGGTCTTTCCGACAGTCTTGGTGTAGTATGCATACACTGAAAGGTCGCCAGTTCGTCTATTGGCATCGAGCTCCAATTCACTTAGGCCTTTCGTCGCTTTCACTGCGATAGGGCCATGAACGAGCTCGGTTGGAGGCGGAAAGAGCTGATCGAATTTGGTCTCTTTTGCTTCAAACCTCCAATCGGGTGCCGGCAGGTCGAAGTTGGATACGTACCCGCCACTCGCGTTGAGCTCTTGGAAAATTCCTTGCTCAGAAACATTGCCCTGTCCATCCAGGACGACAATATAATCTGCGTATGGTAGGCGTTTGACGGACGAGGAAGCAAGGATGACGGTTGCACACTGGCGATGGAAGATCCCATCCTTGCCAAGCAAACTGTGGAAAATGCGATTTTCTGTGTCGCGGTCGAGCCCACTGAAGATGTCATCAAGGATGCAGAGGTCTCGTCTGGCATATGCAGCACGAGCCAAGGCGAGCCGCTGGCATTGACCACCGCTCAATGCGATGCCCTTGCTTCCGATTCGCGTTTGATCACCGAGTGGCAATTGCTGCAAGTCCTCGTCTAAAGCGCAGCCTTCAAGTACACAATTGTACCAGCGATCATCAAACTCTTCGAACATTACTACACTATCGCGGATGGTACCATTCATGTGAAATGGAGACTGCTCGCAGTAGGCGACATCCTCGGAGAAGAGCTGCACCGTCCCAGACATTGTCGGTATCTCACCAAGGAGCCCTTTCAACAAGACAGTTTTTCCGCATCCTACTGGACCCACGATCATTGTAAGCTTTGCGCGGGGAACTTTTACGTCCATAGATTTGATCAGAGATTCCTTCTCGCTATCAAAGCCGAAGCTCGCACTTCGTAGAATGAGCGCATCGCCTTCAGGATTTGAGTATGGACTCATGACTTTCTCAAGCACCTCACGAGCAGGACTCTTCTCTCTGTGAAAGAACAACTCAGCGCCACTGCTGTCTGACTGAGAACTTTCAGCATTCGATTGGGAACTTGCATTTTTCTTGAAACTGTCCGGAAAAGGCTGCAGCCGTGCATCCGCGTGCTCATTCTTTTCCAGAAATGTCTGAATGCGCCTGAAGCAGCCCACAGAGCCCGCAAATTGGGCCATAGCCATTAGTAGTGAAGCCAAAGGCTCGGCAAGAAGTGCGAAAAGCGAGAGCGAAGTGAATGCTTTGCTAATAGTCAGGGTGGTGTTACCATCCCTGAGCGCCAGTATTGAGAACACGGCAAAAGTCAAAACTGGGGCGATCAGCTGAGTGGCGAACGAGAAAAACAGGTTGGCTATCAGGAGCCTACGAAACCTGCCGGAAACGCTGAGTTCCTCCATCCGCAGGCCATGAAGACTGGAATTGAATACTTCGGTCAAGGCGCACATCTTGACTCGTTTCATTGAGCCTAGCATTGTCGTCGTGGCGCTGATCCGTCTCTCTATTGCTTCAAGCCATTGGGCCTGGCTTTGCATGATGATGTTCAAAATCGAAACCGAGCCAAGCAAGGATACTGCATACATGGTCAGATGTACGCCCATGATAAAGGATCTGCCCAATTCGGGGGTGCACTTACCAACAGCAACCCCAACTGGGATCCCACAGGCTGCTCCCAGCTGACGTTCCAGCAAATATATTGCAACGCCGATTTCAATGATGTTCGCCCAGATCTCATGCATCGTTTGCCAACCGTTTGTTATTCGCTCGATATCAGCGCTCATTAGCGTCAGTGATGCTGATGGATCAACGTCATCTGACTTCAGCAAGGAGGTTTTGGCGAAGAGCATAGAGATTAAACCTCCTCTGGCCATTGTGATCGACCGATATGTCCAATGCTGGTATTGGGCCATCGTAATCGCGATGCCAACGTATACTATAAGATATGCACCAATGAGGCCATATCCATCATTCCGTGAAGCTACCGTGATGGGCTGCGAAGAGAGCTCGACTGCTTGAGTAATCAGGAATGGTTGGCAGAACGTGAAGCCAATGTATGCGAGGCGAGGAGGGACAGCGCAGAGAAAGTCCCATTTGAATCTCTGGAAAAACAGCAGCAAGAGCGAATGAGGTCCCTTGGCTGTAAGATTCTCCCAGACTGTCTTCACTCGCGGATAGAGATAGCCCGACGACAGATGTTTGTCCAGCCCGTATAGCTCTTCCAGCTCCAGTGACTTGGAGTAGCCCTTGATGAAAAGAGGATTGAGCCACCAGAAGACCGCCTGATTGTAGAAGCCTGCGGTTGACTCAGGTGTGACAGCTTTCCGTTTGCCGCGCAAGATGCTACGTTTCTCGATGGCCTCCACAACGACAAGGCCGGCCTTAATGGCGACCGAGACTGCCATTGCAGGGGCAGTCGCCGGCTGATATTTTTGCAACCATAACGTCCTTACTTGAGCAATGTCGAATAAGAGGGTTATGAGCAACCAAATATTCAGGATTAGGGAAGGCCGGAGGGTTCGTTGGTGTTCCATGTGTGATAGGACTCCGAGGGCGCATGCACCGATAACGCTGACGACAGCATTCGGTATGGAAGCTTTGGTTCTGATTGTCGATGGTTGTGCCCAAAGCGCCAAAAGAGCAACCTGGATAACTCCATAGACTGCATACAACACCTGCATAGTCTAAGCTTCAATTCCGTTCGTGGAATCGGCGAGCAAGAGTAGGGATTGAGGAGCCCACATACCCATTTCGAAGGCGACAAGAGGCTTCGGTCGACCTTGATGTCCCTCTTGATCAGGTATGAAATCCGGAGAGGAATGATCAAAAGCAATACACACAGCGGAAGGAGGGATAATATTGATTGCTCGAACAATAAAGTGAAATCGAAACCTCCCCGACAGTTGCCGGCCCAAGGCCCCAATGTATCGTCACTCAGCACGCATGACCCCGGTCCTACCATATTTGCGTATGACTGTGCAACTCACATCTAAAGATGCAGCTTACGTGATGATCATCAGTGCAGTTACGGCAATGTATCCACAAGATTTAGAGATGAGGTCGCCAGCAGAGTGGGATAACGAATTTTCAAATCGCATGTGTTTTATATGGCATGCAAGATGTGCGACTGCAGAATACCCCAATGCACGTGCTGCGGTGGGAGAGAATTCCAGGAGCACGGCACCGGTGTATGTGGCGAGCTTCCCACTTCCGGCTTGGGTTCGTCTTGCGTCAAGCCACACGAATCTGATTCTTGGCACTGAATATTCCTATGATGAACATCGAGGGGACAGAGTTGGAAGTCGCTAGGTCCCATGAAGCCTTTGATCTGCTCTTAAGACTAACTCTATTACACAGGCCCAAGTCGACGTGGTGGAGTCCCAACCAAATGGCCACCGACCAATCGAACAGATTGATAGGATCGGCTACTTTGGTATGCGCCCAACCAGGCGACATCCCGTATCAGACAGTCTTTTGCTGCGTGGTTCTTCCAGCGCCCCTCATGATCGACAGCTCCACCAAAAGAATGGATGAACAAGGATGAGAGGATTGATGTTGCTTACAAGAACGCTACAACCCTTGGCTTGGTGTTTTCTTCTCTCAGCTCTGTAGTGCACAGCCAGCAAAGACGGCGGCATTACCTGGAGCCAATCTGCGTGTCCCCTTGCTAGAGAGATCGCTGGCCTACGGTGGAGCTGCTAGTGCAACAAAAGCCACTGTGTTATTACCACGTTCATCTGGAACACTGGCCGCCACGTGATTCGTCTAATTGTAGACTAAGTGGCGATGATAGGAGCGGCTGATCTGCACCTCGCACCCGGATCACCCGAGTTTAGCACATCCCTGGGGAAACCCTGCGTTACAGCCTGCCAACTTGGACCATTACCCGTTACGGGAGGACGGCAAAGGGAGTGGCACAACATGTGTCCGGACTGCTGGGTGTCCCGGTCGCGGAGGGCTGTTGCCCCTCTCCCATTCGTCGGCTCAGCATTGCCATCTTCAATGTCCTTTGCTATGACAGGGTATAATAAGCGAACTATACTATCCTAACCAGGGCTATCATTCTACCAGGGCTATTATTCTACCAGGGATGCCAGTCGCGGGAGGATGTCCGACCGATCTACTGATAGCGTGAGCTAGATCTTTTTGTGGGGTACCTACTTTATTGTGCTGATATTTAAACTTTTAGGGTATTCTAATGATCTTGGCTGACGGCGGCCCTCGGGTCCTTTCCCTGTTCCATGGCTCCCTCAACCTTAACTCGATGTTCGGTCTCGTCAAATCTTACCAAAATATGATGTGTCTCAGGCGCTTCCGTATCGGGCTTGATCCAATCTCGTCTGGTTCCCCTTCGAGTATAGTCCGCCCCCTCCTAAATTGAGGATGCGGGGATGGAAGAACCCGCAAGGGCCCGTACGGTTTCCGCACTAACGCTGTTAGTTCCTTCTAGATCTGGCCGTTTTATCACGCAATGACCTCAGCTCAAACGACATATGTGTCGCGCGCTTTTAACGGTACCCACTGACGAAGCAAGAAATCCTCGAACCGCCAACAATTGAATTAGGTAAACGAAATTGCCCTCCATGGAATTGCTATAGCACACAGGTCCGCATGTCTGAGTCATCACGCATCTCGATGTTGCAGCACCAATGCAGGCTTCAGGTAGCCACCCGTTAGGGTCCAAGTAAAGCAGACGCGGTCCAGACGATGTCATGAGCCGAAGACTTCACGGCTCCCCTTGCTTGTTCCTCGCACCCATAACGCCGTTAATGCAGGATCGCTTGCAATGTCTCCTTTTGGACACTCCATGAGACATGTGAGGCTACCCACCAGCATGGTCCTTGGTAGAGAAGAATACTGAGGCTGCCTTCTACTTCTTGGCGACGCCACACGTCAGGCAGGGTAGCAACAGAATTGGACCGAGAACCGGGTGCATTCCTCCTTACTCTGTTAAGGCTGAGTGCCAATGGTTCAACTCAGAAGTAGTCCACCCAGAGGGTTGAGACCATACACATGGTGGACTGGTGTTAGTAAGAGGAGTATAGGTCCATGGTACTACGACTCACTTCGTCTTCCGTAAGACACACTGGTTGGTATAGCACGAGGGCTCCACTTCCGTCACCACAGGCTCTCGCTTTCGTCAGATGGTTTTAAGGCCGAAAATAGCGATCATATCCCTGTCAAGCCTTGTCAAACATCAACCAATCTATATGGTGGCGTTTTACATGGTTCGGCTGTAGCATCGGAGGTCGGCCCAAAGCCAAACAACACAATGAAGACCTACACTGTCATATGGTCGGCGGTTGTATTATCATGATGGCATGGCTTAGCTAAGGAGACGATAGCCTCGAGAGCACTTACAGAACCCTAAGCCAAACGGGTACGACTTGGCCACGAATCATTCGTTGTGGCGTTGCTCGTTTAAGAATTTCCCTGGGATATGTGGCAATCTGGGACTTCCCCAGGTTCGGGGAAATCTTATCCCAAGATCTGCAGTAGCTCTTGCAATCCTGTAAAGCTTATAAATCACGATTCAGCGTGCCAAAACTCATCACAGACCGACGAAGAAATCAAGGTCCTGACAGGTATACTCGAACACCTACACACATCTGATTCTGCCTCAATTCCACCAGGAGACATCTTACCTGTGGCGTTGTGCTCGACACTCTGAGACTAATACGAAATTATGGTCGATATGAAGGACCAAGCCTCTTGCTGCACTTTCATATCAGCTTCGGAGGCTGAAGCATGCAAGATCCCTCTGTTGGATGGCGAGATCAGCGGGTCTTCCCATATCACAAGGATGGAGGTTAGCCTCGAAAAAGCCGAAGCGTTCATCGATATTTGTCGGCGTGACAGACGATTGCTTCATGGCATAACCTGTACAGCTTGGGCACTTCTGTTACGATGCTACATAGGTCAAGATCGAGTCACTTTCGAGTACAGCTTCGGGAATACTACAGCATCCCTTCTCCGGATAAGTTTCGATGAGGACGAAACCCTATCTAGGTACACGGAGAACGCCAGAGATGTGATTGCGGGCATCGAGCAGAAGCGACTAATTACGTCCCATTCAAGCGCGACTACCTTAGAGATTAAGGCGATACCTCATATTGTGAATACTGGGGTGTGCATCTGCGATTCGGATATGTCTGCGCAAATGCTTGCTGCCAAGACACCTAAGGAAACTATGAAAGTGAGTTATGAGAATCTCAAATTATATGACAATACTTTTAATCGGTCTGACAATTCACTTAGGGAAATATCACATTACAAGTGGAAGTCAACGAGAATACCCCCAGGATGTTCCTAAGATCGTGGAGCTCTGATGCTTCGACAGTCTATATTGAAAGTCTCGCGAACACTCTCGGTCACGTCTTGAGTTTGCTTAGTCACTCACCCAGCCAGCGCTTGAAGGATATAGATTATTTGAGTGAAGCTAACAAACAACGTCTATACGAATGGAATCAGATCTCCTTTGAGCCTGTGGATAGATGCGTCACCGATCTTGTCCACGAACAAGCTCACGCCAAGCCTGACGATGAAGCGGTATGTGCATGGGACGGTAGTCTCACGTACCGCAGCCTTTGGCGATATGTCCGTAGTCTGGCACAGATCATGGCCAACAAAGGAATAGGACCCGGCACCATTGTCCCTCTTTGTTTCGAAAAATCGGTATGGGTACCAGTAGCAATGCTAGCCGTCATGGAGGCTGGTGCAGCCTTTTGTCCGTTAGATGCTTCCCAACCACTACCTCGGCTTAAGAAACTAGTGGAAAGATTAGAAGCTAGATTGCTACTCTGTTCACCGAAATACCGTCAGACACTAGCACCAATTGTACACGAAGTCACACAAGTCGATGCGGAGCTTTTTGAGAGTCTACCTGGGAGTCCCTCTGATAAGCTACGCCGTGCCACTCCGTCAGACGCTGCTTACGTCCTATGGACCTCTGGCTCGACTGGCGAACCGAAAGGCGTTGTCGTAGAGCATCGCGCGTATTGTGCGAGCGCCAAGGCTCATGCTCCATCATTTACGATCGATTCGAGTACACGAATCCTGCAGTATGCGTCCTACATCTTTGACGCATCTATCATCGAGACCTTGACGGCTCTCATGTTCGGTGGCACGATTTGTATTCCGAGTGAATTTTCTAGGCTCAATGGCCTCGCCGACGCTATGAATCAGATGCGTGTCACTTTCGCCGAATTTACGCCGTCTGTTGTCAAATTCCTACATCCGTCTGAGCTCCCTGTCTTGGAAACGCTGCTGCTCATGGGAGAGGGCATGAGTCGAGATGATATGACAACATGGTCAGGAACTGGGATCAAATTGATGAATGCATATGGTCCGGCTGAATGCTCTGTTGCCGCGACCTTGAACCCTGACGTTCCCTTGCACGGCGATCCATCAATTATTGGTCATCCACTCTCAGTAAAGACTTGGGTCGTCGATCCAGAAAATCATGATCGACTTGTTCCTCCTGGATGTATTGGGGAGTTGCTGATTGAAGGTCCGACACTAGCCCGTGGGTACTTGAATGATAATGACCGTACTCGGGATGCTTTCATTGAGGATCCACCCTGGGCGCAGCAGTCTATGGGTTTCCGGCGCGTCACACGACGGCGAATGTACAAGACTGGGGACCTTGTCCGGTATCATACCCCAAATGGGATGCTTCACTTTATTGGCCGCAAGGATACGCAGGTAAAGCACCATGGGCAGCGCATCGAGCTCGGTGACATCGAGCATCATCTCCGAGCCTGTTTGTCTGTCGAACGTGGTATGGTTGTCCTGCCGAGAGTAGGGCTCTGTTCGGGTCGCTTGGTTGCTGCGATATCGTTGGAAGGTGTTTCTACAGTCGGTGGCTCGGAAATGCCGTTATTAATTGACAAGAAAGGTCGAGAAGAGGCAGAACCTATCATCATTGCAGCTCGTGAACGACTGTCTACTCAGCTACCTGCGTTCATGTTGCCTTCCATTTGGCTTGTCTATCAGGCGATTCCACTGTTGAAGTCCGGGAAATTGGATCGTAAAGCTTTGATGTGTGCCATCCAAGACATCAACGATGTAGAGTACTCTCAGTGGATTGGGTCTGGTGAAGCTGATGAGAATGAGCCGCTGGCCACAGAACTCGAAAATCAAATGAGACTAATTTGGGGTCACGTGCTGAACCTCCAGCCAAGCCAGATAGGCTTACGGAAACAATCCTTTTTGAGCTTAGGAGGCGATTCCATTTCAGCAATGATGGTGCAGAGTCATTGCAAGAAGCGGAATATCGGCATTACTGTTCAGGATATCTTGCGTGCCAAATCTATCGGTCACCTCACGACCCTGGTAGAGACAGTCGCACGCAGTACAACCTATGATGAGAAGATCGAAGAAGACTTTGAACTTTCGCCAATTCAAAGTCTGTACTTTGAATTTCCGCGTGATAAAGGTCACTTCAACCAAAGCTTTTTCGTGCGATTGACGAAACCAGTCGAACCAGCGGTGATGCATCAAGCGGCGAAGACGATAGTGAACCGACACTCCATGCTACGAGCGAGATTCCATCTATCAGCACTGGATGACGAGTGGAAACAGCGTATTACCAGTGATATTGCTGGATCATATTCTTTCAATCATACCCGCTGCGCCTCCAAGGAAGATACCATCCCTGTCATGTCGAGAAGCCAAGCCTCACTCGACCCAGTAGATGGACCACTCTTCGCGGTTGACCTTTTCGACGTCAGTAACGGCGACCAGTTGCTTTTCATGACCGCTCACCATCTCGTCATCGATCTTGTTTCATGGCGAGTGATTCTGGAGGAGGTGGAAGAACTCCTCACAAACCCCACAACTGGCGCAGAGGCCGAGCCATGTCTATCTTTCCAAGCGTGGTGTAGATTACAACAGGAGGATGCGCAGAAGGCCTCTATCAATACGGTTCTGCCTACTAACGAGATACCAGCGCAAAGTTTTAGTTACTGGGGTGTCCAAGAACGTGAGAATATTTATGGAAATGTCGATTGTAAAGGGTTTGAGCTGGACACAGCCTTGACATCTTTGCTGATGTCAAAGTGTCATGATGCATTTCGAACTGAGCCCCTCGATTTCCTACTTGCAGCCATGATCCATTCCTTCTGTCGAGTCTTCACTGACCGTACCGCACCTGTAATCTTCAACGAAGGCCATGGTCGCGAGATATGGGATAGGTCCATTGACTTGTCTCGGACCGTCGGCTGGTTCACAACAATGTATCCGGTGTACATCGCCTCGGCTGGGTCTAAGCCCTTCACCGATACGCTGTGTCGTGTGAAGGACTACCGTCGTTCAGTCCCCGGCAATGGTAGGCCTTACTTTGCCAGCCGCCTCCTTACTGCCAAGGGCGCGAAAAGATTCGGAGGGCATTGGCCTCTTGAAATCACCTTCAACTACTTAGGAACATACCAGCAACTCGAACGGGACAATGCTCTTCTTGTGCCAGCTGAAGAGATGGCGGGTGAGGCACGAGCTGCTGGTGGCAAAGCTGATTACGGTCAAGAAACTCCTCGGTTTGGGCTGTTTGAAATCTCGGCAGTGATTGTGCAAGGCAAGCTTCGCTATTCGTTCACATTTAACCAAGGCATGAAGCACCTGGACAAGGTAACTTCTTGGATATCTGAGTGTCAGGATACTCTCCGCACGATGCCATCAGCAATTGCCAGCATGGCTCGTTGTCCCACACTCAGCGATTATCCTCTTCTATCACTGGATTATGATGGTCTCCAGAGACTAACATCAGAGAAACTTCCCTCCCTTGGAATAGATATCGCTAATGTTGAAGACATTTACAGGTGCTCACAGATACAACAGGGTCTCTTGATCAGTACGAAACGAGACGCAGGTATGTATGCAGTCGAAGGGACCTATGAGGTCAAAGCGATAGATGCGAGAATACAAATAGATAGTAGTCGACTTGCAAAAGCGTGGCAGAACGTCGTGCGTCGCCATGCTTCTCTGCGCACCCTCTTCATTGAGAGTCTAAGTCAAGGCGACGCACTCTATGATCAACTGGTCTTGCAAAACTTCAACGCAAATATCGAACATCTGGGGCGAGAATCCGAGGAGAATGTTGACCGCGCTTTCGCCGAGCAACCCAAGATGCAATACAACGACTCTGTTCCTGCTCATCGAATGACAATTCTCGAAACTTTCAATGGGAAAGCCTTCTTTAAATTGGAGATCAGCCATACTCTGATTGACGGGACATCAATGGACATAATTTACAAAGAGATTGTATCCTCCTACGAGGGAGGGCTTCTGGGAGAGACCGGGCCACTATACAGCGGCTACATCTCTTTTCTGGCGAACCAGCCCCTTCAAGTAGGCCTCAGATACTGGAAGTCTTTCCTTTCTAGAGTAGAACCTACCAGCTTTCCAGTACTCAAGGACTCTTCCGCTCCTCCGACTGAGCGAAAGCTACAGTCGCAGCGTTTCAACTACAAAGCTTTTGATGAACTCCAAAACTTCTGCGAGTTGCACGGCGTCACAATGGCCAATATTTTCCACCTTGCGTGGGCCTTGACCCTCCAAGCTTATACTGGTTCTAGAGACATCTGCTATGGATATCTAATCTCGGTACGAGACCCAGTAATCAAGAACATGGATAAGATGGTGGGATATCTTGTGAACATGGCCGTTTGCCGAGTGGGTCTTTCTCCGGATACGCCCATCACGGAAACATTGCGACAGGTGCAGAAGGACCTCCTAGAAGCACAGGAGCACCGGCAGACAGCGCTGTCGGAGGTTATGCACGCTCTCAAACTCTCTGGGGACGGGCTCTTCAATACCTGCTTGTCATATCGTAAAATATCTCAGGCGATGACGGCCGAGAAGCATGAGATATCATTAGAAGAGCACCGCCCTTACTATGATCCCACGGAATACAACGTCTCGATTAACATTGAAGTATCTGATGAAGCGGCCGCTATTGATCTAGATTACTGGACTGACTGTCTATCAGACAGTCATGCCATCAATGTAGCGAACTCATTCTTTCATGCGCTCAAGAACATCGTTGAACAATCAGAGAAGAAGCTTGGCCAATTGAACGGTATCAGCGAACCCGATAGACAGCTGATCATGTCTTGGAACAACAAGATCCCATCAAAGATCTACAAAACTGTCCACGAGGTTGTGAGCGAACAAGTCTCACTCCATCCTAATAAAGAAGCTGTGTGCGGTTGGGACGCGTCTCTGACTTTCACCGAGCTTGATATACTGGCAGAGAAACTCGCTGGATACTTGAGATTCTTCGGTGTCGGCCCTGAATCCTTTGTTTGCATCTGCTGTGAAAAGTCCGCATATACACCAGTTACCATGCTCGGTGTGTTGAAAGCAGGGGGTGCGTTCGCGAGTTTAGATCCCATGCATCCCACCGCCGCACTCGAGATGCGCATCAAGGATACACAGGCGAAAGTCATTTTGACTTCGCCATGCTATAACGCTCTCTTCACTGGGATGGGCCTGCGTGTTGTCTCGGTTGACGCTGCATTCCTCGATCAGTTGCAGCTCCTTGAGAACAGGTCCAAAAGATTAGCAGAACCCTGTAATCCTTGCTGCACAATTTACACAAGTGGCAGTACTGGTAAGCCCAAAGGGGTTGTCTTGGAGCATTCGGCACTGGTAAGCAGCGCTGCCGCGCATGGGTCCATACTGGGAATGGATGAAGGAACACGCTTCTTGCAATACGCCAGTTACACATTTGACAATTGTTTAGAAGAGACTTTCACCACGTTAATGCGTGGTGGTACCGTCTGTGTACCTTCAGATCATGACCGCATGAACGACGTAGCAGGTGCCGTCACGAGGCTGAATGCGAATTGGATCGATTTGACTCCCACTGTGGCGATGTATCTCAATCCTGCGGAGATGCGAAGTATCAAGTGGATGTCTCTGGGTGGTGAAGCCTTGACGAAAGCTGTATTGAAAGTATGGGCCGATGAAGTGGAGATCCACGCACAATATGGACCTTGCGAATGCTCGATAAATTCCACCCATAGGACGGGTCTCAACAAGGACAGCGACCCTTCGAGCATTGGAAAGTCTGTTGGCAGCGTTTCTTGGATAGTCGACCCCACAAACCATAATCGTCTGGTCCCAATCGGCTGCGAGGGTGAATTGTTGATCGAGGGTCCGATCCTTGCCAGAGGATATCTGAATGATAGCGAGAAGACCGCCAAGGCTTTCATCCAAGATCCTGAATGGGCGCAGGCTTATCGGCCGAAGATTGGGAATTATCCTGGTCCTCGACGAATGTACAAGACTGGTGACTTGGTGCGATACAATGCTAGCGGCACGATGGACTATTGTGGACGAAAGGACCATCAAATCAAACTACACGGCCAAAGAATCGAATTGGGTGAGATCGAATTCCATGTTAAGAATAACCTTCCTTCAAATTGGCAGTTCGGTGTCGAGCTGGTTGCACCAAGTGGCCTGAAAATGCTAGCTCTTTTTGCGTGTCCACAGAAGTTTGATTCTTCCACTACGACAGGGAGCACCATTCTTCCCATGACTACCGCGCTCCAGACCACATTCAAGGATTTGGAGATAGTCTTAGCCAAGCTGCTACCAAAACACATGGTCCCTTCCATGTATATACCTCTGGCGTGTCTGCCACTTTCAAGCTCTGGAAAATTGGACCGAAAACAGCTGAAAGCACTTGCTGAGTCTTTGACCGAGAACCAAATCGCTATGTTTCGCCTCGCTGGGAATAGTGGCCGCAAACCTTACTCTGAAGTCGAGAAGACTTTGGCGGGCCTGTGGGAAAATCTGCTCCACCTTGAGGCTGGCTCGATTGGCATGAATTCGCAGTTCTTTCGCATGGGTGGTGATTCTATCGCTGCAATTCGTCTCGTCACTACAGCGCGGTCTAAGGGAATCAATCTTACTGTAGGGAACATATTCCGCAACCCAATTTTCTCGGAAATGTGCGCTGGTGCGCAGATCTCAGATGACTTGGCTATGGATCCGAAGCCACTGACTGGACCAGAACCATTTGAGCTTCTGCCGGCAAATATTCCGACTGACCAGGTCATCAATGAAGTCTCAAGATTGTGCAATATCGAGGTGAAGGAGATTGTGGATGTGTATCCTTGCACGCCTATGCAAGAGGGACTCATTGCTTTGAGTAGTAGGAAGCCTGGAGCTTACGTCGCTCAGACTACGTATCGGATGATCGGTATTGACGTTGAGAAATTCAAGAATGCTTGGCAGGCTGTCCTGGATCATGATCACATCTTGCGGACTCGGATTGTTTTTACTGAGTCACTCGGGTTTCTTCAGACTGTTGTTGATAAACCCGTCATTTGGTCCGAGCCTGAAGACTTGGATCATATTTTTGATCTAAAGGAGTTTCAAGAAGCTCACAGTGAAGGCAGTCTGTCGAACTATGCCATTGTCAAAGGGAAAGATGAAAGCGAGTTTTTTTTCGTATGGACTATCCATCATGCGCTGTACGATCGATGGTCTGTGCCATTGGTGTTACAAAAGGTCCGGACACATTACTACGAGGGATCGGATAATGTATCGATCGCTCCAATGAAAGCGCCATTGTATCCTCAATTCATTCGATTCTTACTCAACGAAAACAAAGCCGAATCCGCAAAGTTCTGGCAATCAAGACTGACTGGGACTACGTCACCTCAATTTCCTGCGCTACCGAAGCCGGCATACCAGCCAGATGCGATAGGTCGGTTCTTGAACTTCATACCGATCTCGAGAAAGCAGAACTCGGAAATGACGATGCCAATGCTCATCCGTTCGGCGTGGGGACTGACTATCTCTGCATACTCGAACTCGGACGACATAGTATTTGGTGAGATCTTCTCTGGCCGCGATACTCCTCTTCCTGGTATTGAAGACATGACCGGGCCTGCGTTCGCTACTGTACCTATCCGTGTGCAGGCCAAACGCGATCTCCAAGTAGGCGATTACCTAAAACAGTTTCAAAGGGACTTTACAGAGGCATTGCCATATCAGCATATGGGTCTCTTGAAGATCACTCGTATTGATGCAGATACGAGGAACGCATGCGAATTCCAAAACTTGATCTCAATTAATAACGAGGTGGCAGACACGAGTGATTTCTTTGGTGTGGAACAAGCTGCTGGCTCTGGAAGTGTATTCTTCACTTACGGGCTCACCGTCTCGTTTGACATCCACGCCTCTGAGATTGAGCTGGAGGCTCACTACGACCCACAATGTATCTCTCAATGGCAACTCGAGAGACTCGTACGGTACTTCGAATACGCTTTGACCCAGCTGAGCTCAATAGACACGGATCCTTGCACACTAGGTGAGATGCGAATTCTCCATGCGGATGACGAAGCCACTATCAGAGAATGGAACAGCGAAGCTCCGATGTGTATTGAAAGATGTGTGCATGAGATCATCCATGAGAAGGCACAATCGCTCCCGCTCTCATGTCCAGCTATCTGCGCTTGGGACGCTCAATTTACATACCGCGAATTGGAGCAGACAGCGACGTCTTTTGCACACTATTTACTTAGTATTGGCATAGGCCATCAAAGTTACGTGCCAGTGTGTTTTGAAAAGACAGCACTAGTCGTTGTTTCGATGCTGGCAATTATGAAAGTCGGAGCAGCTTTCGTACCAATTGATGGGGAGGCCCCGAAAACGAGACTGCAAGGAATCGTGCAAGATGCTGATGCTACACACATTCTTTGTTCGCCAAAATATCAGGAGCTGTGTGAATCTTTGGGCGCCAGGACGGTTGTGGTGGACCGTCAGACCATCATGGCTTGCCCCCAGAAATACGAACCACTTCCACAATATACAAGTACAGATATCGCATACATCATTTTCACGAGCGGCTCAACTGGGAAGCCTAAAGGGACGTTGGTATCGCACTCGGCATTTTCCAGCGGAGCCCTGGCACATGGTCCAGCCATGGGAATGCAATCATCATCACGGGTTTTGCAATTCGCTTCATATACATTCGATGCCTCGGTCATGGAGATCCTTTCCACGCTCCTCTTGGGCGGTTGTGTGTGTATACCGGATGATAAAACGCGTTTGAATGATGTTGCCAAAGCGATCAACGACCTTAGTGTCAATTGGGCCTTGTTAACGCCTTCATTTGCTAAATTGCTCTCGCCATCCACAGTCCCCGGACTTCGGACTTTGGTCCTGGGTGGTGAGGCGATGTCTCAGATAGACGTTTTGACGTGGGCGGATAAGACTCGACTTGTCAATGCGTATGGGCCCAGCGAAGCCGCAGTCGTGGCCGCAGTCAACAGTCATGTCACGGCTTCTTCCAAATTCTCCAGTATTGGTACCGCAGTGGGTAGTCGCTGCTTCATTGTCAACCAACACAATCAAAATGAGCTGGTTCCTGTGGGTGCCGCCGGTGAATTAGTAATCCAAGGCCCCATCTTGGCTAGTGGTTACTTGAAAGAGAAAGCCAAGACAGAGGCGGCGTTCGTGCCGGCACCGGCGTGGCTGGAGAAGTTTCAAGTGCTGGGGATGAAAGCTTATTCGAAGATCTACAAGACAGGGGATCTGGTTAGGTACGCGGAAGATGGATCAATCTTGTATTCGGGCAGAAAAGACAATCAGACGAAACTCCACGGGCAGAGACTGGAATTGGGTGAAATCGAACACCACTTGCGCCACGACTCGGCTGTTCAGCATGCCCTGGCCCTTATCCCAGCGTCTGGGCATTTCGCGAAGCGCCTGGTTGCTGTTCTTTCCTTCAAGGAGAGGATGGCTCAAATGACCTCATACGATGAATTAGAGATAGTCTCACAGGAGGATGCCGCAGCGCATGTGGGCAGGATTGGGGACTATCTCCGTAATCACCTCCAGCCCTTCATGGTTCCGTCCAATTGGGTGGTCCTAGTCACCATCCCGATGCTACCGAGTGGGAAATTGAATAGCAAGCGAATCAAAACCTGGCTTGAAGATATGCCTGAGGAGGTGAATCGGAAGATATCTGGTACTAATGTTTCCAGTGAAGCAGCAGGAACGATAGGTTCGGAGATGGAGGGCCGGCTACAAAAGATTTGGTCAAAGGCCTTAGATCTGCCGTTGGAGAAAACAGGATTGGAGACAAATTTTCTCTTCCTTGGTGGAGACTCAATTTCCGCTCTACAAGTCTTGTCCAAATGTCGCGCCGAGGGAATCAGTACAAATGTTCAGGATATCATCCGCAGTGATTCGATTAGGCAATTAGCCACCAAAGTCAGCCTTGAGAAGACTGTGGTCAAGTATGCGGAGGAAGAGTTTGGGAGGAAGTATGGGTTGAGTCCGATGCAAAAGCTTTATTTTGAGTGGGTGGGGAGTAAAGTCCACCATTTCAATCAGAGCGTTGTATTGCGCTTGCCTTCCTCCCAAAGCCTTGAGAACATCACATCTGCTCTCAAGACTTTGGTACAATCCCATTCAATGCTGAGGGCTAACTTTCAGAAAGATGAAAGTGGCCAATGGACACAGATGGTGGAGAAAGACTCGGCAAGATCGTATCGATTCACGCTTCGTCCTGGCAGGTCCTCTCCCAGTGAGGTCACAAAGTCAATTGAGGCGAGCCAGAAGGGTCTTGATATCGAGAAAGGCCCGATATTTGCTGCTGTTCTTTTCGAATCCGACGAAAGTGGCTCAAAGGTTCTCCTGCTCGTCGCACACCATCTCGTTATCGATATTGTGTCTTGGAACATCATCCAGCAAGATCTTGAGGGACTGCTTACTACAAAACGAGTCAGGGCGCATAAGTCGCTCCCATTTCCGACTTGGTGCCAATCTCAGGAGGACTACACCCAGGCTGAGCTCTATTGCGGATTAGACTTCGAGGACGACGTACCTATGACCAACCTCTCATACTGGGGCATGGAGAAATCGAAGAATGTCTACGGGGCTGTTCGCAGTCTTGAATTGGAAATAGACAGTACGACTACGACCAAATTACTCGGTCCTTGCAACCAATCGATTGGCTCGGAGATGATCGATATCCTCCTTGGGTCGATCCTCTTCTCATTCTGCAAGACGTTTTCGGATAGGAAAGCCTCGCCTGCAGTGTTCAACGAGGCTCATGGTCGTGAACCGTGGAATTCATCTCTCGACTTGTCCCACACTGTCGGTTGGTTTACAACAATCAGTCCGGTCTTCCTTCCGTCCGAAGCCACTACAGAGAACAACATCGTCAGCGCTATTCGGTGGGTCAAAGACTTAAGAAGCCGTACCCGTGACAAAGGTAGGCAATACTTTGCCCACCGGATGTTGACCAAGGAGGGCAGAGAGAGGTTCAGCAAGCATTGGCCAATGGAGATAGCATTCAACTACTCTGGTCAGGAGAAAACGGCCGCCGTGCGCGACAATAGCACCTCACTCCAACCAATGAACGAAACGTCATCCAAATTTGACATTGACCCTGCTTTGCCACGTTTTGCTCTGTTCGAGATATCAGCCGGCGTTTTCAACAACAGCTTGAAGGTTTCCATCGCTTTCCCCCAGAACATCCGACGCCAGCATTCGATCAAGATGTGGCTTTCAGCACTTGACAAAGCTTTGAGGCGGTCCTCGGAAGAGCTGCTCAATGTTCCATCCAAGTCATCGCTCGACAATTTCCCGCTCTTGCCATTGATGTACAATGGCACCAAGAAACTTCAAGACAAACTTAATGCGGCAGGTGTCACCTCACTATCGGACGTTGAAGATGTTTACGGTTCGTCACCGATGCAGCGGGGCGTGCTGCTTAGTCAAGTGAAGAATCCAAAGCAATATATGTATCAAGCTGTATTTGTGCCGCGCCTTGCAAATCCATCTGCGCCGCTGAATGCGAAAAAGCTAGCACGTGCGTGGCAGATGGTGGTACAGACACACCCATCGTTGAGGACAGTGTTTATTGAGAGCCTAGCAAAAGAAGGGCTCATGGACCAGGCCGTTGTGAAGACCATCGATCCGACGATTGTATTTCTGCAAGCGCATGCAGCCAATGCAGTCGAAAAGCTGAGGGATCAGGTAACGATTGACTTCTCTCGGAAGCAACCGCACCACCAGTTCACAATCTGCGAGACTACTTCCGGCAAGTTGTTCTGCAAGCTGGAACTTAGCCATTCTATCTGCGATGGAACTTCGGTCTCTATAATCCTCAGAGATCTTGCAAGGTTCTATGACATTGGCTCGGACAAGATTGTGCCGGCACCAACGAATCGCGATTATATCTCTTATCTAAAGAAAAGCTCTTACGAGTCTGATCTTGCCTATTGGCGTCGCTACCTTCATCATACGGAGCCTTGCTCCTTCCCATCCTTGCTTGACGGTACGGTGCAGGAACGGGAGAACCGGACATGCCAGCTGAATATTGAGAATCTTCCGGGACTGAATTCATTCTGTGTTCAGAATGGTGCAACGCTATCCAACGTGTTGCAATTGGTATGGTCCCTAGTTCTTCGCGTGTATACAGGCAACGAGAATATATGTTTCGGCTACATCACCTCTGGCAGAGATGTCCCTGTTCAGGGCATCCAAGATGCTGTGGGACTATTCATCTCCATGCTGGTGTGTCACTTGGAGCTAGGTGACGATCTCGAGGTGAACAAAGCTCTCGAGAAGATTCAGGGTGATTATTCGGACAGTATGGAACATCAAGCATTTTCCTTGAGCAACATGCAACACGAGATCGGCGCTGGACAAGCGCTTTTCAACACCGTATTCACGTTCCAGAGACGCTTCAGGTCATCAGATGAGAGCAGTGAACAGCTCGAGTATGATGTGATCTCTGCATATGACCCGGGAGAGTATCCCCTCACAGTCAATGTCGAAGCGCTGGAGCAAGGAATTGACGTCCAATTCAACTACTGGACAGACTTCCTCTGCGAATCTCAAGTCTCGAACATTTCAGACACCTTTGATCAGATTTTGCACTCGGTCAGCAACACTGCGTCCTCTCGTATGCAAATCGGAAGTGTTGCCTACTGCAGCGAAAAACAGCGACAACAAATATTCGACTGGAACGACACACCTCTCCCCCAAGTCGACAGATGCGTTCATGATATCATCTACCAACAGTCACAAACACTGCCCCTATCGGCACCGGCAATATGCTCGTGGAATGAAGATCTTACCTACGTCAAGCTTATGTCATTGGCGAAGAGACTTGCCAAGCATCTCATTGCGCTCGGTGTCGGGCCGCAGATGTACGTTCCGCTGTGTTTCGAGAAGTCCACTTGGGCTGTGGTGGCCATATTGGGTGTACTTGAGGCTGGCGGAGCTTTCGTTCCATTGGAGCCTTCGCATCCTAAGAGCCGGATTGACTATATCGTTGGTAATGTGGGGGCAAAGCTTGTGCTGTGCTCCGAAAAACACAGTGAGCTATTTGCTGACATTCCTGACGTTGATACTTTCGTCGTGGACGAAGGCTTCCCGCGACGGCCACAACCAAGCGTACCATATGGCGCTGTAACAATGAAGCCTACTCCAGCTGACCCGGCATATTTGATTTTCACTAGTGGGACCACAGGGTTGCCTAAAGGAACAGTCATCTCACATCATGCTTTCGCAACTGGTGCTACTTCACACGCGCCGGCTATCCTCATGCGACAGTCATCTCGGGTTCTCCAATTCTCTAACCTCTGTTTCGACGCTTCTGTGATGGAGATTCTGACCACCTTGATGACTGGAGCATGTATCTGCATTCCCAGCGATGAAGAGCGAATGAATAACATTTCAGGAGCAATCAATCGTATGGGGGTAACGTGGACACTTTTGACACCATCAGTCGCGAACATGTTGGTTCCGGAGAAGGTACCAAGTCTCGAGGTGCTTGTCACTGGAGGAGAAGCGATGCAAGCCCGACATATCGCCAAGTGGTCCAGCTCGACTGCTGTGGTAAACGCTTATGGACCAAGTGAGTGTGCGGTCATTGCCACAACCAGCGTCAAAGTGGATTTGGACAGATCAATTCTTGATGAAGACTCTTCCAACATCGGTCGTAGCGTTGGTTGCCGCTGCTGGATTGTGAACCCCCATGATCACAATCAGCTTATGCCGGTCGGTAGTGTGGGAGAACTTATCGTGGAGGGCAACACTGTTGCACGTGGTTACCTCAACAACGAAGAGAAGACGGCCAAAGCTTTCGTTATGCGCCCGGACTGGATGACCTACAATGATGAAGAAATTGTCACTGGCCATTCCCGGTTGATCTACAAAACAGGAGATCTGGTGCGCTATACTGCGGCCGGAGAAATCATCTACGTTGCAAGGAAGGACACGCAAATCAAATTGAACGGCTTGAGGATCGAATTGGGCGATATTGAACATCACGTTGAGGAAAACCTCCCCAATCATATCGAAGCCGCTGTTGAGATGGCCGCTCCCGTCGGTCAACCAACCGCACTTGCAGCCTTCATTTGTTCTGAAGAGAATGGCGCTTCTCCAGACGCTTTGATCCTGCCAATGTCCGAGAAGATTACTGCTATCAGTAAAGATCTCAAAACCAAGCTTACCATAGCACTTCCGGGATACATGGTCCCTTCACTCTACTTCCCAATCACCCACATGCCATTCACAGCCTCCGGCAAACTCGACAGGATAAGGCTTCGTAAGGCAGTCACGGCACTTGCGCAGGAGGATCTAGCCGCATTCAGACTCGCAAATTCATCCAACAGGAAGAAGGGTCGGGAGCCAAGCACTGAAATGGAGAAGAGTCTTCAACGTTTATGGGCATCTTTCCTCGGAATTCAACCTGAAACCATCAGTACTGATGACAACTTCTTTGCCATTGGCGGTGACAGTGTCATTGGGATGAAACTCGGCTCGGCAGCAAGAGCGGAACAAATTTCGCTCAGTGTATTCGATATCTTCCGCAAACCAACATTGGGCGAGATGGCAGAAGCTTGCACTGAGCTACAAGAGGACATGGAAATTGTATACAAACAGTTCAGCCTTCTTGATGACAGGGTTGGAGATCTTGACAAGTATCTTGATGAATTAGCGGGACATTGCGCTGTGAGTAAGGAGAGAATCGCCGACGTCTACCCTTGCAGTCCCCTCCAAGAGGGCCTGGTTACTATTTCTACAAGTCAAGCCGGGGCTTACGTTGCGCACAATGTTTTTCGCCTACCTGAGTCGATTGATCTTAATCAGTTTCAAAAAGCATGGCAGATCGCAGTCGAGGAGATGGATATCCTGAGGACACGGGTGGTTCATACAAGCTTGGACACCTTTGTTCAGGTTGTTTTGAACACTGAAACCATAGAATGGCATCATGCGAAGTCAACAGAAATGGCGTCCAAGACGGTGCGATTACCTGAACACAATGGCGGCCCACTTTCCAGATTCAGCATCGTAGACGGCCCTGATCGCTACTTCGTCTGGTCAATACATCATGCGATCTACGACGGCTGGAGCATGCCCAAAATGCTTCAGCGAGTCGAGGACATCTACTGCCAATGCTCGCCCCAACCGACCCAGACTGCTTACGCTAAGTATATCGGTTATCTCCTGCATTCCGACAAAGAAGCATCTCATCGCTTTTGGCACACCAAGTTCCAAGACTTACAAGCCTACCAATTTCCCCCTGCTCTACCCAATTCAATCGCCGAGCAAGAAGTCGATTTCAAGACTGTAAGTCATGTTGTGCAACTACCTCATAAGTCCAAAATCACGGGCATCACCTTACCAACTATCATTCGAGGTGCGTGGGCGATACTTCTGTCTGCGCATACAGGTGGGTCAGAAGATGTGGTGTTTGGAGAAAGTTTGACGGGCAGAGATATTCCGCTCGATGGGATCATTGATATGCTGGGTCCGACCTTGACCACGGTTCCCGCAAGGGTCAGGGTCGGGCGAGAGCTGACGGTGGCTGAATATCTGCGTAATGTCCATCTAAAGGCCACAGAGATCATTCCCCATCAGCATATTGGCCTGCAACACATCAAGCGACTGAGTGCTGAGACAGCACTCGCCTGTGACTTCCGAAATCTTCTGGTCATCCAGACAGCAGCGAACGATGATGATGTTGAAGATAGCAAGTTTTGGAAGCCGCAAGACACTGGCATCAGTTCAAAATTCTTCAACTATCCTCTTGTGGTCGAGTGCACTGCGAGTGGATTGAGTATACGGCTGGATTTCCACTACAACGAGGTGCACTTATCAAAGTGGTCGATCGAGAGAATGGTGCATCAACTCGAACACGTACTTACCGGTCTTTGTGCTTCGGCACCGGAAAGCACGACAACGCTGAGCGCCTTAGAGATCGTGAGCCAGCAGGACATCAACACTCTCGAGGAATGGAATAGTCACCAACCAATACCTGTCAAGAACACCATTGGTGAGCTTTTCTTACAGCAAGCCAAACGAGCTCCTTTTACTCAGGCCGTCTGTGCCTGGGACGGCAGCTTCACGTACAGGGAGCTAAAGACGCACGTAGAACGGCTGGCTGGGCATCTCCAGTATCTCGGAGTGAAGCCTGAGACTTTAGTCCCGTTCTGTGTGGATAAGTCGCGATGGGCGATCGTGGTTCAACTCGGCATCATGCTAGCTGGTGGCGCCATGGTCCCTCTGGACCCGTCGCACCCCTTGGGCCGGCATGTGGATGTCATACAAGATACACGCGCTCGATTTCTTGTTTGCTCTCCGCAGTACACTGAGAGGTACCAAGGGCTGACTGGTGTCGTGATCCCGGTCGATGAGCAATCGCTGCTTCAACTAACAGATCTTGATAACGGAGCCGCTGTCATTGCTCGACCCTCAAGTAAGAATGCGGCCTACGTTATTTTCACATCGGGATCCACTGGTCGTCCAAAAGGCGTCGTCGTCGAGCATGAAGCTGTTTGCTCAAGCTCGGAAGCTTATTGCAAAGCCATGCTCATGGATTCAAATTCTAGAGTCTTCAGCTTTGCATCTTTCACCTTCGATGCTGCAATCATGGAGATTATATCGCCCTTGACAATAGGAGCTTGTGTATGCATGCCCAACAACGACGAAAAGATGTCTGATCTTGCTTCTGCAATCAACAGCGTTAGACCCACGTGGGCCTTCTTGACTCCATCCGTTTCGCAGTTGATTCAACCATCAGATGTGCCATCCTTGAAAGTCTTAGTGGTCGGTGGCGAGGCGCTGTCCGAAGAACATATGCTCAAATGGGGAGGGAGTCTCACGCTCATCAACGGATATGGTCCTACAGAAGCTTCAGTCATCTCTGTGACCAATAGCAACGTCTCAAAGCAGACGGATCCCAAGAACATCGGATATGCGCATAACAACTGCCGCACGTGGATCACTGACGTTTCCGATCACCATCGCCTCGCGCCATTGGGTTGTGTTGGTGAGTTAAACCTCGAAGGTCCCAATCTTGCCCGCGAATATCTTCACGACCAAGAGAAGACCGCGAGGGCCTTCATTGAGAATCCAGCCTGGGGCAGCAGGATTGGAGGTGCACGAAGACTTTACAAGACCGGGGACTTGGTTAAGTATCACCCGGACGGCAAGATCGTCTTCTGCGGAAGGAAAGATCACCAGATCAAATTGAATGGCCAACGTATCGAATTGGGAGAGATCGAGTCAAGACTTCTACTCCACGAGCGCATCCAACACGCCACCGTTGTCTTACCACATGAAGGCCTCTGCAAAGGTAGATTGGTGGCAGTCGTCTCATTGGCTGATATCGCTTCCTCCGCTTTGAAGGATTCAACAGCTGCAGCAGAAAATGCGTGCACACTTCTCCATGGCTCCCTGATGAAGACAGCACAAGCCTACTTGAGAGAGGTTCGAGAATTTCTAGCAGAGACACTACCGGCTTATATGATTCCCGCCATGTGGGCGATTGTGGAAACAGTCCCAATACTCATCTCCGGCAAAGCCGACAAGAAACAGATCGGGGACTGGGTCAAAGTGCTGGATGATGCCACTTACAAACACATGACGGCACAGGATAGTGTGCGCATCGACTCGACGGAGATGACCCCGACGGTGCAACGGTTGAGGGAGATCTGGGCAGCAGTCTTTGATACGCCTATAGAGCAGGTTGATCCTAGCCGGTCCTTCATGAGTCAAGGCGGTGACTCTCTGCAGTCTATGTCTATTGTTTCCCGATGTCGAAAAATCGGTATCAGCATCACAGTGCAGAAGGTGCTACAGAGTAAATCGCTGTTCCAGCTTGCCAAGTCGATCGACTCCAACAATTACTTAGCGAAGTCGACGAATACATCGGGTCGGGAAGAGAAGACCGATCAGCTGTTTGAGCTTTCGCCGGTGCAGCAGCTTTATTTCCGAGTCGCGGGGCCCTCCTGCGACCACACGCGCAATGGACGTTTCAATCAAAGTCAATTGCTCAAGCTCAGACGGCCCACGAGCACTGAGACAATCAGACACGCTCTGGAGATTATTGTGGGGCAAAATTCCATGCTGAGAGCTAGGTTTTCCAGGGATCAGCATGGCACATGGCAGCAGAAAGTCATCTCCACGACGACTACCGCTTACCGCCTTCGAACGCACCAAATAGATGACTTGAGTCAAATGGTACCCGCAGTAGCAGAGAGCCAGACGTGTCTTAACATCATGGAGGGTCCATTACTGGCGATAGACCACTTCAGTACGCGGCAAAATAAGCAAATTCTCTCTCTTGTTGCCCATCATCTGGTCGTTGATGTTGTGTCTTGGGGTATCATCATCCAGCAACTAGAGGGCTTGCTCAGTGCGAAGGGCAATCAGACAATCGAGAAGCCTTTGTCATTTCAAGTTTGGTTGGAAATGCAACAAGATCACAGCCGACAAGGCCTCGCCAAGGAGGTCCTACCTTTCGAGATCGGCCCCGCCGATTATGACTTCTGGAATATGGCGGAGCAACCGAACATGTATGGGGACACCAAAGCTCAAAGCTTCATGCTCAAACGATCATATACCGAGTCAGTTCTCGGTGCGTCCAACGATACGTATCGTACGCAGCCCGTCGAGCTTCTCTTATCTTCGCTCGTCTACTCTTTCAATCGCATCTTCCCAGATCGCAGCGCCCCGGTCATATTCAATGAAAGCCATGGTCGAGAGACGTGGGACGCCTCGATAGATCTGTCGGGTACAGTAGGATGGTTCACATCCCTTTCTCCGACGTATATACCCTTCGAGTCTCGTGACGAGACTGTCTTGGATATAGTGAAACGAGCAAAAGACCAAAGGCGCTCGATCCCTGGCAGTGGGAGAGATTATTTTTCTCACAGGTTCTTGACGCAGGATGGGCGCAAGCAATTCGCGGAGCACGATTCAATGGAAATACTGTTCAACTACACGGGCCGCTCCCAACAAGGTGATAATGGTGGTGATTCTCTAATCCAAAGCATGGACATCCAGCTGGACGATAAGGACGAAAAGATTACAGGAGACGTTGGACCTGAGACAAGGCGGCTGGCATTGATCGAAATAAGTGCTAGCGTGTCTGATGGCCAGTTCAAATTCTCCTTTATCTACAACAAGAACACGAAACATCAGAACAAGATTGGTGACTGGGTCATGGAGTGCCAACGCACTCTTGAAGATATGACGGGGCAACTACTGGACGCCCCCACGGAGCCTACACTTAGCGACTTTCCTCTTCTCCCCACCAATACCAGTGGGATGGCAAGACTCTTCCATGAGACCCTACCTGATATTGGGATCACTAGTATGGAAGAGGTTGAAGACATGATGGTTTGCGCGCCTATGCAAGACGGATTGCTCCTCTCACAGATCAGACAGCCGGATAACTATCTGAGCTATCTGATCGCAGAGGTGAAGTCAGGACATAATGGGCGGGCTGACGTTCGGCGCTTAGTGCGAGCATGGCAGAAGGTTGTGGATCATCACCAGATGCTTAGAACAACCTTTGTGTACAGTGTATGCAAGGGCCATGCTTTCGATCAGATCGTGATGAAGTATGCGGAAGGCGACGCGAAAGTGTTGCATTGTAGAGATGAGGAGGTGGAAGAGGAGTTTGCAAAGATATCGTTGAGAGAAGTCAACAATACAAGACAACCAACACTTCCTCATCAGTTCTCGATCTGTACAACAGATTCAGGCAAGGTCTTTGTGAAGATAGAGCTGAACCACGCTGTCATTGATGGACTTTCAGTCGGGTTGATGACGCGCGATTTAGCTGCCGCCTATCAAGACCGAATCGAAGGACCGAGGCCACTATATTCCGAATACATCAAGTACATTCTCAATCGATCCCTCACAACCACGGTACAATATTGGACTGGATATCTCAAAGGGGTCCAATACACTCATCTCCCACAATTGAATCCTGGTCCTCGTGAAACCGAGCTCTTGAACGCAATCTACATACCTTTTGACCGTTTTGACGAGCTACAATCCTTTTGCCGGACTAATGAGTTGACGCTCTCCAACGTCATGCTTGCAGCTTGGGCTCTCGTTCTACGACGGTACACCACCCAGGATGACATTTGCTTTGGAAATCTATCTGCGGGCCGAGACGCACCAGTGGAAGGCATCCAACATACAGTTGGTGCATTCATCAACATGTTGGTTTGTCGAGTCAACTTTGCCAGTCAGAAGAACAAGCCACTGACAGACGTTTTCCGGAGAGTCCAAAGCGATTTTATCGAAAGCTTACCATATCAGCAATGCCCACTTGCAAGGATTCAGCACGACCTTGGACTGCCGGCAGGAGAAGCTATGTTCAATACCGCGTGCTCAATACAGAGCCAAGCGTCGTCGGGTGAGAAGGAGGGTGGGGTAAACACAATCCGCTTCGAGGAGATTGACGGGCATGATCCGACTGAATTCTCTGTCACGGTCAACATCAACGTTGCACCCGGGTTTGAGAAGGCATGTATCAAACACTGGACTTCTCACGTCTCTGTCTCGGAAGCGGAAGCTCTTTCAAAGGTTTACGCGGAGGTTCTTGATCGTGTCTTGACCAGTCCGAATCAGACATTTATGACAGAGGAGCCGCAGCCAAGTCCAAAGCTCATGAAGACTGCCTTGCGGCCTGGGGTTGGTCGTGGGGTATCGTTTCAAACTGTGGATGGTAAGCGACCTGGAGTTGCCCGAGGGGTATCGTTCCAAAACGTAGACGGTAAGCGGCCTGGAGTTGGCCGTGGGGTATCGTTCCAAAACGTGGACGGTAAGCGGCCTGCAGTCGCTCGCGGAGTATCGTTCCAGACTGCAGATGACCCAGTGAAGGGTCCCAAGGATTCCGAAATCACGCCTGATCAACCCAACATTCCAATCGGGACGTATCGCAAGATTGTCAAAGACTGCGTACAGGAAGCTATTGAACAATTAATCAAATCGGGCCAGTTCACAATCGAGAAAAAGAACACCGAGCAAGTGGCAAACATGGTGTTGACCACGGTCGACAAGAACCAAAAGAAGGAGCGGAGGTCATCAGAGCCTTCAGATACCACTACCAAGACTCTGCGCTCGCTCTGGAGCTCTTTGCTCGATATCCCTGAGCGGAAGATACACGACGACCACTCCTTCATGGAGCTCGGAGGGGATTCAATTCTCGCAATGGAACTCGCAAGCAATGCCCAGAATGCTGGGCTACAACTCACGGTGGCCGACATCTTCAACAAACCCATCTTTTCAGAAATGGCTCATCTTATCGCGGTTTCTACGCGAAAGAGACTCCACAAGGCAGCCATGCGACGCACAGCTTCTAATCAAGCTGCGATCACCGAACAGAGGAATTTAGAGCGACGTGCATTATTCACTGGTCTCGGAACAACTGATGTTGAAACTTTCATCCAAGACTACATCTGCCCGAAGATTGGCGTTTTCAGGGGAGGCATCACTGATGTGCTCCCGGTGACTGACTTCCAAGCTCTTTCTATAGCCGGCGCCATGCTCAAACCGCGATGGATGTTGAACTATTTCTTCTTTGACGGGCAAGGATATCTGGATCTCACCCGCCTCAAGAAGAGCGTTTTCAAGCTCGTGCAGAGCTTCGATATCCTGCGCACTGTCTTTGTCTACTGTGGTGATCGCTTCTGGCAGGTCGTCGTTCGAAAACTTCGACCGCAATTCCAGGTATACGATACGGACGAAGACCTCGACGTCTTTACTCGCAATCTCCGCGAGTCCAGCATGGACGCCTATCCGCGGTTGGGTGAAGCCTTCGTCCAATTTAGCGTAGTCAAGAAGACAGGCACTAACGCCCACCGTCTCATACTGCGACTGTCCCATGCACAATACGATGGCATCTGTCTACCAAAGATCATTGAGGCGCTGAAGGCTTCCTACGAGGGCAAAGAGGTAGCACTTTCGCCATCCTTCTCCAACTATGTTCTGCAAGCCACGGGTCCTGCCAACCGGAAAAGCTACGACTACTGGAAAGGCCTTCTGCAATCCTCATCCATGACTAGCATTCGGCAGCGTGACCAGCCAAGGTACAATGTGTCCGACCCAGTACCTGCTGCCGTCAGTAAGACCATCAAACTGCCAGCTCTCAAATCCAAGAACGTCACGCCAGCCACGATCTTCAAAGCAGCTTGGGCGCTCACAATGGCTCAACTGACCGGCAAGTCTGACATCGTATTTGGCAACTTGATCAGCGGGCGAAACGCCGCAGTATACGGTGTCGAGGACATCGTCGGCCCGTGCGTCAACATCATCCCTGTCAGGATTAGTCTTGGGTCGAAGGCGACAGCGCTAGATCTCCTCCGCATGATCCAAAGCCAGCAAGTGGCCAGCATGCCCCATGAGTCGCTCGGCTTCCGAGAAATCATCCAACAGTGCACCAATTGGCCAGACTGGACCTATTTCTCAAGTGTAGTGCAGCATCAGAACATCTCTCAAGAAATGCCCCTACGTCTTGACGGCCGTCAGTACAAGCTCGGCCACCTTGGCGCTGGAGAGAACTTATCAGACTTCAATCTCCTATCTACGCCTAAAGAAGGCGGAATGGTCGAAGTGATCCTGGGCGTGTGTGACAACAACACCATTCCCGCATCCCTCGCCGAAAAAGCCCTCGACCTAACCTGCTCCTTCGCCACATCCCTCGCCCGCAACCCCAACGACAACCTCCCCTCGTTCCTCAACGAGCCCAGCGTGAAAGTAACAACAACACAGCTCCAAGACCCGACCCACCCACCACTAGAGCGAGTCTTATCCTCTCCACCCTCCACAGCCGCCAACCTGCGCGGCCTGCGCAAACGCGAAGTCTACGACATGGTCGACATGCTCCGCCGCGGCTGGCGCACCGTCCTCCGCAAGGCAAACCAACTCTCCTCGAGTGAAATCAACGTCGACACCTCCTTCTTCTCCCTCGGTGGCGACATCATCGCCCTCGGCCTCCTGACCGCCTTCCTGCACGATGAAGGCTATAGTGCCGTCACACTCGAAGATCTCATCAAGAGGGCTACGATGGGTGAGCAGATTGCGCTGCTGGCGTCGCAGTTGCAGGGGAGGCAGAGGGCGATGAGGGGGCAGCGGTTGGGGGGGAGGGGGAGGGGGAGCGAGAGCGAGCTAGATCCTAGTTCGTCGAGTACATTGGCTGGGTCGCCGGAGGGGGATGGGAATGGGGATCGGGATGGGGAGGAAGGGGTGGAGAGAGAGGAGGCGGTCCAGGCTGTGGGGGTGAGGGGAAAGAAGGGGAAGTTGTGGAATAGGTTTTCGAGGAGGATGGGGATTGGGAAGGCGCAGGTAACATAGGCTTGGATTGGGATTATTTGAATATATTTCACTTTGCGCGATTTTGGATGCATGGGTTGACGTGTAGCATTGGAGTTGAGGAAAAGTCGGACGGATCTTGTGATATTGGCTTGGGAATATAAATGGTTATAAATATCAGTTCACTGCAAAGATTTTAACAGCATATAAATTCATAGCACCAACGTACAAAGCTATCGTCCACATTCCCTTACCATCCATTCACTTACCAAGCAAAATATCATAATGAGACGTCACAGCTTCGTAAGTTGGCAGTCAGTTGCGTAGGAAGTTCTGCGACACTGTAACACTTCAATACTACAAAACTACAAGATTGCACCATACACGATCTCCCTACTAATGATCTATGGACTATGCATCACATTCAAAAAAACAGCAACATATCCAATAGATAGAATGCGAAAGAAGACGACTATACCACCTGAATATAATTAGCTATTTCGATGGTTGTCGCAGGAGTGAAATCTCCGTTATCCCGTGATCGACGTTTACGAGCTAGGTCTGAGGCATCCAGAACATTGCCTTGGTGATATGTATAGCGCTACGAGGTACGAATTTGATTTATATATCTACCATACCTATTATCCTTCGTCGACTTTCAAGCTAACGCCATTATTATAATCAACAGGGTTTGTTCACGATCCTATTCTTCTCTTCGATATAGCCCTCAAGGGAATCAAAAGCGCGCGACACAGCTCTTACGCTATTGTATTTAATACTTCTAACGGATTTCAAGGATGAGATGCAGGATAGCGCTATAGTTTTCAACGCAGTGCTATACCTTTTGTCCCATGCGGCGATTTTCAGATGGAGGACGAGGAGCGTAGTTCGGGCTGCGTACGAGGAGCGATTCGTAATCTCAACAAAGCAGTATTTTAAGCAGTTTTATTTAAATTTGTTGGACAAGTGGGAGGAGAAGGACACTGCTAAGCTAACAGTAGAAGTCGCAGGGGATGTGACCACCGAGGAGGAAAAGTCGGATTGTTATTATACCTCTGATTATTCGGATGAAAATGCGAAGGGACCTTGGATGACATGTCTTCGAAAGTGATCCTAATCTTTGCAAGATTGTATATCAACCCATCGAAACCCTTATTCCACAACTCTCCAGATCAGCCATTTCTTGAGCTTCCCAATCAGCGAGATCCGATATCAGGCGCTGGTGCCGGCGAAGTCATTCACATCAAGACTCACTAGGTGGCAGCCTCCCTTGACAAGTCCATTCTCGTTCCTTCCACACAGTAACCCTGCATATTTCCCAATTACCTTTGTTTCACGATATACCACCAATAATTTTGATAGGAGATCTCGTTCGGCTTGTCCCCACAGACTCCAAGCGAAGGAGACATCCCCTTCCACTTATTTACTTCAGCGTTCTTCGCAAATTCAGCCCCCAGATTCTTCCAGATTTCCATTTCTCCCCGAATCTCAAAGTATCTGGCCGCAGTAAGGAGTGTTGGATGTGGAGCATGTGCAAGATACTTGATGGTTGGATACCAGTCCGCTTGTTCGTCTACCGAAAATCCTGATTGGAAGGCTGCTGCTAGATCTGGCGTCTTGTAGAATTCGGTATCGACGTATGCGTGATATAGACCTCTCCAGGTGGTAATGGAAATTGTCCGTCCCATCTTGGTACACGTGGTGCAGCACTGAAGTGTGTGTGGATTCTGGGTTTCTGTGTCGTCTTTAAGGTCCTCGGGCACATTCAGACCCACGAAAGATAACCGAAGCGTAGTCAGCGATGGTAGAAAGTGCAATAGCTCCTCGAATGCAGGAACAGAGGCAAACTCAGCTCCAGCTGCGCCTATAATGTGAAGTTCGATCGAACCCCGAGTGCTGACATTGGGTATTACCGCCTCCAAGGCAGCGATTAAGGTGAGTTGAATTGTTGTCGTGTTGGTACCGCATCTTAAATATTCGACGTATTTTCGTTCGTTAGGGTCGTTTGCCAGGTACTTCAGATCTCGGTTCATTTTGGACCTGAAGCCACCTTTGTCTGAGAGCCTCGTATAGTAGTCATACCAGTCCTTTGCGGAAGAGAGTGGAAAATGTTGTTTTCTGGGAAATTTGGTGAAAGAAATGGTCGAGCTCTTTCCCGTTCGCCGGCGGAGATCTACCATTATCTTGTCGTCGGGCGCAATATCTTGCAAGGTGGCACACTTCGCTGATGGATGTGTTTGCTGGCAGGAGGGACAAAATGAGGTGAGACGGCAGTATTGGCAGACGTTCAACTTCGCGCCATCTTCAAGTTGAGACTCTCTTCTGTAGCAGTGATAGCAATATGGTTCGTAGCTAAGTATAAGTGTCAGCTTAAGAATTCCTCCGACATGGAATTAATATGGTAATAGTGCCCAGGCTTGTTGGCGATCGGTTTTCATCGGTGACGGGAGAATGGACATACCCAACGAATCTTCCAAGTTCACTAGGATTCAGAGTATCGGATCGAAAGAATTCTAGCACCTGTAAAGTGTCTCAGAATCTGCTCGCTCGTCTTGCCAAATAATGTACCTGCTCGTCATAGTAGTCATTCCAATGCCTGCCAGCTGAGGGTACATATCCCTTCTGCTTGTTCAAAGCAACAAGTTTCTTGCAGATTTGCTTGTGATTCCTGTTCCAGTCTTGTTTTTGGCACTTTGCTGAGCAGTATGAGACCCGTTTGCAAGCGCTGCATCGACTGAGATTGGAGGATACGTCCCAGCAGGAAAAGCATAGAGCTTGTTTCAATGCCAAAGTTGGGGCTTGATGCAGATCTGAGTCCGAATCGGTGTTAGGATTTTCGGATGCCATTTCTGAGTTGAGATGGGATATTTGGAGATGTGATAAGGTTGGTAGAAGTCCAATTGTCTCACCTAAATCCTAAGGCAGAAAGTGTTCATATTTGAATAATAGCAAGCTAGTTTCAGGACCTTAGTACCTCAGACGTGTTATTTGTTAGCCGGCAAGCCGGTCGCTAAGCCCGTTCGGGTTAGTAATACATCTAACTTCTAAGTATAAACTTTTATTCTAAGTATTACTTAGAAATTTCTTATAAATACTATATTAAAAATTAAATATAGATTTATAATACTCTTACTCTTATAAAATATACTTAGTATAAGATCTAATAGTAATAAGAGTATATTATATAAGAACCTCTTTAAAAGTTATAAGTATTTTAATATTTATAAGAAGGTTTCTAGAGGAATTCCTTTATAACTATAAAATTATTTAAGAAAAGAAGAATATAATAGTAAATTATATATTATAATATTATTTATATAGAGTATTATAACCTAGTCGTCCCTAGGGTTAATAGGTCTAGGTAGATCTTATAGAGTAGAGTATTAAGGACTAGATAAGTAGGCTTTATACTAAACTAGTCTAGAGGTAAAGGGTTATATTTAATATCTAGGAGATTAGTCTAGTAGATAATATAAATTAAATATAAAGCTCTTATCTAGATAGAAATCTATACTATTTATATAATTATAGGAAATCCTATTAAGAGGTATAATTTATATAGATCTAGTATCTAACCTATCTAATCTACTTAGTAGTTTAGGTAGGTCTTCTAACTAATTTATATTATTATAATAAGATATACTCTTACTATATATATTATAAGACCTATCCGGCCTACTTATAATATTAGGTCTCCCTCCCTTAGCTTTTTATCCTAAAAGCTTTTATCTCTAATTATATTAGCTAATAGGTACTAACTTCCCTTATTATACTATTATTATTAGTTAGTTAAGTCTATTAATACCCCTTCTCTAGTAATACGCGTATACTAGAATTATTTTAAAGCTAACTATCTTAAGAAGTATAAGGTTAGTAGTTTATCTAATTACTATATTAAATACGCCCGCCTTAGATATAATTATAACCTTACACCTTTCTCTCTTATAAAGTAGGCCCGGATTAAGTAATAATAGATATCTAAGGCTAGAGAAGTAAAAGAGACTTTAGTTAAGTTAAATTACCTTTATACTAAAGTTAAGGCGTTAGAGAAAAAGAAGTTAGAAATAATAGAAGGTAAAATATAGAATATTAAGGAATTAGAATAAGAAGAGTAAATTATAACTTCTAGTCCTAATAACTTCCTCTTTAATATCTCTTTAGAGTAGGTTAAGATCCCCGTAGATTTTAACTAGTCTAAACTTATAGGTACTAGTAGAATTATTATAAAAGGATCTAGTAGTTTATAAGGTTTTTAACTAGCTCCTAGGTACTTTTAGAGTCTTTATAACCTTTTTATTTTATAAAGTAATATTAACCTTCTTTTACTAGAATTTTCTCCGCTTTAAACTTAGTTTCTTCTTTAATTATATAATAAAATATTTCCTATAAGGGTATATTTAAATCTACTAGTTCTAACTTAGAAATATAGAAAATTAGGTATACTTTAGTATTAGGTAGAAGGTTTAGTTTATAGTTAACTAGTCCCTTTACTCTTTAAATAGAAAATAGTCTAACCTTAATATAATCTAGTTTCTAACTTAGTACCTTTATTCTAAAGTCCTTTATAAGGAGGTAGACCTTATCCCCCTCTTTTAGCTAAGGATATATTTTCCTTTTCTTATTAATATATCTTACTATTCTTTTATTTACCTCGTAGATTATACCTTATATATCCTTATATAATCGCTTTATCTCTAATATAAGGACTATTACTTTATTCGCTTCTAGACTAGGCCTTAGATCTAAGAATATATTCGCTTATCTTTTATAATTTATAAAGAATAGAGATAGCTTTATTATATCTAATTATTTATTATTAAATACTAACTATATTATAAGTAATAATAATACCTAATTATTTTATTTAGTATTAATATAATATCTTAGGTATATTTTTATTATTTAGCTAATACATTCTATCTATCTATCTATTTATAAGTAGTAGGCTATTAATATTTATAGCTTTATCTTAATTACTAATATTAATATCTTCTAATAGTTTAATATAAAAAGCTTATCTCTATTAGATATAATAGACTCTAGTATACTATAATCCCTTACTAGCTTATTAAGTAGAATAAATCCTAACTACTTAGTAGTATAGATTTCCTTAAATAATATTATAATTATATACTTTATTAACTTATTTATAATAACTATTATTAAGTTATAGACCTCTTTTATAGCTAGGTCTCCTAACTTAGATAGCTTAATTATAAAGTCTATTATAATATCTTTCTATAATAAGTCTAGTACTAGCGTAAACTATATTTACCTATACTTTATATAATATACTAATTTATTCTATTAATACTAAACATATTCCCTAATATATTTCTTAACTTTTACTTATAGCCTTAGTATAGTATATATCCTTCTAATAAGCTTAACTATCTTTATAACTCCTAGATATCCTTATAGTAGATTATTATAATAATCCTATACTACTTCTTTTATATATAATTCTAGTAAGTAAAGCTTATCCTTATACTTTAAGAATTTATCCTCTAGTTACTAACTTCTTAATTCCCTTACTAGGTTATTAGTCTTATATCCCTTCTAGATAGTATCTAAAATTCCTAGGACTCTAATATATATAGTTACTACTAACGTCTATATTAATATTAGTAAACTATTATCTTTTATATTTAGGATTAGCTTTCTTATTACGTTCTTAGTTTCTATATAGTCTAACCTCCTACTAAGAGTATCTACTTAACTATTATCTTTTCTAGGTATATATACTATCTTAAATTTATACTATCTAAGTAATTTAGACTAATAAACTTATTATTAGTTTAACTCCTTTATTATAATAAAGTTAACTAAATTTTTATAATCTATTATAATAGTTAGGTCTAAATAACTTTTAATATATACTCGCTAATATTATAGTATATATACTATAATAAGTAGCTCCTTATTATATATATTATAGTTCTATTTTACTAGTATTATTTTTCTTAAGAAATAGGCTATTAGATACTATTTCCCTTTAACTATCTAATATAAGTAAGCTCCTATTAATAGATCTAATATATTAGTTTCTATCCGTACCAGTTTATTAGCTTAGAAGGTTCTAAGTATTAGTAGATCTACGTATAATTACTTTAAGATCTTAAATACTTTCTTCTAGGCTATATCTTATTTAAACCCTATATCTTTCTTTATAATATTAGTTAATAGAATAGCCTTCTTAGAATAGTCTTATATAAATCTATAATTAAAGTTAATAAATTTAAGGAGACTTTAAACTTCTTTAATATTTATAGGTATTAGCTATTTAAGTATTACCTTAACCTTCTTAAGGCTTATCTAAATACCTTTTATATTAACTATAAATCCTAGGAATTCTACTAATTCCTTATAAAATTTAAATTTATCTAGATTAAGGAATAGTTTAGTATTTATAAAGTATAATAAAACTTCTTATATATACTAGATATAAGTATCCTCTTCTTTAAAGTATATTAAAATATTATTAAGGTAAGTAATTATTATTTAATCTAAGTACGCCCTTAATATATTATTAATTAATACTTAGTAGGTAGCTAGTATATTAGTAAGTCTAAATAGTATTACTAGATACTTATAATAATTATAGTATATTTAAAATACTATCTTCTATTCTTTACCTTCTTTTATCTAAATTAGATTATAAGCTCCTTAAAGGTCTAGCTTAATAAATACTTTTACCTTTCTAAGTTAATCCTATAACTCGCTAATATTTAATAAAGGGTATCTATTCTTAATTATAATATTATTTAACTTTTAAAAGTCGACGTATAGCCTTAGCTTGTATAAAGAGGATTAGATAACCTACTAGTAATTTAGATTCTTAAATAAATCCCTTTTTTAGGATCTCCTCTATATACCTATAAAGTATTAAGAGCTCCTTTTCTAAAAGTATATATATTAGTCTAAATATTAGCTCCCTACTAGGTTTAAGTTTAATCTTATAATCTTATAGTTAGTATCTAGGTAATACTTTTATAGTTATCTCTTCCTTAAAAAGCTACTTCTACTTTTTATATTAATAAGGGATTATAAAAGGTTTATCTTTTCCTTTAATTTCTCTAACTTATTTACCTAGCTAACCTCTACTAATATATATTAAGTTAGACCCTTTCTTCTAAAGGTTATCCTTTTTCTTTAAAGTTAAGGTTATATATACCTTAACTAGTTTATAGTTCTACTTCTTATCTATTATTATCTTCTATTAATATATAGGTTAGATCCTAGCGACGTCTCTAGTTTACTAAAATATAAGTACTCCTTCTTATTAATCTATAATAGGATTATATTTTTTTAACTAAGGTATTCCTAGAATAATATAATACGTAGCTATTATAATAATATTAAAGGAAAGCTCCTTATAGTAGTATTAAATTATAATAGGTAGTAAGGTTATCTTCTTATCTACTCTCTTTAATAGTTTTAGTCCGTTAACTCCCTATAAATCGTACTAATACTTCTTCCTATAAGTAGGTAGGCCTGTTAACAATACTATCTCTTAAGAGATAACGTTCCTAGTTAATCTAGAATCTATTATTATAATAGTCCTCTAACTATTAATATTTACTAGTATATTTATATATATATTATACTAAGATATATATAAGTACTATATAAGGGTTAATATATTTATCTCCTTATACTTCCCCTTAGTATAAGGGATTACTCTTTTCCTAATAACGGGAGGAATCTAGTAAGCTTCTTCTATTACTTATACTTCTTATAAGTATTATAAAAGTATATATACTATTCTATTAAGTAATATTCTCTAGTATTCTTATTATATTTAAGATGTGTATATAAATAATTCTATACTATCTTTAGTTATAACCTAGAAACTACTTCCTTAATCTTTTAGTTCCTAGATACTAGTAGTAGCTTATTACTCTATATTCTTTCTAGTCTTTATATCTATATACTAGAACTACTACTATACTACCTAGTTATATCTTTGTTATATAATAATACTAGTAATAGTATTCCGTATATACTATCTGGTATATAATACTATATTCTAGATAGTTCGGATTATACGTACTATTCTATTAAGTAATATTCTCTAGTATTCTTATTATATTTAAGATATATATAAATAATACTATACTATCTTTAATTATCACCTAGGAACTACTTCCTTAATCTTTTAGTTCCTAGATACTAGTAGTAGCGTATTACTCTATATTCTTTCTAGTCTTTATATTTATATACTAGAACTACTACTATATTACCTAGTTATATCTTTGTTATATAATAATACTAGTAATAGTATTCTATATATACTATCTAGTATATAATACTATATTCTAGATAGTTTGAATTATTATAATATTTATTCTTAAGTAATATATTACTATACTTTATTCTATATTTTTTAAGCTTAGATTTTCCTTTTAAGTTTTCTTATATTTCTTCTTCTTAATCCTTAGATATTAAGGTATAAGGTTTAGATTTATCTAGAGATTTAACTAACTTATCCTTATTAGCTATTAAATTACTCTATCCTAAATTATCTATTTCTATTCCTTATCCTTACTTATACTTTTCCTTATAAGCCTTATAACTATCTTCTACCTTAAGTTCTTATATTCTACTTTAGATTTCTTTAAGATATTTATTAATTTATTTAATATTCTAGCTTCTTTTTATAATTTCTTCTTAAGGCTTGTAATAGTATTATTAAGTTTCTTAGATATTTACCTATAATAGATTAAAGTAGTTAAGTAAATCTATTATAATTATATTAATCTCTCTATTACTAAACTCTAGTTTAAGTAGATCTTTTATAGGTCCGTTATTTTTAATAGGTACCTTTTCTAGTATATTAAGCTACGGTTATTATACTATATTTTTTAACTTATACTTCCTAGCTATATAGCCTAGCTTACTATAGCTATAGTAAGTAATTACTTTCTTACCCCTACTTTACTACTTCTTACCTCTAAATACCCCTTTCTTTACTTTCTTTATAAAGTTAAGTTTTATTAGTATAGGCTTATAAGGATCTCTTTCCTTATAAGTTAGATAGTAGGGTTTTATAAAATACCCTAAGCGTCTAAATCCTCTAGTACCTCCGTTATACTATTTCTCTATAGTTTATTTAAATAATTTATTATTATTATTATTAATAGCTTCCTTTATAAGGTTATCTAGGGTATCTATAACTAATTTAGTCCTTATAAGTTCATCTTTAATATTATCTTTTAGTCTTTAATAATATATTATTATAAGAGTATTATTATCCTAATTAGTCTAAGCTAAGTACTATTAAAACTAAGCTAAGTACTCTATAATTAATTTCTTTTATATAAGATATTAAATAATATATATTACTACTTTATTCTTATTTAATAGTCTAAAGACTCTCTAAATCTCTACCTTAAACTTAGTAAAGCTTTTAAATTATACTTTAATATTATTATTATTATTATCGTTATCTATATATTTCTTCTAAAATAGTTTAACCTACTTCTATATACGTCCTTATATATAGGTAATTATAAAGGTAGTTTATTTCTTAACTAGAAGTTCTATCTCTTAAAAGGTAATATATAATTTAAGTTATATAAGCTAGTTTTTAAGTTTATCTCTATCTCTATAATAGAGATCTAGTTATATAACCTTAACTAATTTCTTCTTTAAGGTAGGTTTATATCTTAAGGTACTTATCTTAAGGGTACTTAAAGTATTACGACCTAGTCGTCCCTAGGGTTAATAGGTCTAGGTAGATCTTATAGAGTAGAGTATTAAGGACTAAATAAGTAGGCTTTATATTAAACTAGTCTAGAGGTAAAGGGTTATATTTAGTATCTAGGAGATTAGTCTAGTAGATAATATAAATTAAGTATAAAGCTCCTATCTAGATAGAAATCTACGCTATTTATATAATTATAAGAAATCCTACTAAGAGGTATAGTTTATATAGATCTAGTATTTAACCTATCTAATCTACTTAGTAGTTTAGGTAGGTCTTCTAACTAATCTATATTATTATAATAAGATATACTCTTACTATATATATTATAAGACCCGTCCGGCCTACTTATAATATAGAGATATAATAAACTATTATATAAAGATATAAAATTATATAAATACCTCGCTTAAAGTACTATTTAAAGTAAAATTAATATATCTTTTATAATAGAATAGTTAATTAAAGTTAATATTTCTATATAAAAAGTAAAAAGCTAATAAAATTAAAGAAGTTTATACTTAAATATACTACCTTCTTATTATATAATTAGTTTTACTAACTTAAAGGGGCTTAGTAAGTAGCTTACTAGCTAATAGTATAATTAAAGTACTAAGGTAATACTTTACTATATATATCTAAGGTATACTATATTCTTTAAGAATTAGTAAATATTTATTATACTACTACTTACTATAATTATTCCTAATTCTCTACTATATTATATATTATACTACTATTTAGTATAATAATCCCTAATTTTCTACTATATTATATATACTACTACTAATATAACTTCTACTTAGAAAAGAGCTTAGATACTATCTAGTTACTAGATCTAGTAATTTTATAACTTCTTAGATACTCTCTTAGCTAGTAGATAAGCGTAGTACTTCTATATAACTATATTAAAGGGGTAGAGTTAGTAAAGTCTAGATAATAATAGACTTAAAAGTGATTTATTATCTTACGATTAGTTAATAGTAGAATTAATGTAGATGACTTGTAAACGGGCTAGATCTCCTTAGGAGTTGAACTACCGGCACGACCACTTCTGGCCTGCAGTCGCGTCTACCTAGCACGCCATCAATTAGCAAATCCACCAATGAACCCTCCAAGAAGTCTCGACAATAGCGACGGCAAACCCGCAGAATCTTCATCCGCCTCGGACCCTACCTCTGACCTCAGCTCTGGCCCCAGCTCCGACTCCACCACTTCTTTCAAAGGATAAAAATTCCGCATCAACGGCCTCCACCGCTCTTCCATCCGGACATAAACACTTGCAAATCGAAACAAATCACCAGCCACACACGCCTGGTGGAGTTTCAGTGGATTCGCGGTCTTCAGAACCTTTCCGTAAATTTCCATCAGTGTGCAAGTTTCCTCGAAAGTACGGCAGTTGATAAACCCATAGTCAACGTTGACCGATGGCACGGACGGATGGTCCATCGGATCGCTGATCTCAAGAAACTGCTTCAGGTTCCATACGGATAGGTGGGGGCCGGCCGGCGGCGCGGACAAGAAGCCCTCAAGGAACGGCAGCCTGGATCGTAATTCGTTCAGCCCCTTCGAATCCATGAGCTGGATAAGTGTTCCCGCTTCGTATGCTTTCCAAAATTGTGTGAACGTGGCAGGCTGAATGACACCTCTTCGACGGTTATGGAACTCGTAGAAGAAACTTCCGTCGCTTTCGGTGAGAAGGAGCTGGTAGAGATCTACAAGCATACTTTCTTCGTGCTGTCCGCGGCAGGTCACAAACCCGAAAGAGTACCAGTTTTCTTTAATCGGATTAGGACTAATCCGGAGTAATGTTCCCGCCAGTAAGTTGTAACTAGTCCCCTTGGCTTCTGGCTTTAGATCCCTGGCCGTCTTGTTGCGATCCTCGATATCTAAGTATGGCCTGGCCTTGTCGTAGAAGGTCGCTATCAACTTTTGTTGCGCTTCATCGTTGGTCATAGGGCGCTCCAGGACAGGGAAATTTTTCAGATACCAGGGAAAGTATTGCCCACGGGAATTCTCCGGAATGCTGTAATAGAACTCCTTGATCTTATCGACCAGGATGCCCCCAACACGCCACTCATGTAAATCCTCCGCTGAGAACTTGCCGGAAAGATAGAGGCCTCCGTAGACCCCCAGAAGGTAAGTCCTGTCCCCGCCAAAGAGGACGTTGTGAAATCCGAAATCTTCAAGAACATCCTCATCTTGAGGCATGAGATCCTCCGCCAATGACTTCCAGAGATAATCAGCGGAAGTGAGGGGGCGTTTAGAGCACGTGAACAAGTGGCTTCCGGATCTTTTCTCCTGGCACGAATCGCTGCAGAAGAAGCCTTTGCTGCAAACGTTGCACCTTCTCGTCGTCGGTCTCATACATATATCGCAGTCATCTCCTTCTGGAGGTGAATAGGCGCGCCTGGCTGAACTGATCGTGTTCTCTGTTTGCCTTTTGACTCTTAGCACAAATATTTCGGTGAGAGTAAGTGAAAATAAGCTAATGATATCCGAAACTCGCTCACCTTCTGAACATTACTGCAACTCTGTCGCGTTCTGCTTTCATCCTTAGCCGGTCAATGTGCAGCTGTCTCTGTGAGCGCTCCTCCTGCCGACCACCTAAAACACTGCTTCCTCCAATAACCGAAGTTCGTTCGTGCCCAATACGGCCCTCGACTGAGGCCTTCAATTTCTTCTTAATCTCCTTTTGCACTAATATAAGAGCTTTTGCTGTCCGATCGGCCTGACCAGGCAGAAGTTGATCCACACTTGGCACGGTCCATAGTTTGAAGAGGCGTCCATGGCACCCTCTTGTCGTGAATCGCCCATACGACTGAATAAAGCGATTGCACATGAAGCAGCTGAGCTTGCTACATCCAAAATACGGGAGCAAACCCGATGTGGATGATTCGTTGGTATTCAGAGACATCAGCATTTGAACCTCGGCGTGTACGTTCGGCTTTTGCTTCTGCCGTTTTGCGAACTCGCGTTCAATCCGAGCGACAGTCCAATTCTGGCCTATGACAGCTTTCGTTGTAGCAGGACCCAGATCAAGTTGGAGGATACCGAAGGTCTGTTTCAAGCTGAGCGGGCGCTGAGACGGGTTTGCAGGCACAAGAGGACGAAGGACGAGGATGATTGCGACCTGTTCGAAGCTTGGAAGCGTGAGAGCAATGTCTTTGAAATTCTGGAATGCGACTCGGAGCCGGGCGAGCAGGCAGACATTCAACCACAAGCTCTTCGATCTGGAAGTGGCGCTTGGAGAGCTGTAGAGTAACTCCTCAATGTTTCTTGTCCGACGCAGGTTGTATGATGCGATAACAAAACTCGAATGCTTTTCAGGGGTGCTTGTACCGTTGATGTTACGATCAAAGAGAAGAGTTCGCAGGACGGATAGGGTAGCATCAGAGGCCGAACTGTTTTCTGGTGTTTTAGTATCATCCCTCCTGCGGACAGCGTCGTAAGCTTTGAAGCTTGCCCTCAAGTTAGGAATATAGCTGTATTCAATCCGATTCTGATGATATAAGACCATCTCTTCCCATAGGAGATTCTCAGCTTGATCGGCTGGACAAGAAGCATAAGTTTATGTTGTAGTATGCAGAAATAAAGCAGTCACACGGGACGTACCACTGTTGCAAGATAACGAACCCAGCACCTTTCCCAACTTATCAAACACGAATTTATCCACATCCGAAAAGCCTTCATTACGAGCAATCCAGATGACGACATTGTCGTCAGCCTCCTTCATGGCGGAGCAAGCAACTGCTATCCCACCCTTCTTGTTGGCCGCGAATTCAGCCAAACAATCAAGAAACCTTCGTTTGAGCCTCCCGTGCCCCGAATCTGATATTTGATGAGCGAATCGAGTATCCACGCTAGGCGCATCCTCATCTCCATTGTCATCGGGATCCCAGTCTTCTTCGAGCACCGTATCAGATAACGAAGAAGGCTCGGCCTGGCCGCCATTTCGAAGCGAGAGGAGGTTCGCAAGAGAGTGAAAATGAGACCAATTTAGGCCTGGGTAGTTCCAGTCGAAGCTCTCACTCATTGTGGGGATTAGAGTTTATCCAAAAGTCCAATACTATATAATAAGCAATTATACGGGGGTTAGGTAGAGGAAGCTGAAAAGCTTTGTATAGTTATAGATCTATTAGCTACTATAAGTATTCTATATTACACGGCTGTAATTACGTAGGCCGTACAGGGCTGTTTATACAGGCGGATGTAGTAATATTCTAGATACTATAAACGGAAGGAGTAGCTAATAGCTCTAACTACTTATATTAGCCCTAATATATTATTACAACCCGTTCGTCCTGAGGGTCGATAGGTCTAGGTTAATCTCATAGAGTGGAGTGTTAAGGACTAGATAAGTAGGCTTTATATTAAACTAGTCTAATATAGATATCGTATTATATTTAATATCTAGGAGATTACTAAGTTAATAATATAAGTTAAGTATAAAGCTCCTATCTAGATAGAAATCTACGCTATTTATATAGTTATAAGAAATCCTACTAAGAGATATAATTTATATAAATTACCTTATAATCCACCTAAGACGTAGTTTACCTAGGTTACCTAGTAATCTACCTAATTATAACGAGAATTATACTAGCTAGTATATAGTATATAGACTAAGTCCTACTCGTAATATTAGGTTCCCCCTTATTAGTTTTCGTCCCGAAAACTCTTATAATACCATGCCTACTAATAGATATCGGCTTTTATTAGTATACTAGCGTTAAGTATTAATAGATTTGTTTATCCCTTCTCCTCTAATATATATTTATAAGAATTATAAGAAATCCTATACGCCCGAAAAGTATAAGCTTAATAGTACTTTAAACTACTATATTAAATACGCTTATAAGGGCCGTAGTTATAATCTTATACCCTTTTCTCTATTAAAGTAGGCCCGTATATATTAATAAAGGAAAGAGAAGTTAGTAGAAGCTAAAGAGGCTCTAGCTCGCTTTACTTATCTTTAAGTAGAGGTTACTACCTTAGAGAGTAAAGAGCTAGAACTAGTTAAAGGTAAACTTAGGAATATAGAGGAGGTAGAAGCGGATAAGAAGGCGTAAGGCCTTAACCCTAATAACTTCCTCTTTAATATATCTTTAAAGTAAGTTAAAATCCCTACGGACTTTAACTAGTCCGGTCTTATTAATATTAGCAGAATTAGTATAAAAGGTTCTAGTAGTTCTTAAGGTTTTTAACTAGTTCCTAGGTACTCTTAGAATCCTTATAACTTTTCTATTTAATAAGATAGGTCTAACCTCTTTATACTAGGATTTTCTTAGCCTTAAACTCATCTTCTTCTTCTACTTTAAAGTAGAAGGTTTCTTATAAGGGTATACTTAGATCTACTAGTTCTAACTTAGAGATATAGAATATTAGGTATACTTTAACGTTAGGTAGAAGGTTTAATTTATAATTAACTAGTCCCTTTATCCTTTAAATAGAAAATAGTCTAACCTTAATATAATCTAATTTCTTACTTAATTTCTTTATTTTAAAATCTTTTATAAGGAGGTAGACTTTATCCCCCTCTTTTAATTAAGGATATATTTTCCTTTTCTTATTAATATACATTACTATTTAGTTATTTACCTATTAGATTATATCTTATATATCCTTATATAATCACTTTATTTCTAATATAAGGACTATTACTTTATTTACGTCTAGGCTAGGCCTTAGGTCTAAGAATATATTTACTTATCTTTTATAATTTATAAAGAATAGAGATAGCTTTATTATATCTAACTACTTATTATTAAACGCTAATTATATTATAAGTAGTAATAATACCTAATATTTTATTTAGTATTAATATAATACCTAAGATATATTTCTATTATTTAGTTAGTCCGCTCTATCTATCTATTTATTTATAGGTAGTAAGCTATTAATATCCGTAGCTTTATCTTAATTACTAATAATAATATCTTTTAATAGTTTAATATAAAAAGCTTATCTTTATTAGATATAATAGACTTAGGTATATTATAATCTCTTATAAGCCTATTAAGGAGAATAAACCCTAATTATTTAGTAGTATAAGTCTCTTTAAATAGTATTATAATTATATACTTTGTTAGTTTATTTATAATAACTATTATTAAGTTATAGACCTCCTTCATAGTTAGGTCTCTTAACTTAGGTAGTTTTATTATAAAGTCTATTATAACGTCTTTCTATAATAAGTCTAGTACTAGCATAAACTAAATTTACTTATATTTTATATAGCGTGCTAATTTATTCTATTAGTACTAGATATACTCCTTAATATATCCTTTAACTTTTACTTATAACCCTAGTACGGCGTATATCCTTCTAATAAGTTTAACTATCTTAGTAACCCCTAGGTGTCCTTATAGCGGGTTATTATAGTAATCCCGTACTACTTCTTTAGTATATAATTCCGGTAAGTAAAGCTTATCCTTATACTTTAGGAATTTATCTCCTAGTTACTAACTCCTTAATTTCTTTACTAGGTTATTAGTCTAATATCCTTTCTAAATACTATTTAAAATTCCTAGGACTTAAATATATATAGTTACTATTAATATTTATATTAATACTAGCGATCTATTATTTTCTATATTTAGGATTAACTTTATTATTACGTTCTTAGTCTCTATATAATCTAACCTCCTACTAAGGGCGTCTACTTAACTATTATCTTTTCTAGGTATATATACTATTTTAAATTTATACTATCTATATAATTCCGACTAATAAACTTATTATTAATTTAACTCCTTTATAATAGTAAAGTTAACTAGATTTTTATAGTCTATTATAATAGTTAAGTCTAAATAACTTTTAGTATATACTCGCTAATATTATAATACGTATATTATAATAAGTAGCTCCTTATTATATATATTATAGTTCTATTCTACTAGTATTATTTTCCTAGAGAAATAGGCTATTAAATATTATTTCTCTTCTATTATTTAATATAGGCAAGCTCTAATTACTAGATCTAAGGCGTCGGTCTCTATCCGTACCGGTTTATTAGCTTAGAAGGTTCTAAGTACTAGTAGATCTATATAGGACTACTTTAAGATCTTAAATACTTTCTTTTAAGCTATATCCTACTTAAACCCTATATCTTTTTTAGTGATATTAGTTAAAGGGATAGCTTTCTTAGAATAGTCTTTAATAAATCTATAATTAAAGTTTATAAATCTAAGGAAACTTTAAACTTCTTTAATATTTATAGGTACTAGCTATTTAAGTATTACCTTAACCTTCTTAGGGCTTATCTAAATACCTTTTATACTAATTATAAATCCTAGGAATTCTACTAATTCCTTATAAAATTTATATTTATCTAGGTTAAGGAATAGTTTAGTATTTATAAAGTATAATAAAACTTCTTATATATACTAGATATAAGTATCCTCTTCCTTAGAGTATATTAAAATATTATCGAGGTAAGCGATTATTATTTAATCTAAGTACGCCCTTAATATATTATTAATTAATACTTAGTAGGTTACTAGTACGTTAGTAAGTCTAAATGGTATTACTAGATATTTATAATAACTATAGTATATTTAAAATACTATTTTCTATTCTTTACCTTCTTTTATCTAAATTAAATTATAAGCTCCTTAAAGGTCTAGCTTAGTAAATACTTTTACCTTACTAAGTTAATCTTATAACTTACTAATATTTAGTAAAGGGTACCTATTCTTAATTATAATATTATTTAACTTTTAATAGTCTACGTATAGCCTTAGTTTTCCATCCTTCTTTAATATAAAGAGGATTAGATATCCTACTAGTAATTTAGATTCTTAAATAAATCCCTTTTTAAGGTTCTCTTTAATATACCCGTAAAGTACTAAGAGTTCCTTTTCTAAAAGTATATATATTAGTCTAAATATTAACTCTCTACTAGGTTTAAGTTTAATCTTATAATCCTATAATTAATACCTAGGTAATACTTTTATAGTTATCTCTTCCTTAAAAAGCTACTTCTACTTTTTATACTAATAAGGGATTATAAAAGGTTTATCTTTCCTTTTAATTTCTCTAACTTATTTACTTAGCTAACCCTTACTAATATATATTAAGTTAGACCCTTTCTTTTAAAGGTTATCCTTTTTCTTTAAAATTAAGGTTATATACGCCTTAACTAGTCTACGGTTCTACTTCTTATCTATTATTATCTACTATTAGCGTATAGGTTAAATCCTAGTAACGTCTTTAGTTTACTAAAATATAAGTACTCCTTCTTACTAATTTATAACAGGATTATATTCCTTTAATTAAGGTATTCCTAAAATAATATAATACGTGGCTATTATAATAATATTAAAGGAAATCTCCTTATAATAGCATTAAATAATAATAGGTAGTAAGGTTATCTCCTTATCTACTCTCTCTAATAATTTTAGTCTATTAACTCCCTATAAATTATACTAATACTTCTTCCTATAAGTAGGTAGGCCTATTAACCGTACTATTTCTTAAGAGATAAAGTTTCTAGTTAATCTAGAATCTATTATTATAATAGTCCTCTAACCGTTAATATTTACCGGTATATTTATATATATATTATACTAAGATATATATAAGTACTATATAGGGGTTAATATATTTATCTCCTTATACTTCCCCTTAGTATAAGGGATTACTCTTTTCCTGATAATAGGAGGAATCCTATAAGCTTCTTCTATTATATATACTTCTTACACGTGTTATAAAAGTATATATACTATTCTATTAAGTGATATTCTCTAGTATTGTTATTATACTTAAGATACGTATAAAGTATACTATACTACCTCTAGTTATAGCCTAGGAACCACTTTTAATATCTTTTAATCCTAAGGTACTAATAGTAACCTATTACTTTATAATATTTCTAGTCTTTATACCTATACGTAGGAACTACTATTATATTACCTAGCTATATCTTTATTATATAATAATACTAGTAATAGTATTCCGTATATACTATCTAATATATAATACTATATTCTAGATAGTTTAGATTATTATAATACTTATTTTTTAGTAATATATTACTATACTTTATCTTATACTCTTTAAGCTTTAATTTTCCTTTTAAGTTTTCCTATATTTTTTCTTCTTAATCCTTAGATATTAAGGTATAAGGTTTAGATTTATCTAGAGATTTAACTAATTCATTATTATTAGCTACTAAATTACTCTATCCTAAATTATCCGTCTCTATTCTTTATCCTTACTTATACTTATCCTTATAAGCCTTATAATTATCTTCTACCTTAAGTTCTTATATTCTATTTTAGATTTCTTTAAGACGTTTATTAATTTATTTAATATTCTAGCTTCTCTTTATAACTTCTTCTTAAAGCTCGCGATAGTATTATTAAGTCTCCTAGATATTTACTTATAATAGATTAAAATAGTTAAGTAAATTTATTATAATTACGTTGATCTCTCTATTACTAAACTCTAGTTTAAGTAGATCTTCTATAAGTCTATTATTCTTAATAGGTACCTTTTCTAGTACGTTAAGCTGCGGTTATTATACTATATTTTTTAACCTATACTCTCTAGTTATATAACCCGGCTTACCACAGCTATAATAAGTAATTACTTTCTTATCCCTACTTTACTACTTCTTACCTCTAAATATCCCCTTCTTTACTTTCTTTATAAAGTTAAGCTCTATTAGTATAAGTTTATAAGGATCTCTTTCCTTATAAGTTAATTAGTAGGGTTTTATGAAATACCCTAATTATCTAAATCCTCTAGTACCTCTATTATACCGTTTCTCTATTATTTATTTAAATAATTTATTATTAATATTAATAGCTTCCTTTATAAGGTTATCTAGGGTGTCTAAGATTAATCTAGTCCTTATAAGTTTATCTTTAATATTATCCTTTAATCCTTAATAGTATATTATTATAAGAGTATTATTATCCTAGTTAGTCTAAGTAGAGTACTATTAAAATTAAGTCGAGTATTTTATAACTGATTTCTTTTATATAAGATATTAAATAATATATATTACTACTTTATTCTTATTTAATAGTCTAAAGACTCTTTAAATCTCTACCTTAAACTTAGTAAAGCTTTTAAACTATATCTTAATATTATTATTATCGTTATTATTATTATCCTTATACTTCTTCTAGAATAGTCTAATCTATTTCTATATATATCCTCGTATATAAGTAATTATAAAGGTAGTTTATTTCTTAACTAGAAGTTCTATTTCCTAAAAGGTGATATATAATTCGAGTTATATAAGCTAATCTTTAAGTTTATCTCTATCCCTATAATAGAGGTCTAGTTATATAACTTTAACTAATCTTTTATTTATATTATTTATTATTAAATATCGTTGGCTAACTTAGCTTAAAGTAGGTTCTCGTCCTAAGGTACTTATCTTAAGGGTACTTAAAGTGTTATAACCCGTTCATCCTAAGGGTTAATAGGTCTAGGTTAATCTTATAGAGTAGAGTATTAAAGACTAGATAAGTAGGCTTCGTACTAAACTAGTCTAATATAGATATTATATTATATTTAGTATCTAGGAGATTACTAAGTTAATAATATAAGTTAAGTATAAAGCTCCTATCTAGATAGAAATCCACGCTATCTATATAATTATAGGAAATCCTACTAAGAGATATAATTTATATAGATTACCCTATAATCTACCTAAGACGTAGTTCACCTAGGTTACCCAGTAATCTACCTAACTGTAACAAGAACTATACTAGCTAGTACGTAGTATATAGACTAAGTCCTACTCGTAATATATATATATCTTAGTCTATAAGAATTAATAATAATATAACCTAATATAATATACCCTAGACGAGCTAATAACACGGAACTATTATAAATACTTAAGGTTTTTTATTTTTTATTCTTTATTATTAGATAACTAAATATTAATATTATAAGAAGTACCTAAATAGATATTATATAAGCTTAAAATTACTTAGAAGAGCTTATATCTATTAGTATCTTTATAATATTATATATTATAAGTATATATATTATAAGTATATATATTATAAGTATATATATTATAAGTATATATAAGTAGATTAATTTAAACTAACTATATTAGACTAGTACTTTAAACTCGAGTTAAGTACTTAACTTAACTCTTAGTAAGTTAATACTAAATTCCTAGCCTAAGTATTTAAGTTAGTATTAATAGTTAGTACTAAGTATTTAAGTTAATACTATAAGGTAGTACTAAGTATTAGTATTAAAGTATTAACCCGACTCGCTAAGACCTTAATTCTACCTATATTATTTTACTAAGACTATTATATTAGGAATATTTTTTATTTATAATAATATTTTATACTATATATAAGACTTACTAATATATTACTAAGTATTATTACTATTACTAACTAGGTAATTCTTAATAGTAAATAAGGTAATATAAAAAGGTAATAGCTAATTAGCTATTCCTATAGAAATAATAACTATAATATTATTAATATTCTCTATTTATAGTAGGCTTTACTATTATATATATAATTAACTACTATATTACTAAGTATTATAATTATTATTACCTAGCCTAACCTAGGTAATTCTTTAAGGTAATATAAAATAGTAATATATATCCCTAGGAAATTAAAGGGGGTATTAAAATTTAAATTAAAAAAATCTATTTTTAGTATAAGAGTAATTCTAGAAAAAATTTAGTATCCCTTACTATTTTTTTAGGGGCTTGGCGTCTTGGCGATACCTTGGCGATTCGAGTCGGGTCAACCTAATTCGCCAAGGTATCGAGGCCTTAGCGAGTCGGTACCAGAAGTAGGTACCGAGTATTTCGGTTGGTACTAAGACCCTGACCCGAGTATTCGGTCGGTACCAAATCTTGGTACCGAATCCCGACTCGACGGTTAGTCTAGTAACTAAAAAGCTTTATATAGCTATAGATCTATTAGCTACTATACGTATTCTATATAATACGGCTGTAATTGCATTAGCTATATATAGCTATTTATATATATAGATATAGTAATATTCTAAATTTATTAGAATTTTGATATTTTATTTTCTTAGATAAATAAATATTAATATAATAAGAAGTACTTAAATTTAGACTATAGAATAGCTTATAACTATGTCTTCTTGGTGTTATATAAGACGTAATCCGGTGTCGTTAGTATGGCTTGTTAGACTGATAAGACTTGTTTGATGGTTTGTTCGTACCGGAGATTTACAATCGCGTGGTTTGTATGCAAGATATTGTACCCCATTGCAGAGCTTTGAGTCTCCGTCACTTCCGGATATTGCTGTAAGTCCAGGTGTTGTCTTGAGCCCTAGATGAAGAGGATGGCGGGTTGATCTTATATGGACTTCTGTGAAGTTGGTTCGTGGATTCAAAATTTCGAGGCGAAGCAGACGGCCTCTGAGGACCGGCCGCAGGCCTCAGATAAAGTGGTCCTTCGGATTGCAGAAGCACGTTTCTAAGGCCGGAGGAACTTTCAAGACGAGTCAAGGAACGAACAAGTGTGTTGCTCAAGTCGGAGAATCTGCGCGAGCTCTGTGGACTATGAGGTGGCCCTTTCATTGACATAGAGGTCGGAAAACTGTGTTAGCCCCCGTTCAATTTAGAGACTCTGACCTCGAATATCCACCGAGGACGGAGAGGACAATCGAGAAGGCCTGGTTGGCTGACCTCAATCTATCCAACGTCGTTCCCAATACCTACTTTCACACTTTCACACCTCTTCCCTTTCCAGCCCCAAGCCTCAATCAACGTCCGCTCCACATTCTGTTTCGACCATCCACTGCATCGACTAGTCTCGCTCATATAGTCCAACAACACCTCCTGCTCCCTCAGATCCGTAAACCAGTCATCGCAGATGAGGATGGCAAGCGTGGCCGTGAATCTGGCTGGGACCCAGGTATTGCAAACGGCAATGCCGACAAGGGTACGCACGTGCGACAGCGCAGTCTCTTGCATGGCGAGTGCGGCGGCTTTCGTCCGCGGTCCGATACGTGGGAGGTTGGGATCGTGGGTTGTGAGCAGCAGTTTTGCCATGTAGAAGAAATGGGTGGCGGCGACGTGTTCGTCGGTTATGTAACAGACCTCGGGGAAAAACCTATCGTTGTGTGGATCACGGGTGCGGAAGTGGATCGGGTCGAAGCTGGCAGGGCGGCTGGCCTCCCACCTGTCCAGCATATTGCGAAGTTCATACCATCGCGCGTGTGAGATGTCCTTGCCAAAGGCCCATTTTGTCACCTGAGCAGCGATGTACAAGGTTTGATGGAACCACATGCCGTCGTCGTCAGATTCGTTATCGGAGTCGAAAGTGCAGTTGCTTAGATCGGTGTCTACGCTGCGCTGATACAAGTAGGCATTGTAGATTTCTTGGCGAAGATGTAGCCAAAAGACAGCTGCACGTAGTGGAGTTGAGATGTACATGGAGTCTGCGGAAAAGAAAATGGAGGTTCCTTTGAGATGTCTTGGCAAGTCGTTGCCAGCTAGGATACGGTAAGGTCAATATCAGATATAGCAAGATATTATAAGAGTGATCTTACATTCGAGACCGTCATACAAATGCAGGATAGTCGTGGTCATAAGTACACTATCATCATTGGCGCGTTCGGAATGGCTCAACATGGGAACAATCATGCTCATGCATTTGTCGTGCAAAGTCATGGCGTTGTAAAGATCATTTTGGCCACTTACTCGGCTATGATGAAGAGCGGAGATGGCGAGGATTGCGGTCATCAGCAGAGGACTCGTCGCTGCCATGCAGGTTGCGACCTTGCCAAAGTGTCTCTGGCTATCGCCAACGTCCATCTTGAGGACCAATCAGCCTAGTCGCAAAGCACCATGGAATTTCTGCATACCCACGGTGCGAGATGTGTGATGAAGTGCTGGAAGAGCTTTGCCTCTTGTAAGCTTTTCAATGGCAATGCCACCTTGCGCGCAGATGATGAAACTCCTTGTCGAAACACATCCGATTCCAGGGCTAATTCCTCTTCAGGCGGTGATGCCCTCCTAGAGGTCTGGGGCGGCGTGTTGTCTATAGGTACGTCAAATGGTAGGTCGTGAGGCGTTTGCTCCAGCGCTACAAGATAGTCTGGTGGATCATCGTCCGGAATAGGTGCCTGAGCTGTCGGAGTATGATACGTCGATCTAGGCACGTCCGTTACACAAGACTCCTCTATTAAATCTGGCCGAAACTGCGCAGCCGCCTCGACCATATCACAGACATCGTCCCCTTGCTCTCCCATTACTGAAGCGTCATCGCTGCTATCGCCTCCAGCAACAAACTCAAGATCCCCATTAGTATCTACCCAGGTCTGCTCAACGTCGAAGAAGAATTCATATTTGCTGTACTCTGCGCGAGAAACCTTCGCTGACGGACATACGAGATTTCGGAAGCGGACATTGAGACGGAGGCATTGCCTGCCATTCTTCTCGCACTCTTTGCATGGTGAGTGGGTATCACACGCCCGATGACGCACTCTGCAGCCTGCACATTTGGCCATGTTTACGTTGTGGGGGATCGATTGCGAGGCTCAGTGGAGCTTGCTCTGCGCTTCCGATACTCTAATGCTCGCTATACCTGTTCTGATTGCATCAGTCATGATGTCACTTTGAGTAACAAGAATATATAGTATTGGTAAGCATTGATCACTGTACTGTTGTACTGTATGACATCCAGTTCGTGGGTGACTGGAGTACCTGACGCAAAATCGTCTGCCAAGCATTGTTGACGCAGCGAGCCCAACCAGGAAAGTTTCCTATCTCAGCTCAGCCCTACAAGATGTGAGCAAACCTTCCGATTTTGGCACCACCAGAAACGGCAATATTGATCCTCTCCCAGTCTCACTTAGGAAATTTGCCATTCCATCATGAAGTCTGCTGTATACTGCTCAACAATGTCTATAAGACCTCAAGATGACCCTTGCATTCACAGTCCAGTCCAATTCCTCTCAACAACCATCTTCACGTGCAATAAGACTGCCAAAGGCACGGGAACCCCACAGACACGACTTCATCCCTTAGCAAACCATGTATCCATCCCACTCCCCAGACGAAGAAAAGATATCTCCACCCACAACACCCTCACAATGCCATCTCAAACCCACCGTCCCCACCGAACCCCTCAAACCCTCACACCCAACGCCCCCACCCGAAGAAACCCCCCACACAATGCCCCAAAGCCGCCAGACCGCAATCGCCATCCTCCTCATCCTCGCCAACATCGTCACCATGCTCCCCTTCGGCGCCGGCATGGGCGGCGGCCTGCACATCGCATCCACCCTCCACGTCACGACACCCAGCCAAGCATCCTGGATCGCCGCTTCCTACCCCTTGACAGCCGGCGCCTTCGTGCTCATGTCAGGCCGGCTGGGATCCATCTATGGACATGCGCGCGTGCTTCTGCTCGGTGCTGCATGGTGGATAGTGTGGACGCTCGGTAATGGTTTCTGCAATGACTTCATCTCGTTCAATGTTGTGAGGGCTGTTAGTGGGATGGGGGGTGCGATGGTAGTGCCAAATGCGGTGGCGATTGTTGGGACGACGTTCCCGCCGGGACGGATGAGGAATCGGTGTTTGGGGTTGATTGGGGCCGGCGCGCCTATTGGCGGATGGACTGGTGAGTTGATCTTCTGTTTGGTATGGTCTTTGGGTGGAGTCGTGGGAAACGCCTTCGCGGATTTGATTTTTGTTAGGTCGTTGGATCGATCCCGTACTTTTAGAAGAACATGCTGATTGAAAATGTTCAGGGGCTTTGCTAGCTGGCCTATTGGCAGGGAAAGTTTCATACAAGTGGCTATTTGTCCTCATGTAAGCAATTCAAATTGTCCCTCTGATTGATAGCAGCTGACTCGTGAGGTGGCAGTGCGTTATTAGGGACGATGATATTCGGCAGTCTTGCGATCATTATGCCAAGTGAGACACCTGTCTGTGAGGACGAGAAAATAGACTGGGTCGGCTCGGTCCTCGGTATTGCTGGCTTGATAAGCTTCAACTTCGTCTTCAAGTATGTCTTTTCCACGGTCCCTCCCTCCCTTCGTCTCCTACCATAGCAACTGACATGTTCGCCCATAGTCAAGCACCAAAAGCCGGCTGGAGCTCGCCATACGAAATCGCCCTACTGATCGTTGCGGTACTCTTGTTTGTGGCCTTTGGTGTCTGGGAGTATCGCTTTGCTACTTACCCCATCATGCCTCTTACCATCTTTCGCGCGCCCTCGTTCGGTGCCGTCATCATTGTCGTGCTGTTCAGCTACATGTCCTACGGTACCTTCATCTGGTACATGATCGCCTGGCAGCAGCAGATCAGACATTGGTCTGTACTTTCCACCGCTTGGGGACTGACACCGCTTGCCATCTTTTCCGCTGCTGGAGCTTTCATCGCGGCTTGGCTTGTACCTCGCTTAGCCGTGCAGTGGATTCTTGCTATTGGCGCCATCGCAGTACTCATAGCTCAGGTGCTGGTCGCTACGATGCCAGAGCAGCAGCTCTACTGGATGCAGATGTTTCCCGCAACAGTCATCCAGAGCTTCTGTCCGGATTTCATCTACACCGCTGCACAGATTGTGGCTTGTAACAATGTGAGCAAAAAGGATCAGGGTGTTGCAGGAAGTCTGATTGGGACGCTGCAACTCTATGCGACGAGTATCGGTTTGGGATTTGCGGGAATGGTGGAGACGCATGCTGTTAGTGGACAAGGACCCGCAGACGGATATAGAGCGGCGTTGTATTTTGGCATGGGCTTGGCTGGTATGGCGCTGGCGATCGGGCTGACTTTTGTTAGAATGCCGAAGGATACTAGAGAGGGGTGGCAGAGCCAGGAAGATGGGTCTGATACGAGTAGTGTGGCGAGTACGAAGGTATCTTGCTGATATTGAAAGTCAGCAGAGATAAAACCCGTAGCTATAGAGCGAGATAGACAAAAGACTTAGATATGTAAGACTACTATCACATACCCTTTACGATATTGATGGAGCACACTCATCTTCTAGGATTATCCGGCCGTAAGGGTATTGCATCTTGATTTGTCCTATAGCATCTGCTTCCGATAGTATTGAGCTGTTCATATGGCTTTGATGGAGTCGTTGGGCGTCACTGCTGACAAGATCACGACAGCATGTCTTTATGCTCTCCTCGTGAACGTGGACTAGGGAGTCTGTGAATCTGAAACCACGTTATGTATGAGCGAGAAAGGTGAAGTGTTCCTCCCAAGTTGGAAGTTGGGATGTTTGGCCCCTCCTGCTATCCAACTTCTGCGGAGTTCTGCCTTCTTGCTCGGTGGGTCGATGCCTGCAGTGTTTGGCCCCAATGTCTCACTCGATTCGTCGAATGGTACGATCTGCCGGAAAGGGGGGTACGGGCAAGTTTAGACCTTGAAGGTCGTCATCATGAACTCCTGGTGAGAAGGCAGTGCCGTTGAGGTTGGTGACCATACATGGGCAAGTAGTAGCCGGTACGAGTATACATGAGCTGAGTATAGACGCTTCCGAGTGGAGGGTATCTGGGGTATATCAAAAAAGCTATGTATTGAACTTGATCCTACTTCTTGAACGCCTCGTAGTCCGGTAATTTGAATTCATCTTCAGTGCGTAAGGAATACGACGCGATTTTCGATAGCAAAGTGGCCAGCCACGTCGTCGACAGCCACCCTACTCCCCAAACGATGGTTTCAAACACTCTGATCCCAAGCGCCGACTGAGGGCAAACGATCCACGGTATGCCGGGAAACAGCTTCTGAACGCTCTCAACATAAGGGCGCAGGATACGCTCGTAGGACTCCAGCGCGGCCGGAATGTTGTTCGGCTGTCGGGAGATCTCGCCTGCGAGAACGTACGCGCCGATGAAAGCAATCGATGTACCCATGCCAGTGTATGGTGAAGGAGAATAGCCCGCGTCACCAACCACAGTCACGCGACCGTTCGACCAGCGATCCAGTCGGAGCTGTACGACATGTTGCATGTAAAAATCGTCGGACTCGTGCATACCCTTCAAAATCCGAGAGATCTCCCAGCCGGCGTCATGAAAAAGCTCTTGCATCAGTGCTTTCTGCGCTGGGACATCCTCTTTCGTAGCCTTTTCCAGCCGAGCCAGTCTTTCGTCTGATTTGCTGTAGGCAGTGAGTCCTAGGAAAGGCCTGGTGCGGCCCACGTTGTCCGGTCGCAGTACCACGTACCGTCCTCTCGTGACCCAATTGGCTCTCGATAACATAGAGTCTGTGTCGCCGAGAGGGATAGAGAAGTAGGAGATGTAGGAGGCCAGAGATTTGACATGAGAGCTTCTATTTCCAAATGCCATCCCACGGATCTTCGAGCCGGTGCCATCCGCAGCGACCACCAAGTCGAATGTCATAGAGGGTGTACCGTTGGCAAAATTGACGCCAATCTCCTTCTCATTTTCCTCTAGGCTCTCAACCATGTCGCCGAAGATATAAGAGGCGTCATCCTTTGTGATATCAAAGAGAATCCCCGCCAGCTCTCCTCTGAGAATCTCAATGTCGCACGTGAAGGTATCGCCCCTGCCAGACATGTCGACACCAAAGCGCGCAAGGCAACGATTGTTCTTGTCAACGATCTCGAGACCCTCCTCCTTTGAGCTTTTGTCCCGAAGGCGGTCGAAGATGCCCATACGCCTGACTACCTCTCGAGCAGCATCGCGGACGTCAAGGCCTTGGCCGGCAGTTCGAAGGGTCGGTGCACGCTCGACGACTGTCACCTTGCATCCTGCACGAACGAGCCAGTAGGCAAGTGCTGGTCCTGCCACGGAGGCACCACTGATCAGGACGCGAGGGTTTGGCATGATGATGGTAACGCTGTGACAGGCCGGTATGGCTATCGACGTCCAAGACACTCATTGCACCTGGGCTCCGCAACATGATATACGTTGTACGGTGGAAACATCAGGAGAACGGAAACGAATAGAATACGGAGTGGCTATTCTCCGCAACGCTAAGGAACCACAAGTTCCGCAACTATTACCGCGTTTGGCATGTTAGTGGATAACACAACACTCCATATACATTCAATCCAAGCTCAATGCCACACATCGTTTACTCACCCACCCCTACCCGAAGCTACTTCCCCCGTACCCAACTACACTCCTTCCCCTACCCCCCTTAACTCCCTACTCCCATTACGCTCACCTTACCAAATAACCCATTCCATTCCACCCCCTAACCCCTACCCATCCCATCCCATCCCATAACCTTCTCCTCCCGAGAAACATACCACAAACAATCACCATCGTAAAGCCCTGATTCAATAGCACCACCACTACTCCAGTATCTTAGTGCCAAGTCGATACTTCGCTAGATCTTCTGAATCTCAACATTACTTTAGTAATAGAAATGCTCTGACAATTGGGTCGCCGGTAGGACAAGCACCATAAAGCCTGTACTCGCAACTCAATCTTCAAATGTGACAGAAGATCCCAAGCGTCACGAATTCTCCGTCATATCCGGCCAAACAAGTAGCGGATGATCCTCCAGACTAGTCCAGAAGTCCATATCAAGATTGGTATTGAGCCACATCTGATCGTCAATCCCCTCTCCCACAAAAGCGTCAATGGGTTTCGGAGCCTCGTTATCTTCGTCAACTGCAGGCTGGTCGTACTCCGTAGACAAGACGGTATCCAATATAGCCTGCAGCATCTTCTTAGCTTGACCACATATTCCATAGTTACCATTCGTAGGTCGAACGATGAAGTCGATCGACGAGACCAGGTTGCTGAGATTCTGTATGATTTCTGAGCGTGGAAATTCGATGGTCGCTGGTTGAGATCTGTAACGTGATTGGTGCAACAACTCCAGTGCCAGTATCCCTGCTGAGGGAAGACCGTAAAGTGCTATCAGCCAAGGCATTTCGCTTACGTACTAGAGAAGCTCAGGGTCAGCATTTGATTCTGCGCACAGATTTTAAGCCTGTGCATTGATATCAGACGGCGTATGAAAGCCAAACATGATTCCTCGGCCCTCTAGCAGCTCTCATAAGTTGGAAGTACTGCACCTATTGGGGGACTATAACCATGAGAAGACGTACTGAGCCTTGACGGTGTCTGTTGCCTATCATTACGAGTAGGGTCGATAACAGAGACCTTGAGGCACTGATGAGATCCCCTGGTGGGGTTCGCACGCGCTTGACGAGGGTTCTTTCCAAGAGGAAGTCGTTGTAGATATAGTCAAGCTTTCGATTGAGTAGGAAGAAGTTCTCATTGTCGGTCCGATCTAATGCCCATGTCCTTGATTGTATTTTGAATCTACGGGGCAGAACGTCTTCGGAGTGTCCGAGGCGCTCCTTGAGCTCTCTGTATCCTGAATCAGGCATTGTAGCTGTTTATCTGGTTCTAACAGACCTCGCTTTATCTTCTAGTTTATCTGGGTTCGCCCCAAGAGAAAGTTCCAGTATTTCCTCCCTCAGCTTGGAAGAGATCGTAGCCACCCGAATCCACGATGGTCGACTCGCAGAAGGATTTTGATCCCAACCGTCTCCGTCCAGTCCGTTCACCGCAAGGTCTAATGCGTCACCTTGCAATCTCAATTGAACATTGTCAAGATCTAACGGCACCTTGCGAGAGCAGTACTTGCTGTTGATCAATGGAGGTCTTCCGAAGAAGGTTGCGAAAGTTTTGTCGCAATGATAGGCGAACCAGAAGAGCCTTCTGTGAAGCTCAAGGATGAAGAACGGTATCCCGATCTTGAGAGGTTCTTGATGTAGTCCCAGTGCGAATATCGCGGTTGTGAGGTCTGTCAGAATGAGCTTTGGAGAAGGAGAAGGTAAGGTGACGATTGGTCATACCCCCCAATTTGCGCCAACAGTGGTAGTCTAATCCCTGTCAGAAGCATAGATCCATACTAAGGATTGCTCAGCTTTACCAGCATCGCCAAATACCTGGGAATGCAGAAGGAAGTTTAGCAATATGAGGCTGATTCCAACATCTACACATATACGTACAGTCAGCATCAGCAGTCTTGACAGGAAGACAACGTTATGAGCAGTGATCAGACCTAGGTGAGAGCACGTAGGAGGATATGGTCTCAAAAGACGTAGGACAAAGGCTTGCAGAATCCTAAGTTTCACCTTTGAGCTGCCCGTGTTGTTCCGAGAAAGTGATGCATGTTTCACCAGCTCGGACCAGCTTTCGGGCGCGATCCTTCCAATCAATGTTTGGATCCACTTCCTTGAAATTGACTTCGTCCATCGATATCGCACTCAATCCTGCGATGCTAAGGATGATGCCAACAACTTCCCACGAGAGATTGTCACCCACGAGGAAAGAGGAATACTCTTCCATAGTTATAGTGCTATCTGGTGGACACGGGGTGGAGGTTCTCATGAATATCTTGAGAGCAAGGGTGGTCAGAGACTCCCAACGGTCGCTATTGGTTTTCTGGTCACGAGTGATCAAATCGATGCACTCGCGAGCAAACGGAACGGTACAATACATGCCCTCGATGTGAAATCGCTCTTGCAGACCCGGTTCGTATATGTCCAGATCCTTCAACAGCTCCAAGACCGCAGCACCTTCTTGTATATCACAAAAATCCCAGGTACGTAATTTTGGTGAGCACCAGCCACGGATATTGATATCTCGATTCTCATTCCGGTTCTCAAGACCAATGTGGCTTTCACCTTCAGTAAAAACAGCCGAATAGCTTGTCGGCCCGAGGAAGACTGGGGCTGGAATGGCGCCTTCGGTCGAAGCTTCAGCAAGTATACTTGGGATCTCATCCTGCTTGCTACTTGAGACTGATCGCTCGTGCTGCCGTCGAAGGATGTCGTCATCCGACAACGAAGGATTCTGACTGGGAGGCGCGATCCTTTGGCGCTGGCTGTTGGTCATGGGAGCAGGATGATATACGCATCTTTCTGGTGCTCGTCGACGCTGACATCGACCACAGGTAGGCCTGAGATGGTCGCATGAAAGCTTCGACTTTCGACATGGCTCGCATGAGGATGGTTTGCCGTTGCGTCGAAGGGTTGTGGCCACCCCGTCCTGAGCAACATCCGTCATCACAATCCCTTCACATCAATCGTCAGGGATTGGGGGATAGAAACGGTTCTGAACGCGCTGTATAAGTTTATCACACAGGATACTTTATCAAGTTCAACAATGACGTGTAGTCTGGCAAAGTCTCAACGCGAGGAAGTCTACACCCATGCATTCACCTTCATGTATATGTGTTCTCATAGAAAGGCTACTCGGTCCAAAGACATTTGTCCTGTACAATGGTTGATAGCAGAATATTGATGAAGAAGCCTCGAGGCGAAGATTGACAGAGAAGCTGCCAAGACGCTAGCTTGAGTTAGGGGATCGTTTTCAGCCAATCAAAATTGTACTCATCCTTCTACGGTGCAGTCGAGTACTACAAGCTCTCCTCACAACGACTTTACAACCGTAAAGTATGTATAACATCATCAACATTCACGACCACTACAGCTTCAAGATAAATCCAACCTATTGCATTCCAAAAGTAACGCCTATCCTATAGAAAGAAAGATCTCATAATAGTCTGGCGAAGATTGAATGAAAGTATGCCTCCATCGTAAACACGATCATGATCGATCAACAGCCGTAGTTTAAGGAATGAGAATATGCCGTTACCCTGGCCTTGAAACAGTCAGTAAAGGAAAGTCGGCCTCCTCGCCTCGTAGAGTGTTTTCTTCCAAGCGCAAAATCATCGTCCATCGCACGACAAAAGAAAGATGTAAATTATGTCTGAGTAGCCTCTCTTGTAGCCCATCGCTTGAAAACTTCCTCAACGACACGCCCCCGGTCAAGCTTCTCTACCATCCCGTTCTGTCCATCCGAAATCCTCTCAAGCCCCACCATCAACCTTTGGCTTGATCGCTTGGTTTGCTTTACCAGGCATGGTCATTCCATGATGTACGGTTTTGATATGGCTGTTCAATTTGTCCTTGCGGGCGAAGCCGTTGCTACCGCTGTGTTTGCACCAGAGCACAGGGCAGGGGAATTTCTTCTCGGGTCTTGTGCAGTGTTTGGAGGCAGTGTGTCGTTTGAGATCCGTCCATCGCTTAGTGGTGAGTTTACAATGCTCCTCTGCGCATTGGTATTGATCTTGTAAGCAAAAGTGACTGCGCTCGTGCTTTACGATACGAAAGCGATTCACTTTCTTCAAGCAGCCGTGATATCGACATTGGAATTGTTTTTGCCAAACGTTATCAACACGTTTTTCATCCATGCCATCAGAGACTTCACCTATTCCGACACATAAGATACAGGTGCAGGGTTTAATGTGCAGAGCCTCCGATGGATCAGTGCCTGCAATGCAAGCAGAGGTAGAGAGTACCGAATCTATAGCATCCAAATCCGATAACACTGGCGGAGGAATCGTGATTAATCCTGACCGCGGCACGTTGGGTTCGTGTATGTTCGCAGTAGTCTGTGTATCGATCTCGCCGGCGCCAATCTCACGATTGAACGGGTAGAAGTCATGTGTGACATCTTCAGTGATGACCGCTCGGGTAGAGGAATTACCGTGGAGACGCGGAGGCAAGCAGAAAGAATGGTAGGAACCCTGTTGATCAAATTGCTGTTGGCTAAGGGTTCGGGGCAGCCCAGGCATCCCATCCGACAGCCACTCCTCTTTGTAGCTAATGGTTCCCCGTGCGTCTTCTCTGCAGCCGCTGCGTGCCCCTTGATCAGCCAATAAAAAAAAATCTTACTCCTCCCCAGTCCCAACGCCGTGCATATCGTGCCCTTCAGTCGACGAATCAAATCCAAAGTCAGAATTGATGAATTCGTCGAAGGCGTCCCAATCCACCGCTTCGTCGGCCATTGCGTCTCCGGTCAGCAACGACTGCGACGCTCTGATTGGCGAGTTCGAGGGGCGCGGTGTGGGCGGTTGCGGTATCATGTTGGCAAGTGCGACGCTAGATCTGCAAGGCTGTGAAATGGGGCGTAGAGGTGCTTCGAAGTGTGCAATGTGTGCAGTGTGGTGCGGAGGAGAGTCGAAAGGTTTCTTTTGAAATGGGGGTGGGTAGTGGGTTTGTTATGTATTCGGTAGGAGGCTAGATTCGGATCTCGAGGGGCGTTGGGAGTGTCGAGCTAGTCGATCGTCCCTGCCGCTTTGGTAAGTACGTACTGCTGTATGATACTATATGATGAATAGTTGATGGAACGGTTGATTGTCTAGCTATGGACACGTTGGCTATTTGTAGTCCATGCCAAGCATATAGGGCTGATACTGATATCCAACACTATACACCCAAGCAGTACACGCAAGGCTGAGCGTCTCCAGACACAGCATGCATGCCAACAAATAACCAGGATCTGGTTGCGATCTTGACAGATTCAAGTGCAATGATCTTTACAGGGTACACATGATGACCTCGGGCACGTTGTGCACTTCGCTGTCCAATCATCCATATAGTTGGTTACAAAGCCGGGTTCATGAGGAGAGTTGAGTCTGACATCGGCCTTTGCTGTGTGTCTGCACAAAGTGTCGACATAATGAAATCAGAACACTGCTCGAGGGTGGTAATCAATGTTGAAACTTAGAGAGACATTGAAGTACAAAGATGAATATGTGACAAGATCATATGCCTACAGGATTTTCGATGTACAGAGCACTAAAGCAAATTGTAGACTTTTATACAAATCCAGAGGTCATTATCGTTAAATCAGTATAAACGTTAGTCACTCATCGCATACTATGTCAAATATGGTCGTTGCGAAGACTTCATGAAACCAAAAAAACCACCAATGGGGTATAACAAATCATTTCTTCTTCTGTTCCATGCCGTCCGTCTGTGCAAGGATCGCACCAAAGGTCTTCAGAGGATCATGCATCGAGACTGGTCTGGATCCTTTCGGTCCAATTCCCGGAGGCAGAGGCAACTGCTCCAACCCCATAGCCGTAGAAGCCCTCCGAGACATTCGTTTTGACGACTGTGAGGCAGGTCTCGAGCCCGGCTCAGAAGGCAACGGGGGTGATAGAAGCTGATCGTTCTGGAGAGGCCATTGAGGCGGATCGTCGGCGGGCTCGGTGAACCCACCCCATTTCTCGGCCACCTGCCAGCAGTGGCTTCGGTGGTAGATGCCCTCGACACCGTGTTCGACAATGTCGGCTGGCAGACTGATGATGCCGGACCCCCCCGCAATACCGTACCAGCTCTGTCTCATGGTGGGATTTTCCTGGACCCAAGGCGCGGATCCTTTCGGTACCTCGCACAGGAAGTACTCAACACCTTTCGTCCACTTCACTCCCGGAGCGTCGACTACCACAAGTGGCAACGATTGAAGGACGGCGTACATGAATAGCCACTGCCCATCGCGAAGATCTTGTATTTCCTCAATTGACTTCCCACGCGCAGACCTTCGCTCAAATGCCATGAAAGCCTCTATGAAAGGACCTGACTTGACGTTCTCGCGATTATATGATTGCATGAGCGCATTATTGATCTCATCTTCAGACAATTTCTTCGAGTTCTTCTTCTTTTGTTTCTTTGGATCAAGCGCGTCGAATCCTCGTCTGGTGTCTGAAAGCGAAGGCAGGCGGGCTATGTCAAATGGTACGGGAGGTAGTACTGGAGGCGAACTGCGATCGAACTCATCCATTACCCGGCGTAGTGTGCGTACTCTAGGATCTTCCGAGTCGTTTGAGCCATGTTGCGATATTCCATCCACCGTACGTGTTGTCAAAGCAGTGCGGTCTGCAAGAATGTCGTATAGGTCGGAGAAGTCTTGGTATAGGTCGCGGAGTAAGAGGCGATTCAACCCGCTTTCCTCAAAGTCGTTCTTTTTTGACTTGGCTTTTGGTGGCCATGCTCCGTACTTGAACTTGTAAAGAGTAATGACATGCCTTCTCATTAACATGTAGGAGCTTCTCCAATTTTTGAAGCGAATGATCTTGCTTTCCTTACTCGACGTTGAATTGGCGGCTCCGGCGAACAGAGAAGGGAACTCGAAATCGCGTAGCCTGGTCTGTATATTCTGCGAACGCGCAGCAAGATCAAGGTGGGCCCTCTCCAGACGCTTTCTGGTAACATCGGCGATCAAGCCGTACTTGTGACTCCTCAGACCTGAGATCTCTTCGTATTTGCCGACAGCGTGGACGAATCCTTCGTTGTATAATGCCGATGACCGCATGCGCTCTCCTAGGACAATTGCTTCAATCGTTTTCTCCCTGCTAGCTCTCACGTCTGCGAGTTTCCAGTCCTCAATGACCCTTGCAAAGCTCCCTGCTGATTCTTCTCCCAATGTAGATCCATCAAGATTTCTGAACTCATACCGCTGCATGACATCCGCTATCCTTAAGAAGATCTTGAAAAGAGACGTTTGCATTGGTGTCGCGACAAGAGGCTGTCCTGCCAAAAAGGCGAAAAGATTACGCAGTGTGATGAGAACCTCGATATCCTCAAGAGTGGGATGCGAAGTAGCATTCGAAAGATCTGCTTGCAGCGGCATTGGAAGACACAGGTGAATTTCTTGCTTGTTTGAAGGGTCGTCAAAGAAATCACTGATGGAGCGAGATCCTTTGGAGCTGCCCTTGGTTGAGGACCCTGGTCTGGACGGAGAAGGCGATACCGCACCGTTGTTCACCGCTAGATGTTGCGCACGTTCCGTGTATGATTGATGCTGCGCGTCGCTTTGCCCACGCTGAGGGTTGCCGTACGTGGTACCATGAGCTGCAACCGTCAATTTTCGCGATGAAGCGATCAGTGACGAATTCACTTTGAAGGATGGACCTCTTCCGAACTCTCGGGAGTGTAGATAAACTAGCGTGTCTCCGTCTTCGTTCCAGAGTTCCGGGACCTAGACTAATGGTCAGCTTCATCACATTAGGCAAGGCTGGGCATCATAGAAACCTTTTGAAAATTTGCCAATGGAGAGGTATCGTACGGGAGCTTTCCTTGCGGGGTGATGATCGATGCCTGTGTAGTCTGGCCGTCACGTTCTTCTTGTTGCATTTCCGCTCTGAACCTCGTCGGTAACCAACTGCGCCGCTTGCCAAGCTTCGATTCTGTTACAGGTGTCGGAGGGCAGGATTTGATCGGTGATGCAGGTCGAGAAGGCGGTCGAGAGCCTGGGCGGCTGCCAGGACTACCCCCTGCGCTGAGTGGACTGCCTCCACCAGGCGAATCTGGACTCATTGGGAGGGGTTTGAGTAAAGTGCTAGAGTGACCGAGGATATCATTGTCATCAGCTCTGCTGCGAGGCCTACCTCCAACGCTTGCCGGCCTCCTTCCGTTTTGGGACTCTGGTCGAACAGGGTACGGCGACAGATTCAGGGAAGGGCGGAGTAAAGGGTAGTCATCCTCGATACGAGGGAGAATCGGTGGAATGATGGTAGGTGTATGCCCCGAGGACTGATTGATGTGTAGGTCTTGTAGGTTAACTGCAGGTCGGAGATCAGGCGTGGATTTTGCAGCGAGAGACGTGGAACGCCGTTTTCTCGGTGGTCGTGAGGGGTGTGTAGAAGCAGACAGACGAGAGTCATTGCTACTCTCGGTACGACTTGAAGAGCTGCTGCCGAGGGAGAAGATGGAGGAAATGCGTCTTGCCATCTCGCTGGTGTGTGGTGGGCAGACGAGAGGCGAAACTGTAGGGATAGGGCGCTGAGCAGAAGCACAGTGTTAGAGGTTATAATGCCATTAGGTTCGCAGTACTAGACTGCGCATTGCATATGTACAGTTCGACGGAAAGTTTTCAGCCTGAGGGATTCTCGGCACGCGTGGCGGATCAGCATTGGGCCGTTTTGCACGGGATAGTGTTCCTGATGTTGCTGTTCATGGCGGAGCCACGGAGGGGCGATGCAAGCTATTGTGTTGCTATATCTAAGAATACAGTAACGATATCAAACGGTGAAGAACGAAGAATAGATTCGAGGGAAGACCCTGATGCACTCCCCACATGGCCCTGCGTGCGTGGACAGGGAACTGGGTTTCGTTTCGCAGGGCAACAGGATCTAGAACTAGAACTAGCTTCTCTGCCAAGACATCGGACTTGGCATTTCTGAAACAATCAAGGCGCAGCAAGTAAGGCCGACCATGTTGATATCATCATCCTAATCCCATTCCAAGCCTTCGTGGGATCATCCTACACCAGGCTGAGAGTTCAACAGGTTGGACATGTCAACTTATAGAGTCTTGCAGGAGCTTTTGGTGATTATGATATCATACTGTAAGCTTGTAAGCTTATTACTTATTTGCATGCTATCTAAGAAGGCATATGAAGAGCAAAGCCTCTACTGTTGGCTGTTCTGTCAACGGAGACGAGATCAAAAGCAGTCTATAATTTACATCACCTGGAAGCAAACCCGATTGAAAGCGTCGACACCACATACAGTTCTCCAGAATGCATCTCTCAAAAGACTCCATTGAAGTACGATATGAGCCCATTACCTTTTTCCAAACCGACCAATATTTACGAAGCTATCTCGTACACCGATTTGATCCTACTACTATATGGTATAGGTAATGCTATAAAGTACAGTCGCTTGACATCGCGACTGATGCTGAAGGGATTAGATATACCAAAATCGCATGATCAGGCTTGACACAATCGGCAGTCCATAGAGTCCGTATGAATTGCGCGACAAATGAAAAAATAACAGTCTCTAGGTTGGGTCGATCAATGGCATTAACACCAAGTCAAGGTCGTCCTGGGTGGAGATGCCACAGGAATTTCCAACATCGCCATGGACATCATACCTTGAATACGAAACAATCCAACAGCGCTCTCATCAATCAAAGCAGGTTCGAGTCACGAAGAATATCTCATATACCCTCATATCCTTTCCAACCGCTAACTTCACTATGCTCTACAACATACTTGCAGGCGTGGCGAAATCGTCAAGTATGATTATAGGAAACAAGTCGACTTTCCACGTCAGGTAAACAATCAGATCTTGGACTCATCTCCCACTGCCCAGCTATAAGAACATACCACACGATCACTCCTTGCAGCCAGCCTCAATAGACTCACTAGAACATCATCATCATTAGATCTCACTCACCTCATACCTATCCTACCTTATCCACCCTCAGCTCTCCCAAATCTCCCAAAACTTCCACCATCCCGTCTAGTCTCCACGTACAGAAAACCCTATCTACAAGCGCAGAACTCAAGATTTCAAAGATCACGAAACTCAAAATCCAGATATGATATATCATACATCCCTACAGAACCCCCGCTTCTCCACCTGCAACATCCGAATGTTTTCTTCACCTACCGAAGAAGCTCGACGCACATCTCAAACACATATACAATACAATCCACAAACCCCTCTCCACCTCAACCTCCGCAGCCCAAGCCCCCCAGATCATACGAGATCGAAACCCAAAAACTGCAGCCGAAGATATAATCCATATCCATATCCCCAAACACCCCCACCCCCCCACATCCAAAAACATCCACAGTAAAAAAGAAAAACCCCCATAAACCAACCAACCTCCTCCACCAAAACCCTCTCGCAAAAGCCCCCATCCAAAGCGCTCACGACAGGAAGATTGAGAGAATAGAGGGCGATATGAGACGAGAGGGTAAAAAGAAGAGGGGTTCCATAGACTACCTTAGGCGAATCGGATAATTAGATCATGTGGGATCGGAAGGGTTAGATATGGGAGATGAGAAATGGGATAATTACGAGCGGGTGGATAAATGAGGAAGAAGTGAAGATATACATAATTCGTTGTCCATAGCGAAAGGGGAAAAAAGGGGTATGTATGTACAAAGAATCGAAGAAAATTTTTCAAGTCCTGCTCAGAAAACGACAGACAGTATGTATGTTGATCTCTCCGCACAAACACATCCCAGCCCATCTCATCTCAGCTTAACCTGAAAGCGACCGTCCCATCCACCCATCCCCATCGTTCGTGAAAGGCCTAAGCCTCCTCAAACAACGCAACAGTCGAGCAGAAATTATCCCTATTATCCTTTTGCCCCACCACCCCCGCCCCATCCACCGCAACCATGTTCGTGCTGCCGACCGTACTGAGCGCCCAGATGTAAACCTGTTCAGAACACTCAACGCTAACCATACTCTCCTGACAGCTCTGCGTCGCCAGGCAGTCCTCGGCCCAGTTGTCGAAGAAGGAGTACAGGCCCGCGCCGTAAACGAGGATGTCCGACGAGGCGAAGATGCGCAGGCCCCACGCCTTTTTGCAGCCGGGGGTGGTGCAGGTGGCGAAGTCCGGGTCGAAGTAGGTGGGTGAGGGGGTGAAGCCGCCGGCGAGGGCGTCGGGGTTGGATTGCATGTAGGGGGTTTCGGACTGGATGATGCCCATGTAGACGTTCTTGGCGTTGGCGAGCTCGTAGTTGTAGAGCTGGCTGTGCTCGGAGCTGGTGCCGTACATCCAGACGGGGCCTTGGGATTCGACGAGCACGCCGCGGCCGTTGAAGATGTTGATCTGGTTGTGGTCGGCGAGGTCGAGCTCGTGGTCGGCGACCCAGAACCAGTTGTTCTCGAGGTAGATGCTCGCTTGCTTCGTGACGTGGAGGAGCATGAAGGCGCCTTCGCAGGCGGCGTTGACGGGGGCCGTGACGGTGGGGTTCTTGGCGCAGTGGTCGGATTGGAGGTTCGTGCCGGCGGTGCCGCCGATGCGCATGTGGACGTCCCACATCCCGGAGGCGCCCTGCGACGTGGATCCGATGTTCCATTCGACGAGGATGGCGCCGGGCTGGGCACCTTTGACTTGGAAGATCAGGTCGCTCATCTCGACGGCGCCGGTCTGGCCGGGCTGGCCGACTTGGAAGACGGGGGCTGGGGAGGCTTGGTTGGAGAACGCGGCTCCGGAGGCCATGATGATGGGCCAGATTTCACCAGTGATCTTGATGTTGGCGGGGACTTTGACAGTGGACGAGACGATGTAGGCGCCGTGGTCGAAGTAGATGATCTGGCCTGCTTGCGCACCGTCGAAGATCTTCTGGATAGCCGCCGTGTCATCTGTTACACCATCGCCTTTGGCTCCTGCGGACTTGACGCTGACGAAGGACGAGGCGGGGACGGTTTCGTACTGTGGCTTGGAACGCTCGAAGATGCTGTTGCCGTTCATGAGGGAGGCTGGCTTGGTTGGGGCGGCAAGGGTGCCTTGAACTTGACTACTTGTGGCCGAAGGAGCCGCGGTAGTGCAAGAAGAGCCGGTCGCAGTGCCATCATTACCTGTCGTATAGGCATTGCCTTGAACCCATGATGCAACCACAGAGCCTCCTGGGAGGATCGCGGTGTTGGTGTTGTTGTCGAATACAGCGGCGGTACTGCCGGTAAAGTCACAATTGTCGATGATGAGAGTGCCACCGGTGACTGGGACGTTGTTGGTCTTGCTGTAGGACGTGACGATACCCTTGGGGGTGGCAACGAACTTGCTGTCTTGGACGATGACTGAGCCAACAGTCTGGTTGGTTGCGCCGTTTGACATGTCGACACCAATGCCGCAGTTGTTGATAGACAGAGACTTAAGCTCCCAAAGCCAATTCCAGTTCATGAAGATAGCGGTGTTGCAGTCGTTGAAAACCAGGTTTCGGGTCGTGAACTGTTGGTTGCCCAAGAACATCCCATAGTTACCTCCGTTGAAGACAAGATCGCTCATCCAGCCGCCTGAGCCGTTGTCCATGAAGACACCTTGCTGCTTGCTTGTGGCGCCTTTGACCATGTTGAACTCTATGTTCTGCAAGCTGGTAGCTTGCGCGACCTGCCAGTGGATACCAGCACCTACGGTTGCCGGCATTGCAGTCATATCGATGACGAAGTTCCTGATCTGGCGGAAGAAGTTGTTTTGGTTGGTGTACCAATTCGCGCCTGTGTTTTCATATGGATCAGAATCGATGAGAGCAATACCGACAAAGCCAGCTGCGCCCTTGATGGTAGGGCGAGTGATGGCGTCGCCAACGAATTGGGTATAGTATAGCTGGATGAGTGGCTTGGAGATTAGATACGTTCCAGGTGGGAAGTAGACCAACGCCGGGGTGATTGTGGAGCTGTCGCAGCCTAGCCCGCAGCGATTGCCGGACGAAATGGCGTTGTTGATGGCAGCGGTGTCATCCGTGGTACCGTCACCCGTCGCACCAAAGTCCTTGACATTGCGGTAGATCTGATAGTTTGGTGAGCTGCCAAAGGCCACGGTACCTTGACGTTGAATGCTTGAGAGCCAGTAGCTTGAAGATGCATCTTGCTTGGATGATGTGGCTGTTGAGTTGGTAGTCATGGGCACCGCTCCGACCAGCGAGGTAGGTGCTACGACGAGGAGTAGCAGTCGAAGTGTGACGAACATGGCGACTGCGCTTGACGCGAACATGGCGATGAGATACGACTGGCGTGATCCTGGGGTATGATTGGTGATGCGTAGGTATGTTGGGAACGAGAATAAGGACTTGAAATTAACAGTCGTCAGCGAGCCAGCGCTGATATAGAAGCGAATGAATTGTATGGACAAAAAGATTGTCTATGAACAAAGAGTGGTTGAGGGTGTTGATGAAAGAAAAGCGACAAAGAAAGATGTCGGTGGAAGGAGAAAGTCTATTGAGGAAAAAATAAAACAAGTGAAGTGAAGGAAGCTTTGTCAGGTGACCACCGCTCACTGACAACCGAAAAGTTTGTGGAGGAGAGTCCTGATAGTGAACAGGAATGTGAAGGGGGCAAGGCAGCTATATGCAGTCTTGTTTCACAGGCAAAGCAGGATACTTACAGTTTGAGGCAAACCCCCCCTGAATATTGACGCGTGTGATTTTGAAAGGTTGTGATTGATTGCTGTATCTCCAGGACAATCTCCCTCCCCCTTGCGCGCATCCAACGACTCATATATAGCACAACCTCCCCTGCCATCATATTGACCAGCATCCCGGTAGGCGAAATGGTCAACATCTCGTCCGCCCAGCTGCCCATCCGAGTCACATTCATTGTTCGCAGTCTGGTGGTTAGGAGATGGTCGGGCAAAGAATGAAGCCGTCATGGGGGCAAGGATGTTGACAGGAATGGAGGTTGAGGCGGCCCCAGCGAATGAGAACCGTGCGCCGCACCCGACAGCGGTGGCTGTCCGTAAGGAAGACCTGGCGAGCCACTGAGGCACTCGGACATCTTCTGCTTGTGAATCTACTAGATTGACGAAGTGGTTGGATGTTCTACAGTCCCATGGTTTCCCCTCGTGCTCCTTGAGACGTATCCGAGATATCCAGGAACCGGAAGACGTGGAGCACTCAGATGCATGTGTAATTCACTATCCAAAACGTACTGCGGTACCTTGAAGCACACGCGTTATGAGTATGATGACTGGGTTGCTGACGGACTGGCTGTGGGCTGGTGATAGATTGAAACATAACGGGTGTGTATCAGAATGTAAGGACCGTTGGCATGTGTTCGCTGTGAGTGGCTGCACCCTAAGAGATGCAAGCGCCGGCAGTGGGCCCGGAGCTAGACTGAACAGGGGTCAAGCCGAGGCCCGAGCAAGCCCCACCCGTCGACCTTAATCCATTTTCCTGTTTCTGTCAATTTGCCTCGAATCCTTCCTACTTCTGTGAGCGACGGGACGAATCGTTCTCGTCGACAAGGTCAAGCCTGTTGTTTCATGTATACAAAGCGGTAATTTGCAGCAGGACTTTCATCACTGACGCCCATTTTCTCCACGGTATTGTATTTACGTAAAGCGACTAACGTCGAGCCTCGAGCCACGAACACAAATCCATCACTCATCGAATCCCTGCTCACGGACCGCCTGATTCATGAAGCGTGCCGATATCGTCTGTTGTCTCTACATCTCGGAAAGAGCAAAAGGGGAAGGCTAGATAAGATTGCATATGACTTGCAGTGCCTGTCTAGCGCACGCTTCCCCACAATTCCCCGCAATTCGAAGGATCTTTGGGTCTCATGCCATGCTTTCACATGCATCCACCTGGGTTCTGTGGCTTGGCTGTGTGGAACGTCGTTGAGAGTGTCGAAGGCGCATTTCTGCGCTTCTAGAGATGGGTGCCCGTGCGAATACTCCAACACTCGTGCTGGAGATGTTTCTGGTTCGATGGTGTAACGGTTTCGTGCTGGCCCAAGCAAGTGCCCCAGTACCCTCAAATCCGATGTGACCCGAATCTGGGTACTCTAGACTCTTGGTTTCTCCTCAGCGGTACTGCTCCATCATCACCCTGCTTTCCCCCGAGGGTCGCCATGACGGAGATCCCTCCAGGCACTGCTTATCTTGCAATCTCCCAATCACTCGACCGAGGCGCTGGATACCCTCGGCCAGCTTATCCTCTGCTTCCCACGAAAAGCACAGTCGCACATGTCTCGTCAAATCCACCGCTCCTTCATCACCGTAAACCGCAAAGATGGGCCCGGGTGCGATGATGGTGTTTTCGTCGTCCCGGGCAGACACAGCAACCTCCTCAGCGTGTAGTGGCGCAGGTAGCCTAAGGTAGATGAAGTATCCGCCTACCATCTCGCCCTTGGTCTGCGGTAGCGTGATTCCCAAAGGTATTAGGTACGTTTCGACGGCAGCGATCATCCTTCGGTACCTCCGACCATATGTAGGTTGTAAAGTCTGGGAAATGTGACGCTGAAGATCACCCGACTCCAGAAGGCTCGACAGGAAGGTGGCAGTCAGCTGAGATGGAGCTCCACCAGACCTCGAAGACCCGCTGCTTCCATGATCAGCAATGTGCTAAGCTCAGACGGTATGATGTAGCTTACACCTGCGAAAGGCCCCATGCGAACCTCGCCGTTCCTTCTGCCCATCCTGTTCGACAGCCTGGTCCAACGATCTTGCTGAAGCTCCCATTGCTTACCGCATTTCCAAGCCCATCTACTCCATCTCTTTCTGCTCCCCCAGCGAGAGTGCGGTCGATATCGACAATGCGAGGCAGACGCGCATGCTCAAAAGAGATTTGGGAACTTTCGTCTGCAGGCCATTGCAACGGGTCGTAGACGTCATCGGTGATGATACAAGCGTCGTATTCGCGTGCGACTTCAACGAGCTCTTGACGGCGCCGGAGACTCATGCTAGTTGATGCAGGGTTCGAGAATGTAGGGACAGCATAGATCAAATGTCGATAGATCTTGCTCCATGGCCGTGCTGGTTTGAGCGTCTATCATAGACTACTCAGCCAGTGTCTCGTCTGTGTCTGGTATATCATACCGGCATGTTATTTCCTTGTGCCTTCGCCTCTGTCTCGCTCTTTTTCAATTCCTTCCTCAAATATGTGATGTCGAGACCCTCCTCATCTTCAGGTACGGAGCGCAGACGTCCGTGGAAGCCATTGTCTTCGAAGATTCGGCATGCGAGAAAGTATGTTGGGGACACCATCCACACATTCCTCGTGTAGAGTGGGTCTGAGAATACTTGGAGAATGCACGCTAGATTCTGGCTGGCTCCCCCAGTGATACATATTCGCTCCACCGATATAGGATCAGGAGGCTGGTAAAAATGGGAGAGCCATTTGGCGACTTGCTTTCGCAATGGTATGAAGCCCTGATCAGGCCCATAGAGAAGGCCAGGTGTGAAGACTTCAGGATCCGACAAGGAAGCGCAGGAGGCGGTCTTGATCTGGGCTGATGGAAGCAAGGCAGGGTTTGGCCAGCCCTTTAGTAGATCAATAAGTCCTTTGTTCTTACCATTCAGGCCATTGACCGGCTTGGGCTGCTCTTCCATTATGTGTCGTTGGGTGGTGGCACAAGCTTGACGATGAGGCGCATCTTCGAGCGCCGGGTAGCAGCTGTGATCTGATTCCACAGCCGTGCTTCATCCGACCTGTGAGCGCAAGTCTCAAGTTATGTAATCTGGGAAACCCACACTGATATCATTTAGTGGGAATTATATTGGTTCTCGATAAGCTCCGGAATTACGTGCCCGGATGAGCACGCACTGAGGCATCCACAAGAAACAGCGTGGCGTCTGACGACGTTTTCGCACGCCGAAAGAGGCCTCTCTTCCGCTCTCTCAGCTCCAAACGACCATTGATGTTGCTCATGATGTGTATGGCCATCTAGGGAAGATACAACAAGTTGGATTTCGCATCTATTGTCTCCCCTTCTAGAGATCTGGTGTCTTTCAAGCTTTACTAGCACATGGTCACTAGTCTTACGCTATAGACATAGTCATTCTGGAGGGCGCAGCTCTAGCAAAACCCGAGGGGTCTCGAGGCCGTTGCGCCTCTCGAGAATTCAAGTGTTGAAGCATACCAGGCATGCTGAAGAAGTACAAGAGATTGAGAGGTGAACCAGTGGTCTCTGACTGTCATCAAGTGAACTATACATGTGCCCCGCTCTGGACACAAACTGGTACAGGGAATATCTGGCTTGGCAGCATACCTGAACCAACAGGATGGCAAGAGCAGTGGTCTGAATCGAATGGACGTTGCCGCGCCTTGCTGCACGAGTAACGGTCGGCTGAAGTATATCGCCCGTTCGATCGAAGCGACCAACGATCCTCGACCATTTTGAGCCTAGACTAAGACAAGAACGGAACTCGGATGATGGGCTTCCCGCCTCTAATCCTAACAGAGATTGTGGCTTTGCGCTACCACAATCATCTCGACCAGTGAAAGATCACTACAAGTCAGATCAGGAAAAGCGTGGGTTGTTATCAGGGTCTTATATGATGGATGAGGTCTAGTATGCTCGATTACTGGCGGTCATCTCCCATCTCTGCGCCTATATTGAGTTCTAGAAGGAAAACGTCTTTCTCTTATTGCGTTTAGTCGTGCTACACGCTTTCTGTCATGCAGATGCAGGAAAAGCCAAAACCATACATCGACACACGGGCCTCCACATTGCCGATGACTCCTCTCTGTGTTTCTAAGCTACAGGAACTCCATGTTGTTATTCGGACTACCAGTCATCGAGCGTCCAGCCTGCAGTATCCATGCCGCCAATACGTGCAATCGACTCTTTACTAAAGCACGTCACGTCTCGATCCGGTATTTCTGGCTGGATTGATCCTTATTATCCTGGCTGCCCTGCTGCGTGCATACAACAGTAGAAACTTGCATGGAGATGCTCCAAGATAGTTCTAGGTGAAGACTCGTGATGAAATTGAAAAGGATAACGCCCCGGACCTGTCTCTGGCCTCTGACCGGCAGTCTCATCGCCTCCTTCGGCCTATCCATTGCTCTCACTTTTCGATCGGGCCACCACTGCTATGCTGGAGTTTGCGGCGAAACGCTGTTTCCACTTCAAGCGCGGCTTCACGTTATCATATGGTATTGCTGGATCTCACTGTCGGTGACACTGCTGGCTTTGCGGGCTTTCCACCCATCCATCCGAGCAATCCTGCAGTACCACCTGGTCCAAGTCCAGTTGCCTATAATTGGCAAGTCCTTGACATTCAGTGGCGCTTTGGTTGCATTATGGATACTCATTCTGTACGGCATCGTTACGGGAGTATGGTGGCTCCGATTACAGGATTACTTCGTCACCCGAGGGCAAGAGGGTGGACTGATCGCGGGGAATAATCTCCTGGCTGCTATCGCCTTAACAGGTCATTATGCTGATATAACGATGGGCATGGTCCTACTTCCAGTGGCCAGAAATAGTGCATTGTCTTCATTCTTCCGGTTATCTGCATCTACAACCTTTGCTTTTCATATGATCCAGGCATATGTTCTTTTCGGCCTGGTCCTTATCCACGGCTTTCTGTATGCGTCGTGGACGGCTGTCTACAATCGTAACCCCAACCTCACTCGCTTTATCTTCCCGCTCCTGGGCCCTACATATCTATATAACGAGGTATGGCCAGGGAACAGGTCCTCGCTTGGTGTCTGGAAAGCTTCGCTCATATTCACTGGTCTGATCACCGCATTAATCTTCCTAGCTATGTTCATTACCACACTACCAATCATCAGGCGGAAGCACTTCAATGTCTTCTATTTCACACACTTACTGGCAATCGTGGCGGTCATTATCATTTGTCTGCACGCCAGTACGATGTTTTATTGTACTGCACCAGGTCTGGCTATGTGGGTCCTGGATTGGGGCATGCGGATATATGAGCTGAGTGGAAAGATGGACAGCACCTTGACTGCTGTTGGTAACGGGTGGTTTTGGTGAGAGCTTCCTCTAGCAACTCACCCATGTACCCTCCAACGAGACTGACACGACATGCTAGTCTCACCCTGCCACTTCCCCGCAGACGTCTTGATGGCTGTGCGTGCCATTCGCCTCTTGCTCATTTCCACATTCATCATACAGAGTCATCCATCCGAGAGATCCATCCCTTCACGACCATCACACATCTCGCAACGCAAAAGGCTGCTACACCGAGCTCCACTGCACAAAAGGTCGTCATCTCGCCTAGTGCCAGCGACGAGACTATCATGATACAATTCCTGTTTCGCAGAAGCAAAGCCTCCCGCTCATTGACGACTCCTACAGATCATCCACGCGAAGCGAAGGCGAGCAAAGAGTGGACGAACAAGCTAGCAAGCCTAGTGGATCAAGAGCCAGCCGGGGGTTCTACACCAGAGGAGCAGCTGAACGACCCAGAGAAACACCCCGAGCGAAGCCTCTCCGCTAATACCAGTACTTCACTCCGGCTCGAAGGGCCTTATTTCACACCCGCAAACCCAACAAGCTACAACACGGTCATATGCCTCGTTGCTGGTACAGGTGTCAGTGGTGCCATCGCTATCGCCGCTGCTTTCAGCGCTCAATTCGCAAGTGTCGAACCTGGAAAGGCTACACCTTCCCGGCCGCAAAAATTAGAGCGGACTTGTAGCACCGCAGACCGAGGCGCCAGCTGTCAGATGCATGCACGCGCAGGAGGCATATGGAAACGATGTATCGTGATATGGAGCGTGCGCGAGTCGGAATATATCAAATTGCCATTCTTCCAAGACTCTCCCGGCCTGGAGGTGCGGTCACACTTGACTGGAAAGGGCCATGACCGCCTCGATGCAAGGGAGGCGATCGGGGAGATCTGCAAAGATGAGCCAGATGGTAGAACGTGGGTTTATATATCAGGACCAAACCCTTTCATCGAAGCTGGCGAGAAAGCTTGTCGGGAGCTGAACGTCGAGTTCTTTGGTGCGAGGTGGACTTGACGAGATGCGCACAGATGCACAAGTCGGCCACAGTCTGATTGCCAAGGACGAAAACACCATGGATGCCAGAGTATTAGAACAAAGTACGCGATGCCCAATTGCTACCTACCAGTCAGATCACAGCCTCAGGGTCACGGTGGTACCATCCTGAAGTGTGATCTAGCGACCCAGCGCCAAGATGCTCCTCATAGTGATTTTTTGGCCTCTCTCCAGCCATGGATCATTCAGCCCCGTTTTCCCTCTTGTGATCTGCTTGAGCAACGACCATGGCTCCTCTTCGTTCCCGTCATCGTCTTCTCAAGTTTCTCAACAGATCTCTTCTCGAATGACTAATCTCCTTTCGAGTAAGTACATTGGTCAAACTCAACAACAGCCCCTCAGAACCTTCACAGTGAGCAGGCGTTACGTTCTCGCAATCAACAAGACCCAATGCTACGGGCTGGAGTCATTCACATCCTCTCCGCTTCCCAGAGGATGGAGAAAGCATAGCTCGACGCTTGCTTCCAAGAGTAGGACACCACACTATCAAATATCTCCTCCCATCACCATACCCTTACCAACGACATTAGTGACAGTCCCTCGACGGTGCACGACTGCAGCATTTATCGGCCTGGAATCCTCAATCTAGGCTGAATCTCGTTAATAGCCAAAGACCATGGCCGGTGTCCCATGAGACGAAAGGCGAATGTTTCCCAGATCAGAATCAAGTCATAAATCTTAACAAAACAGTCGCAGTTGCTTTAATAGACGAAGAAGTTACTCATCGAATTACTGCCACCCTGTATCTGCGCAGAGTCCTGGCTCCACATGCCGAGAGTGATGCAATTTCCCGGGTCAAAGACATTCCGACCTCCCACGAAAGCAGCAACAGAATGATGCAGCACTTCCAGACAGGCCTCGAGTGCTTGGGGCGGAAGCACGAACCTAGACCAACGAGCTCCACCCTTCATCAATGCTACCCTACCAACTCTGCATGAGGAAACTCAAAACCAATATCGGGACCAAAGCTCCATACCGCCTTTGACCCGAGACGGAGTTCACAGAGGAAGCGGATGGGCTTACAATGCCAAATCCGCCTTCAACACCGCTCAGGCAATAACCTTTTTTCATCCGCTGCGATACCCAACAAGACTGGTAGGATGCCGAACGGAGTTGATGCCATGTGCATTATCACAAGAACAAGCCGCGCGAACAGCATCTTATTCCTTTGAGTACTATCAACATGAGAGGACCGACCGTCATGTTTCTTCCAACGAGCCGGGCATTGTTGACTTCGAACTACGAAACTCTTAACCCCTATGTTAGATCTTCACTCAACGCCACATTTCAGCGCATAGTTGTGGGTATCTCAAAAGCCAGATACCTCATCCTAGCGACTCTTGTCCCAGATAGTCCCCGCTCGTTAAAAGCCAACAACTCGACAATGGGCGTAGTGAGCATCTATTCGCAACTTCTGAAAACGCTACGATACCCCCACGAGCGAGCGCTATAGATTGAGACGGATTTCCAGTGATGTTTCAGGAGAAGCTGCACGAGATTCATTCAAGCCGACGACAGAAGCGATGTCGGTCGTGTCGAAGAGCCATCACGCATACAAATATATCATCTAGCCACACAATCTTACATTTGACTAAACAATATGCCCATCGACATGCCACTCCAAATGTACCTAAAAGACCATTCCAACCCATCTCCCCTTCAACACGAAATCTCATACACCCTTACCCAACACCAAACCTCCATCAATCCTCAACCCCAAACGCCCCCAAAAAACCATCCCATCCCAACCCATCCATCCCCCCTTCAACACAACATCTCATACCCCTTCCCCTTCCCCTTCCCCTTCCCCTTCCCCTTCCCCCTCACCCCTCACCCATACCCAACCCCTCCCAAATTAAATATCAAAACCCCCACATCCTCCATAAAAGCCCTAACGTAACTATAGCTTACCCCAACTAGTCCTAATTCACAACATCGACTTAAACCGAGACATAGCGAAAACGAACGTTTTGAATTACTCACTCTTACTTACTTTATATTTATTGTACATAGCCCAGTCTAAACATCCCACGGTAACTTGAATCGGATCGAATCGAATTAAACGGATATGAATATGAATATACGGTAAAAGATGAAGAATACTATAACTCAAGTACCAAATTCATCGAATAAGCGATTACTATTATAAAGCGAACTGAGTAATGAATGTACATACACCACTCCCCCCCCCCTTTCCACTTCCACTTCCACTTCCACTTCCGCATCACGATCTAACACGTATACATCCATCCATCCCGGGACGTATTAATTGAGTGTACCTAGCTGTACTGATTCCACACTTCCCCATCGTAATCACCAACACCGACACCGCTCCCCCAACAAGAACCCGTTCCTCCCCCCCCCCTTTCCCCTTCCCGTCCGAAAGCCCCCTCACCAAACACTGCCACTTTCAAACCCACCTACCCTCCTACGTGTTGTTTACTGTACTGTTGTAAACCCACTCTCCCACCAATCCCCTCCAGAGGGCACAAACCTCACATCTCCACAAAGTCAGCACTGCATGCATACCTGTTCGCGAAACCCCACATGTGTTGTACATACGAGCTGGGAAGTTGATTGATGATGAGTGATGAGTAAAGGATTGGGTTGTACTATATAGCATGTCATAGTATGGATAAGCAATCTAAAAGGGAACCAGAGTTTACATAAGCCATCACAGTCTTCCCATAAGATCCGTGGACCCTCACGAGCGGCAAAAGCAGGCCACGGCACGTACCACACATCTCGCACGATAGACCTATCAAAGACAAAGCAGCACAAAACCCGATCAACGTCTCAAACCACACCCCAAACAAAAACCTCGCCAGAATTCCCGACAACATTAACAACAACAACCCCCCTCCCCCCCCACACCCAAACTTCAAACCCACCACCAGAGTCCCCACGTCACCCTCCCCCTCCCCCTCTCCCTAACAACCCATCCTACACCCCTCACAAGCCCTCAACCCACACCTTTCATACAGCGGACACTCAAACACAATCAAGACATTACCGCAAAAACAACATTCATGCTCCCCCTCCGCAATATCCCAGAAATCACCTTTGACGTCGCGGTGCCGGGCGTGGAGCCGTCGGCACTGGAGCAGGATGATTTCTTCGTCGGTATCGTATGCAGTGTCTGCTTTGTCGGGCTCTAGGGTGTCGGGTTGGTGTGTTGTTGGTTCAGTGGAAGTGAAAGTGTTGGAGTCGGTGGGTGCTTTGGGGGTTGTCAGGTCGGGAATGAATGTTTGTGAAGGCGAGGATGATCGCTTCGTCCTCATTTGTTTCTCATGTAGGGCGCGGCGCTTGACTTCTTTGCGAATTATGGCTTCTTGACGGTGGTGCTTTTCATTGGCCTTTTCCTGTCCTTCGACCGCTCGAGAGAGTTTTTCGCTGGCCTTTGCACCATCTTTTGCTTGACAATGAATCGCTTCATCCACATTATTCTCAACCTCTTCTTGGCGACGGCGTTCGTCCTGAGCCTTCCGATCCTGAACTTCATAACTGTCCGAGTCCTTGCCTTTCTTCTCGCACCTTTTGGCCGTATTCTTCTGCAGTCGTCTGTAGATCTGCTCGGCCTCCGCACCCTGCTTGGGATCAAAAGTCTTCAACTTTTTGTAGAGCGTCCGATACCTCTTCGTCTCACTCTCAAGATCTCTTCGAAGTGAGTTGAGCGTGATGTTCCTCTTGTAAACCTCTTCAAAGAAGTTCTCTTCCTTCTCGTCCATCCCAGCCCACTCCTCGATAACAGTATCGGCAGCCTCGGTTTCGGCCTCCATCTTATCAATGGAAGCGACCAACCGAAGTATCAGCCCGAGGGTGTTGATAAGTTTATTCGGAAGTTCCGCCTCGAGTTTTCTCCTTTGTTTCTCCAGCTTCTGAGCCACATGCTCTTCGTGTTGGCGATGCTTCTGTTCCTCCTCCCTCCGCCAATTTCCGAACCAGTCTTGCTCTTCATACCGTTCACTCCCATCGTCCGATGCTTCCCGCTCCTGTTTGGAGTTGGGTGTCATTGGCGAACGACCGGATCGCTTTGGCTTAAGAATATCCGACCAGAACCAGTCAGGCCGCTGAGGGGTTAAGGATGAGTTGAAAGAGTTTGCCGTCGCCCTATTACAGGTGGTGTCATCGTAGAAGGCCTGACTCAGTGGTATCGGCTTGTGGAGACCAATACCGACGTCGTAGGCCATTCGCCTGCCGCTGTCATAGAGGGTTTCGTATGCCTTCTGGACCTGTTCAGACGCGTGAAAGTCAGTCTCGTATGCAGGAACACGAAGAAGATAGACAATAACCTCTTGGAAACTTGCAACCGCCCGCTTGTCGTCGGGATTTTTGTCAGGGTGGCGCTTGAGAGCCATCCTCTTGTATGCTTCCTTGACATTGTCCTTGCTTGCTGTCTTATTGAGCTCAAGGATATCGTAGAATGTTCTATCGCTCCTATACGCCATGCTGTCGCGGCCAAGGTGCGACCGCAACTTGGATTGTAAATGTCGAATTATGCAATCAGACGGCTGTAATAGATCCAGTCTCGCTCCGAGTAAAGATAATGCGGGATGTGTGTAATGGTCGTTGTCTGTGTTGTTGTTGATGTTGCTATGGTGAATTACGGATTTTCAAGAAAATCAACAAAGCTTCTATTCGAACGTCGCTTCTCTTTCTGACGGATTTGCACCATGCGTGAACATCCAAAGGACCTAAATCTTTGTGCAACTTGAAAAGTGGCTAGAAGAGTCCCGAAGGGGTTCGAAGGTCAACGAGCACTGTGTGCTATCTTGAGCATATGTAGTACACGCATTCACTTGGTTTTGTCAATGTTGAACCTCAAAGAATCTCTGCAGGCTTGCTTCGTAGGCATCGATCGATGACATGGATCAACGTGATGGGCTTCATTCGCATTACTGGCTTTGCTCATACAGGCGCGTGTCCAATGAGAATCATTGTCGAAGCTGGTGATCCATAGTGTCTCCGCCCTCAATCAAAGGTGTCTTAGGTATGTACGACTGTGGGATTGTGAAACAGGCCAATTTTGATAAATTGATACAAGTCATTCAACGTAGACATTCACGTTCTTTGTGTCTCCATACGCGGATAATGAATTTCTCCTCGTATCTGGTACTGAGTGACCGAACTGGCTTCACAATTCAAGTTCGGATCTGGGAGATTGATCGGTCTTTCGTCTTCCTTACTTTTACTAACCTGGCATCTTCTGGTTGGGAGCCGGCCAACCGCTTTGATGGTTGCGCTGGAATAGCAAGCTTTCCCTTGTTGCTGATGCTCCCGTGGTGAGTCTCGGGATCAAATGGAATGTGCACTTATTACATGCTTAGGGTACTCGAATGTGTCGATCTGTTTATGAATGCCTGCAATCATTTATAGACCGACACCTCTTGGCTTGGAGATGGCGATGTGCAGTGATGAACTGAAGGTTGCAGAGGGAAGTTTGTTTCTGTTGAGGTCGTTGAAATCTCCATCCCCGGAATGGTCTTGATTGGTACTTTCGTTTTACAGGCTCACGATGGTTCCGTGCTATTCTATCGTGGGATCTTTGAATCTTGGGGATTTATCTGGTTTGTGATACATTGTACTTTCAGATACTTTCAATGGGCTTCTACAAGGAAAAGTGGCTGGAATGGATTGGGATGAATCATCCCACATTAGAGCGACTATGCGTTGTATTTCGAGGAGGCCACTCTGGCGCAGGAGCGGAAAGTAGAGAACAAATATCCTAACCCAACCGCATGAGCACACAGTCATGGTCAGAGGTTACATGCACATACCTTTCTCCTCCTCCTGAAATCATCATACAGTTCCATCCAGATCTTCTTGTTCCTGCAGTCATCATTTCCCAAGTCTCCAATCTTACACTTTGGCATAATCTCCCCAATGAGATTATGTGGCCACATGATCCAAGGCTTAGGCAGCGGCCAGTCTGAAAAGTGCACCAGACTTGCCTCCTTCATAACCCTCTCCGGATCCCAATTCGCTAATCTGCTGCCCAGGTAATTCGTATGATCATCAGTCCTGAACTCCCCGCTCAGTAGCCCATACTCACGATGTGACAGCACCATTGCCGAGTCACCGTAGAACCGATTCAAGATCTCCGTATCGTATTCACCCTTCTGCCTTACGTCCGGCCGTGCTGCGACCATCAATTGCTGGTAATCCAGCTCCGACGGCTCCAGAAGAATGAACAGACTGGTCAATTCTTGTACAGCAGGCAGCTTCCGGTAGGCCCGCAGCATAGCTACCGGTGCCCTCGGAGCCAGAAACAAATCGTCCATATGCTTCAGCACCGTCGCATCAGCATCCAACTGCAGAACGCGATCGTACTGCGTCTGTCCCCATGCCATGAACTTTGTGAAAGTTCCATTCCAAGCAGAATCGTCATCCTTTGGTATTTCCATGGGCGTGAGCTTCACGTTGTACTCATCCCTTGCCTTCACCAACAGTTGGCTATCTCGATCGGAGGAGGATGCAATGTCAAGATCCCATTCTTGCGGGTAGAGAAGGATGCGGTCGGCTTTGCTACCGAGACGAGACAGGCTTTCGAATATCATGACGGCGTTGCAGAGGTAGGCGCTGTTAGTAGCATATTGACTGTAGGCATATCGGGACCAGTCGATGTTCTTGTAAATGAGCGATGGGGCGTGGGCGGATGGTTGGCGGGGGAGGACATGGAAGGATGACGTATACCATAGGTAAAGAAGGAGGATGGTGAGCACGAAATAGAGCCCCCGTGATCGTTGCCATAGGAGTGATGTAGTTGGTGGTGGGTGGGAAAGTCGAATCGGTTTCAGGGGAGGGGAGAAGCGTGCTGGCATCGCTGTAATGAAGGGCTCGTTGCCCCCATCTGGATATCAGAATAGGTTATTCAAGGCTGTACACATGATGGATCGACTGAGTGGATTGATGTCGAGTATCGCTCACATAAGTACCAGATGTTCTCCGGCAGAACAACAAAAGATAGAATATTCCAAGAGCTCCAATGCAAGCTCAAGGTACCAGGAGCATAGTGCGGAATTCATTCCGTTATCATAGCCAAGCACTCCAGGCGGCGTGGGCGGTGCTACTACATCTTGACTGAACTGTACACTTTCATTTACGTACCAGCCAATGCAGACAGAATATTGATCCGGGTGCTCCAAGGCATCATCTCCTTCATGTACATATGTCAGGGCCGCGCCATCTGTGGGTTCAAGGGACCTTGCTCCCTTCCCTCAAGACGTCGACTGGTGACCTTGTAGTGTCGTAACCATGTCAGAGAATCGTCGTAACAATGTATGCATTATGTTTGTTATGGCAAATGCCTTGTCGACATGACGGATCATGCAAACGTACTACAACAATGTGGACCTCCGCATGTCCAGCATATCAGGTTTGCTCAATCGGCCGTGCGATGAAAAGAGAATTTGCAGGCTGCGGTCAATCTGGTTATGAGCTCCCATCCAGCAGACAGTGTGGGTAGGAAAGAAACGTAACACCGAGCACAGGTGCCCCGGGAGCTTGGAACTTAGTCCAAAACGTTCCGAGAATGATTTCTTTGTCTGCACGCAAACATGAATAAAAAGATTAGGGTGTGACAGCTATCTTCTCTAATGTTATCAACGAAAAGTGTCAAGACTGACTTCACTCATCAAGATTGTTCTATTGATACCCGAGTTTGATTTAGATCCTGTCACACGTATCACGACACGCATAAGCCTGCAATTTTATCGGTTCAATGTTGCAGCGGTCTGAAGTGCTCCAAGAACCCTCACCTTGAGACACCAACCACGACATCATCTTGCACCTATACTGACTATCCTGCACATACACCGCCGAGACTCATCGCTCCCATATAACCCCACTACCCTATCAGAATCTTCCACCATGGCCTCCCCAGCAAACCAAACCGAAGCCGTAAGCTTCCCCTCCCTATCCCCTGTGCGTAATACAAGCTTACAGAACTACCACCAGATCGCCGCTCTCAGCTCCAAGATCGACCGAGTCCTTGAATACTTTACCAAGATCATAGGTCAAGGCACGACCACCATCGCTCAAGGGCAAGAGAACAATAGGGCCTTGGCTAGCTTGTGTTATGGCATGGCCGCCAACTGGCATCACCCTTTTTGCTCTAGTAGTACAGCGTTACTGCGGCCATCGATGTTGTTTCTCGTGCTTGCGGTCGTCGTTGTGGTAGCATTGGTGCAGGTCAGGAGGCAATGATGTTTATTACGAAAGACGAACCTGGCGCTCTCCAGACGCAAATGGTGACAAGGAGATGTATCGAACATGCCACAGAGATTGAGCCTGTTGGGGAGACTATCGAAAACAGATCGAACGATGTGTATGCACAACGTTTTAGCGAGGTGAAGATGGCACTCTCATGTTAGACGAACTCATCAGGTATAGCACTACCCGTGACACTGACTTCATTCGCACAGCTGCATCGATATAGCAATATGCCCATTCCAGCATGACAACACCCCTCTCAAACAGCCAAATACATTCTTCATACCGGCCTTGATTGCGGTGATCCTGTTGGAAGAAGGAATAAATCGAATAAGATTGCAGAACAAAGTCAACGCTCGCAATAGTGAAAGTATCAGTGGTCACGAATGCCATACTCACGATCAAAGACAAGACCTTGAGAACAGCATAGCGAATTTCATAAGCTATCGATTGTATGAGCCATGATATTCGTATACACCGAACCTGGTCAATGCACCCAGCGGCTCATACCAACTCATCCCCCACTCACCCAACACCATTAAACCATACCATTAACCTTACCCCCATCCCATACCCTCGTCTCATCCCCCCTTCCCCTTCAAAACCTCATCTCATCCACCCCTCCCCTTCAGCAACAGCACTCACAGCACTCAAAGCACGCCAATCCCGCACATCTGTACCACCGAAATCAGCACTGTCCATACTCCTCTCCCAAATCTCCACGCGAGACATCAAACATACAATCCACAGCAAATATCTCCGCCCTCCCCTCCACCACGCAGGCTCATAGTCATAGGTTCGGTAGGCTTCTGTGGTTTGAGGTTTAGTGTTAGCCAAGCTCTCTCTCGCGCGCGCCAAGGGGATCTTGGCGATGATAAGCATTTGCCAAGTGACAGAGCGCATGTGGAACGGCTTGGGGGGAGCGGGTAGCGTAGGGAGGGGTAGGGTATGTGCTGGACTGGCTTGTGTGGGGGATGATGGATGGTGGATATACGCAAAGGTTATGGAATAGACTTACGGGTTGTTCGTTGATGCTCTGAGTGGCGTCGTTGAAGGAGGAGGGAGCAGCCATTTGCTGAGTAGGAAGGGGCTGGGTGATCTCAGGCATTTTGGAGGGCGGTGTGAGTGACGGTGGTTGTGTATTATAACAGATTAGGGACTTGATTTTCGAAAGGCTGTGATATCCTAAGTGAAGATATGCTGTGAGGTTGTAGGAATCAGTAGAAGTGTTGATGTTGAGAGAGAAGTGACGGTGAGACGGGGCGTCAGCTGCGCCTGTGCTGTGCGGGCGGGCCTACCTCCGGTGGCTTGGACCCTGAAACCTGATTGAAACGTTCCAGAACTTGGCAAGCGATAGAATAGAATAAGGCAGGTATGGTTTGAAGATGTTGGAGACACGATCTCATATTGACCATTTGGGAGTCTAGAGCTGCTGTCAAGACTACTATACAGGCTGGAGATAACTATTGGAGCCTTGGTAGGCTTTGGTTGTGAGAATGCACCAGTTTCGAAAGACATAGCTTTAAGCCATTCTACGTCCCAAGTAGCGCATACACGCGCTCGACGGCTGCATCAGGGAAGCCTTTTGGACGTTAAGACTATCAAGCTATTGGGAATTTTGGAGTTCGAAGACGATGACGGCCAACCTGATCGCGAACGGCTAAGTAGGAAGTCTGCTGAACTGAGCTTGCAGAGCGATGAACGGCGCTTCCACATCAAGATTCTTTTGAGGGAGGGTTATCACACAGAACACTACTCTGAAGGACAAGTGAGAGGACGGCAAGGATACATTGAACTGGGAAGATATTTCGATGAATGGTGAAGAGGGGTCAAGATCATCTTCGAGCACATATTCGTCAGCGCAAGAGCCCCACAGTTATGGTCAGAGATGAATGATGAATTGAATGGCTACTTCACACAGAGGAACAAGTTCACGAGGTCATGATGGCTGGGGAGATAGATGGAACACCGTGACCAAAGAACGATGGCGCTCTAGTAAGAGCTGTGGTGTTTGATCATGTTGGAGCAAAATACACGTGAAACTTGTATAGGACGTCTATCCAGAGGACTCCTGAAATCTTCGATTGGTAAGAAGCGTCATATGGCTCGCTCGCATCCATGCTATTGCTGAACCATTCTCGTGGCCACGTCCAGAAAAAAGAATATGTATTTTGGAACCCCAAGCCGGTAAGCACAACGCCAGCTACTGGAATGGGCTTCATCCAAGAAAAATCGGCCGCCTCTACCATCAATTTCCTATTGAGCGAAGATGTCATTATGTACAGTGACATAATCACCTCATTAGTCAGTGAATACTGCGGCGGTTGGATATTGGCCGGATGAAGATCTAGTGAATACTAACGGCAGATGGGTGTGATGCGAGAGATCCTATAAGTCATTCAATGGGATTAGCTTCCAAGTTTTAAGACCGTGGAGTGTTGGTTTGGTCGCTGATACATGGGGATCTTTCGAGTTTGGGCTTAGGTATTGGTATTATGCCTTCATTACGCAAGACACCACTCATGCTTCGAATTACTTATGTAATTTCGATGTGCCTTAAAAAACTCACTCTCATGTAATCCAAGCTACCGTTGCATTATAGTCTGCCGCGTCAACACTACTCATCCGGCCACGGCCATGGGAATGCAACAAGTTGAATGATATGCATAGGCTTCCAGCACATCACAGATCCTTATGCTTATGAGCCCAAAAGCGTTGATGATCACGAGACTCCGATGCAGAGGCGAAGGAGCATATCAACACCTCAACCTTTAATGAAGTTTCTCGGTTGTGATGCCATAGTTATCGGTCATAAAGAGGCGGATTCTTCAAAAATGGACCTTTCTTTGCCTCGGCGCCAATCTGAGCTGATGTGAAGCAGGGAAGCCTTCAAGATACAATCACCAAAATCGCCCAATCATAGTTTAAAGCTATTCTACCCTTCGCCTCATTCACGTATTTGCCCTGCGCCAGGAAGTTTTGCCCTTTGAAAAGTGGATCATGACTCCGTATCTTGCTCAACGCTGCTCCACAACCCCAGCCACTTCTCCACTTTGACAGATACTTCGTGACTCATACTACTCAACACGCAACGTAGGTCCTCGGCGTCACTACTTAAACAACCTTTCTTCCCTCATTCTTCCAATTCACTTAAACACAACTTCTTATAATCCTTACGATCCTTCCTTCTCTTTCCTTCTACGTTTTCTTTCCCCAAATCATCCGAAGAATTTACGACCATGCGCACTTCGTACGACATTGTCATTAGGATCTCCGCATTTGATGAACGACACACTCGACACTCTCGACTTTGATATACGACATCTTGCAACGACCGACACCTTGGTGTAACAACGATTGATGTCGACAATACTTGCTTGCGAGCAATCTAACAATAGTGCCAACGACAACAACGACATCGACTGCATTTGACATCGACAAGCTTCTGAACAACATCGCCATGCGTGGCACTCCGAACACCAAAGGAAACGATGCGACACGGAACCTGGACTTTCTCTACATCTCTTTTGCGTCCTGGGCATGACGTTCAAGTCCTACAAGTCGACACGACCGACAAGACAACAATGACCGTGAGTTCGAGTATCCGACATTTAGCACGACACTTGACGACAGCACATCGCTACCAACACTCCGACATTCTCCAACCATTGGCTTTGAGTTTGGATCTTCTTACTTTTCTTTACATTCTGAGCAAGACGCAAAATTGCTACTGGCCATCGCGGTCCCCTCCCAACACATTGCCGACCAGATCAACAAATTCTAGCTCAACACTCGCCGGCCCCAACAGCACGACATTTACGACGATTGGAAATCGACAAAACGCGGAACTCGACAATCCTTTGATCCTTCGACATTGTGAGACCGCCGGATCTTCTTACTTATCTTCCACTTCCTGAACACGACAATTGTGCGCCCAAGCATTCCTACACACCAACATGATCGAAAAGCAACACAAACCACACCATCCAAAGCCAATTTCCTCTTCTTCTTCACTCTTTTGACCATTCACATTTCCCGTCCCAAGCATAGACGTTAAAAGGCCCCCCAACATGAGCTTGGCCTTGACGTGGCGTTGGGGCTTGAATCCTCCTTGAGGGGTAACCAACAAGCTCTGTCCTCGGCAAGACATGAAACGGCCGACCAAGTCTATGAATCGTCCTGGGTTGCTTTCCGACCATCAGCAGCAAGATACAGATATACTCTTCCTCACATCTATCATATATACATACATTTACCGGTACACCTTTAGCATCTATAACCCCGAACCATTACTATCCGTTTATTGGTGGCTGATACAGTTTAAGCTTCCAGCTAGCAGTATTAAAGCAAGAGATCCTATTGAGATATTCTATCTGAGATATTACCAGCTAGTTGATGCGTAGGCGCAAGCGGATAATCGCGTTTTACGAGGTCTACTTAACTTTACTTTTCTATCATTACTATCGAGAAAAACTATCTCCTCATTACAAAAGACTCCTTAGCAAATTCATCTCTCGCATACTTCCTAACCAACAACATCCTCACAATCCACACCAACCAATCGAAGCGACTCTACTTCAAGCCCATTCCCTACCCCACCCAACACGACGCCCTCATCAATACAATAACTTACCTATCCCACACCTCCCCCCCTCTTCCCTGCAGTTCGAAAGAAATCAAGCGCGCAATATATTTATATATAGCAACCTCGAAACTTAATAACACGTAACGCTCTGTGCTCGCTCACTAAGGCCTGTTTCGTCCAATTGCTCCCTCACTGCTCTCTCGTGCTTATACATACGTGTAAGTATATTATATTATACTCTAAGGTAACGTGCGTAACACCTCGATCCTTAAATTAGCCTAGAATCATCGAAGGAAAGCGAGAGAACGGGATCGAGATCGGAGGGGACGTTACAAGCTGGTTGGATGATATTTTATTCTATTCTTCATAATTGAATCCCATGAACTCCATTCCTTCCAGAGTCCACACCCTAAGGCATCCTTTCTGGCTGATCATGTGGCTCATACAATCCAACACTATATTAAATTCGTATGACCCACTTCCCCACGATCAACATTACATGATGGCATTGTTAGAGCTACCACTACCCCATCAAATCATCTATTGCGAGTTGGGCATAGATCTGTCCTCTCCGACCCGCGGTCACAGCAAAGCCTTTCTTACACGGTGAGGTTAATCTCCTCTGGATTGATCTCCGCTGGTGCGAGTCGTATACGTTTCGCAGCCTGGGGTTTCTCCATTGTATAGTAGAGAGTCACATCGGGATAGCCGCGATGGGCAGATTTGATGTTCTCATTATGAATCGAACGGTCGGTAATCAGGCCCTTCAAGTACGGATTCTTCTGTATGTATATGGTGTATAGAGTCGCATCGCGGTACTGAACCTGGAGATTGACCCACGCAACACCGTGTGCATTAAATTCACCCTGCTTGTCCAAGCGAAATTTGCTATTGCTAGCAAGCGTCCCGGATCGTCGTACAAGGTCGAGTGCATCGTTGTTGTTATCCATATCTTGGGCCCACTGTATGAGTTCGCCTACGAGCATTTTGCCCATTTTTTCCATAACCGGATTTTCTTTAATGTCGTGAACCATGGCTGTACTATGGTAACCAGCGATATAATTGTTAGTACGATCTACAAAAACAGGGGGATTGATTGGTCAGCAAACCAAAAGTATACCCTGCTGTGGCGTACGTACTAACAATTATTATGCCTGATATCGCAGTAAAGTGGTGTTATCGCTCGGAGGAATTTGGTCGAACACAATGGTAAAAGTGCACAGTGGAACGGGGATGCAGGTAGCCGATAGCTGGAGCTCCTTTTATCATATTGCAGGGCTGGGTAGCCCCGTCTTTCTATACGTCCTTGGCTGTCTTGATAGTACTCACCAGTCACAAGGCTCGCAATGCAGGGCTGCCAATCAGCAGCCTTAAGCTAGTCTACTGGGCAAAGAACTGACAGGTAGCTGCAGAGGAAAAGATTGTGGCGGCGGCGAAGTATTTGACTCTGGTCTCGAACGCATATGATTGGTGTTATGAGTGACTTCCGCATACGCCGCATACTATCATCCCTTGCACAGGATGGCTTCTCCCTGGCATGGCGCGCACGCTCAACGATGCGCACGAGATGTGGACACGTGTGTAATGGCCAGGTCTGGCAGTATATAGAGACTGCTGTACGTAATCTTGGCAAGGCATCGAGGGGGTAATCCGTTCCCGATTGCTTTAACTCTTAATGGATTTTGTGAGTGTGTCGATATCAAGGCAGCAGGCGGGGCTTGAGGTGATGGAGACAACGAGGGCAACTTGAGCCGAAGGCTGGGGTAGCCATTTGAGGCTCCCACCTGCTGCGCCCCTGCACTGCCCTATAGTGCTCCCTCTTACTCCCTCGGTGCTCCCTCATTGCTCCCTTTAGAGCGGCCCTACTCCCTTTCCTGAACCAAAACGGTAATTGCCAATCCTAAGTTCGGGGTGTATATAATATATATATATAATCGAGCTCCAGAAACCTCCTCGAAAGCTCTACTCAGAACTCCGTGGCTTTTCATATCCTATCCTTCTTGGGGATTCTCTGTGTTTGATATCGGCATTCGCTCACGCTTAATGCAGTGGCTTGAGGATTTAGGGATGTTTCTGCTTCTGCTTGAGCTCGTCTGCTCTTTTCTTGTGGTGCGAAAGGCAAGTTTGAGCTCGTCTGCTCTTCTCTTGCTATTTGAAAATTAAGCTTGAGCTCTTCTGCTCTTCTTTTGCGATTCGAAAATTAAGCTTGACTTCGTCTCCTCTTCTTTTGTGATTCGAAAACTAAGCTTGAGCTCTTCTGCTCTTCTTTTGTGATTCGAAAAGCAAGCTTGACTTCGTCTCCTCTTCTTTTGTGATTCGAAATCAAGCTTGAGCTCGTCTGCTCTTCTCTTGCTATTCGAAAACTAAGCTTGAGCTCTTCTGCTCTTCTTTTGCGATTCGAAAACTAAGCTTGAGCTCTTCTGCTCTTCTTTTGCGATTCGAAAACTAAGCTTGAGCTCTTCTGCTCTTCTTTTGCGATTCGAAAACTAAGCTTGAGCTCTTCTGCTCTTCTTTTGCGATTAGAATCCAAGCTTGAACCCCGTCTGCTCCTCTCTTGCGATTCGAAACCCAAGCTTGACCGCTGTGTGATATATCGAAAGGAAAAGCGTGTCCTGCAGGGTATTGCAGACACTTCGCTCTGGTATGACAAAGATGAACCGATGGGAACAAACTTGATCTTGATCGAGGGATAAGAGAAAGCCAAGGCAAGCCGTATAAGCTTGTGTATGGGCTAAGAATAGACGGCAACGAGTCAATTTCAGCGTTTGGATAATCCAAGTTAGGTGAATTATTGGATCACATTCTTCCTATTGAATAGTATTTTGCTAAAACAGTTGATCAGCTCTATTGGAGCGTTGGCAACGGCTCAAGGAATCATCGTATACTTTCGCCTTGTCATAGGTTCGGCGATTCTTTCCTCGCCATCCACCCACGCCCTTCTTCAGAGATTTAGAGAAAAAGAGACGTGAAGGAGGTCTGAATATATTTCGCGACCCTGAGAAGATCAAGAGCTGCGATTATGGTGGTATCTAGGGGGTGGATTTGGCTGAGGAAGGCGATGATATCGATGATAATATCGATGATGATGATATTGATGTTGATCTAGCTATCTTGTTGGACAGCAGTCTATACGGTATAGATAGGAGATTTACAACCGATATACAAGGATTTTGAACAGGTTCCCGCGGCATCTTGTTCTCTAGTACCTAGTACCTAGTATATCCTATATCTTATATCCTAGGTAGCGAATTTAGCACTCGTCTCAGCTATATCTCTGTAAAAACCCTCAAGACAGCTAATGTAGGATTTAGTAGTAGGATAGGATACGAAGACCCCTTGATTTATTATAAAGCCGTGGTTAAGCCGGACCAACTAAGTTGTTGGCCGGGACGTACCTAAGCATGTCTCGGTCGGAGCCCCGCCTACGGAGTCCGTCCGTCGTCGGGTAGGGCTGATGACAGAGTGCTTCAGGATTGTATATACGTCTGGCAGCTTGTGATTGGCCATCGGATTGGTTATCATGCTAACACTGTGTACTATGATTTCCAATCCAGATTCTAGGCAGTATGGGTCTATAAGTGATATCAACATTGCTTTTCGTCAGGAGATGCAGTGCACTCGCTTCAAGTACATCTTGCCTCCAGCTCAGGACCACCCTTTCCACCATAGATAACAAACAACCTACATATATGTCCCCTTGATCACAGTTAGAATTACAAAAAACCCCTGAAGCTGGCACTGACGCTGTGCGCAGAAGAAGAGCAAGATGGGCCTCATAAGCTACCTGTCCATGTTTTTCCACTCGCAGCTCTTCGTCAAGATTCCATACCCAACCTCTGATTTATCCGGTCAGACCATCATCGTCACAGGCGCCAATACCGGTCTCGGTAAGACGGCTTGGAAGATGCTCTCAAGATAGTATACCGAGGCTGATGCGCGCGTGCTAGGTCTCGAGGCCGCTCGTCATTTCGTCCGCCTGAATGCCGCCATGGTCATCCTAGCCGTCCGCACCATTAAAAAAGGAGAGGCTGCAGCCGCCGACATTTCGAACTCGCTCGGCACCTCCAAGACACGCATCGCGATCTGGCAGGTCGACCTGTCAAACTATGACTCCATCAAGGCCTTCGCCGAGCGGGTCAAGACGCTGGACCGCCTCGATGCTGTCGTTCAGAACGCGGGGATTTTGACCACCAAGTTTAGCCTCGCTGAGGACCAGGAGAGCACCATCACCGTCAATGTCATCGGCACGGTGCTCTTGGCCCTCAGCGTACTGCCGAAACTTCAAGAGAGCGCGGCCGAACACAAGTTGCAAGGTCGCATGACTTTCGTAGGCTCGGACTTGATCTATATTGCCAAGTTCAAAGAGAAGGATGCTTCGGGAAAGCTGTTTGACGCCTTGAAAGTGAAAGAGGGCGTCGACATGGATGATCGGTCAGTTCTAAATGCTTTCGTCTGACATGTTCAACGACGACGAACCCTTCAACTGCCTTTCCCACACATCGACGTATGCTGACGGTCGCCATAGTTATAAGGTCTCCAAAGTACTCCTCATGTATGCGGTTCGCAGCATCGCTGCACGTTTACCCGTCTCCGCAAAATCCAACGTCGTCATCAACTACAACACACCTGGTGCTTGCAAGAGCGACATCTTCCGAGACGATATCGGCTGGTTCCAAGGATTGATGATGAGCTTCGCCATCGCCACGATCGCTCGCACCACCGAAGTCGGAAGCCGCGTTCTCGTCCATGCGGTGCAGCCAGACGTAGGAGAGCGAACGCATGGTGCGTTCGTGATGGATTGCAAAGTCCGTAGGTATGTGCAACGAACCTGTTACCCTCAATATGAGTCGACCGTCCACAGACTAACCTAGCACCATGTAGTCCCGGGCCCAATGTGGACAGCGAAATGGGCAGGAAGATCCAGGAGAGAACAGTCCAAGAGCTCTTCGCCATCTTGGAGCTAATTTCGCCTGGGGTCACAGATATTTGAGCTACAGTCATTGAGACGACTTTGGTTTTCGAAGCGTGCAGCATGCTGCGATCAATTTGACTGGTAACCCTTTTACCATGTGCACTCCTGACTTCTCGGGTGATAGCGCGTCTAGCTGAGATGGTTATTTGACGCGCAGCTTGCGCAGTGACTGAATTCTAAGACTTTCCTGACGTGAGTCTACGCTGTAATTTTAAGTCTTCCTTTTCAATGGCTTTTCGTAAGCCAGCAGTAGCCTCCGAGCAAATTATCATAAGCTAGTGGTGAAGTAAACTTTGGGACCCCAACTTACTCTGCATTAAGGATGATATTGGCGAGCTAAAGGGGTAAGAGGGGGGGAGGGTCAAGACTGGCACGTGACCAACGGCTTGGCAGGAATCCCTAGCTCATCGATTACCGTGCAGTCAATCCTTTCTGTCTATTGTATCAGTCTCTCTATACAATCACCGCATCTCGTTTCGTCTTGCGAGAAGTTTTGTCAAGCGGTCTTGGATCCCCTCTGTAAGTCTCGTGGTCGCTAGCTCCTCGCTCAACACCTCCAGGCAGTGCTTAAGGCTGTTTTCGGGCACTTCCAATGACAGGAACCCCCCACCGCGCCTTGAAAGCACTGGAACTCCCTCACGGTACCGCATATACCGTAAGATGGACGGATGCTCGGGAGTTAGGCCATCGATTATGAATATATCGTCCGAGGACCCTCTGCCTGAGATGGGCGCTACTTGCTGCTCCTTCATGTTGGCGTTACTAGTTGCCCACATGACAATCGCGACACGGTAGATCGCCGCCGGCCACCATGGTGGCTGTTGTGCCTTGGGCATGACGCGGACAAGGCGAATGACCTGCCCACAGTGAAACCATATCCGCGCTGCGTCTTCGATACAACGCACTCTCACCCAATAGCTGTGCCGGAACTCCTCTGGCTGAAGCTCGCCACGGGCAAATCGTTCCATTTCGCGGAAATTGGTCATGGTGTTGAGGCTGATCAGATGATAGTTGACCAAGTTTGCGCAAGTTGGAGGGTCAAATGGACTTGCCTTTTCGATTGATCGGCTACACATGGTATACCAGTCTTGTAATATGGATTGTACCTCCTCAAGTTGTGTAATCAAGCGCAGTGATTGACGATCATTACCCGCGTCGAGGAAGCAGTCGAGACACTCGTGTAAGTGGGAGACCGTAGCCTGCAAGGGATGGAGGAAGAGACGGAGTTGGGTGGGTGAGAAGTCCAGTCCTTGGATCTGAGGATCTCTACTCATGAAGCGGCGGAAGACGTGCTTGAGTGATGGTGGGTTTCGAGGTACGCTGGCTTTGGGGCTGCTGTAAATAGCGCTGTATGCACGTGACCACTCTTCGGCTGATCCTGAACGCCATAAAACGTCCTGATCCGGTATTGCTGCATTAAGCTCAGCGATAGGTAGCTTTGATGGTCTATCGTGGAACAGGCTCATTTCTTGGTCGGTGACTACCCAGGAATAGGCCAATCTAAAGAATTAGCTGCGTCCTATCAAGAGGAACGGTGCTTACCAACAACTTACCTACTACCACTTTCAAAATCCTTCCAGCTTTTCCAATCCGCCGAGGATTCATTTGTTTCTTGTCGACGACCTCTTTCGCGATAGGCCAGTAGTCCAGAATAACGAAGCATCTACACTCACACAGTCAGTCTTCATACGCGATACGAGATCAGGGGACATCACTTACGGATATGTAGAGATCAAGTTGGGCAGCAGCAAGCTGATTTTCCTCAGCATGCAGAATGATACGCTTTGGGGCAACGAGACTCACATCCATGTGCCACTTGTTCCCACTCCATGCCGCTACATTTATGAACATAAGCGCTGACCGCAGCATGATCGGGTCTCTGGTGAGCGATACATCTTTCTCAACTAGGGCGAACCACGAAAGCCGGCAAGCCTCGGTTAGACCGCTCGTGAAACAGCGAGCTTCATTCGTCGGAGTAGCCATCGCCCCCTGCGCAAACATGAGAAGCAGCAAAAGGCTGGAACATCTCTCTTCCGTTGACTCCAGAATAGCCATTGGATTCAGCAAACGAGAGGGAACAGAAGAGTTGTAGGGTTCGAATCGATTAGCATAGGAATGAAGTAGGTGTTCGAGATCATCGGTGGAGGGTAGGATACTGAAAACCTCATAGCTTGTAGGGGTATCCGGGAGATGATCCTCATTGTTTCCAAGCCGCTCTCTCGTGCTAGTGCCATGAATTTTGCGCGCTTTGTGGAGGATAGATTGCGTGATGACCATGAGCTTATCTCTTGCTCTACCGCTGAATGGTTCAATACACGTCTCCGCATTGAATGCACGACTATCTCTATCCCCTCCCAACAACAACGTGGACGGTCGCATAGTATCGTAGTGTTCGAGGGTATGCTCTAAACCTTCGAGAAACATGCGCCCTATCTTGGGATTGATCCTCTCTCCTGACGGGGGATTGCATACAAAACAGGGCCAACCCTCAAAGTCTGCGCCGAGAGTATCCTGACCATTGATAGAACATCCATTTGAATTTGCAGTAGGATCAAGAGCAACGTCAGATGCGAGCGGGTCGGTGAGATGCAAAGAAGATGGAAGCATATCGGAGTCGGTAGGGTCGGAGGGCATGTAGCTCGACATGTCCGCATAATTCGTGTTAAAGGAATGGTCATCGATCATGAATTGATGATCCTTGTCAGGATTGTACCCTTCGAATGTCGGGCCTGGGGGGCTATCTATTGGCATTTCTTGAGTCAACTGCACAGCCTGGATACTAGAAGTTCCCGTCCCATTCCCATTCTGCTGTTCTCGTGCACCCTCAGCCCATCCGAGAGCATGGTCTTGGGTGAAAAGACCATTCCTTGATGCCGAAAAGTCGTTCGTGTTATGACGCCTATTAGAGTCATCACGGGATTTAGGTTGTGGTTGCGGCGAATCGGATGGGGTACTTCCAACAGGATTTTCACCGCTACCAGATGATTTCCTGTAGTCTCCAAACTGCCTGTTGGCTCGAAGGACGGCTTCGGAGGAATGTTGACTTGTACGTGGCTGGCACTGCAGACCCTTGCCAACACACCGACCACAAGCTGGGACCTATCAATATTCGATTGAGTAATTCTGGCAAATAGCTTAAGAATTATTATCGGGACCAGAGACTTACGCCTTTGTCGCACTTGATCTTAGCTCGAGCACAAGAATAACAGGCAATTAGTCTTGGGGGAGGAGCTGCGTCCACATCGGTGGAATCGCCAGCTCTTCTATGAAGCTGTGTTACGTGACGTTGCAGTAAATCCCTAGACCAAAGGTTTTCAACTTAGTTTGAGCACAGCAGAGGCGACCCTACTCTATGAATAGTCGACTTACTGCCGCCCGAAGGAGGAATGGCACTTTGCACATTTGTACGGCTTCACGTTGGTATCTAAGAGGAGTCAGGGTAGCGAGGTGGACAATATCAAGGTACGGTCGGAAGGTCGCCACCAGCCGCCAGCATCTAAGGTCGAATATCAAAGGGTAAAGTAGATGGGCGCCCGACTTACGCGTAATTACGTGACGCTCGAGATGCTCTGCACGTGAGAAAGCTTGCCCACAGTACGTACAATACATGCTCGGATCCGGTTCGGAGCTCTAGCTTGCTAAACAATAGCAACGGAGTCAGAGCGAAGTAGATCAGTCCAGCTTCACTTTGCCGAGGAAGACAGACATAGATATGGACCTGTAGACCTATCTCGGGCTGCCTTGGCGAGTGTTAGAAATGGGCATCTAGCCCCATCCATGCTAGCGTCTTGGCATGGATCATGTGGAACAGAGTTTTCAACTCCTTGTTCTTACCTCTCTAGAGTACTATGCAGATAGCCATAATCACGTTGCTCAACAGCGAGATAGTCGAGGCTGTGCCTTTGAGAAGGCAGCCAAGCAATAAGCCACCTGCATGAACAGCCGCGATCTGCAGCGCTAATGTATCTTACATGGGATAGGGTGGAAATCTCCGATGCAAGCAGCTATTAAGATACGGCCACCTGACTAAATGATATAGTAGTATTACTACTAAACTATATCGTAGCGACTTTAGCATCCGAGTCGTAGTATTACCCCTGAAACGGATACCTTGCTAAGATATAAGCTATAGCTACTTGTATATACGCGAAGGTCGAGTTATTAGATTTAATAGATAAAACGGTTGATTATCTACTTTAAGGGCGCTGGAGGGGTGAACTAAATCATGCATGTAGTATCTAGATAGTGTTTTATAAAACAGGTATTTTTACTACTAGATTATCTAGGGGTATATATATATAGTATTACAGGATAGATAACTATACTATATAATCTACTAGAAGGGTTCACCCCCTTCTAGTCTAAACCCCCTTCTGGTCCAGCCCTATAGGGCTGATTTTAGAACTTTTCTTTTTTAACTACTAGAAGTCGCTATTATCTTAATATATCTTATACCTATTATCTAATAATATATTAAATATATTACCTTAATACTCTCTTCTACCCTCTAGTAATAATTAGGAAGTTAAGTTATCTAAGGAGGAATAGACCGTACTAGCCTAGAATAAATAGCTAGAAGCTAGGGGTCTAAAGAATAAGAACCTATTAATTACCTAGGTAGTATATAAATATAGTATACTAAAATAGACGCTTATTAATAGAATTAATAGAATATAGTTATACTTAGTAGCTTATAATAGTAATATACGGCTTATATCTAGGGAAGAAGTAGTACTATTAGCCTAGGCTCTCCGTCTTTAAGCCTAGGGTTAGCTAGCGAGGGATAAATAAGTACGCTCTATAATTAAGGAACTTATCCTTATTAAAGGGATTAAAGATAAAATTAGGATTAATTAGCTATAAAAATTTCTAAAGTATTATCTTAAAGTTAGGATAGCTTATATCCTACTATTAGATAAGGAGTGTTTTATAGCCTAAGACCCTAAGATCCTATTAGGCTAGTTTAACCTTTATCTAAAGCTTAAGATAGAGTATAAAGTTAATAAGAGGGATATTTATAATATAAATAAGAAAGGATTTTTATGAGAAGTTATTACTAAACTCTAAGTAATAATTTCTAAGTAGGAAAAGAAGAAGGCGTATATAGTATAATATAGAAATTATAAATAAGTTTCCCTTATTAAATATATCTTAATAGATAGAAGATATCTACCCCTATAAATTATCTTTAAAGGGGTAAGACTTTAGAAAGCTTAGAAAGAAGTTCTTTAAAAAGGAGAAATTATAATAAGCGAGAATAGTTAGACTAATAATACTATTAGACTTACTTAGATAGAAAAATACTTTAATAAAGAGACTTAGTACTATTAAAAAGGGGAATACTAAATACTTCTAGTAGATAGCTATACTTCTTATATTATAACTATAGTAATCTAGTATTATATTAACTAGAAAATTATCCTTATATATTTACTACTATATACTACGTATCTATTATAACCGCTAGATATTAGAGTCTTTACTCTATTAGTAATAGTATATAAGTCTCTTATTTAATAAACTACTTACCTTAGAGCTAGCTACTATATTAATAAAGTTAACTTTCTATAGATTTATTAATAAGCCTAGTAAGAAGTAATTACCCTAATTAATATTAAAAAATTATAGGTTATAATTAGACTCTTATTATATAATCTTAATATAGTACTTTAATATTTTCCTAATACTTAATAGTCCTCTTAATATAATATTAAGGTTTACTCTATTATACCTCCTAAGGCTATAATAAGTTATAATAGTCTAAATAGAGGTTTCTAGGTTACCTTAATACTAGCTAATACCGTAGAGATCTAGTAGATTATATAGAAGTTTACTAAGGGTATTATTCCTACTTAAGGGCTAGGTCTTACTTAAGCTTTTTAAAAAGTAGGTAAAATCGCTATCCGTGTAATAGTAGAGTCTAAAATCTATAGAGTTACTAATTTAAAACTTCTAGAACTAAATAAATAATAAATATAAAAGTTAAAATAAGTAAAGGGGAATTATAGTATTATATAATTTATAAATAAAGCGGTTCTTAAGGAATAAAAGGTAAACTAGTCTAATAAGGAGTTAAAAAAGACTATTATATCTTTCCTATAACTTAGACCTAATATCTTTACCCTAAAGTTATATCTTATACCCTAGAAGAAGAAGAAGGCTCCTACTCTACTTTAGTTAGTAATATTTACCCTAAAGAGATCGCCTCTAGCTACGTCTATAATAATAATACTAAGCTAACGACCCCCTAATATTATACTAGTACTAGAAGTAATACTAAGTAAATAGCCCCGTGTAAAGGCTCTTATAACGGCGAAGAAGAAGCCCCCTAAGCTAGTTATTAAGCTACCTATTAAGGTAACTACGGCGGAGTTAGATTAGTAATTAAGGGTAAAGAGCTAGTAGGGCTAGGAAGGTTATACTACTAGCCTAATTAGCTAATTAGGGTAAGCTATATATACTTAAAAAGTATATTAAGTAGGTATCTAGTTTTAAGATCTTTTTCTTTAATAGTTAGCTTCTTAGTAAATCCCTTATAAATTTAGATTTTACTTACTAGTAATAATAATATAACTTACTTATATATAAACTAAATACCCGCCTCTTATAAACTATTATTATACTACCTCTAAGCCCTTTATATAGTCTATAATATACCTTACTATTATTATAAGCTAAGTAAAAGAAGTTTATAGAGTAGAGAATTATATTTATCTCTATTAGGGGTTATTTTAGATTAAATATATATTAAAAACTCTAAGATTTAACTGTATTCTTATATTACTCTTATTATTAGTCTTAACTACCCCTATAATATAGACTTCTAATATCTTATAAGGAAGGTTAAAGATTATTTCTATAATAATAAGTATTATATCGTCGTCGTATTATATTACTATTAACTATTACCTGTTAGGATATCCTTAAAACCTTAATTAAGATTTCCTATACTAGCCTTTACAGGTAAGGTTACAACTAGTATTCTAATATAAGATTCTAAACTCCTAACGGCTACTACCTATCTTTCCGCCCTTTTATAAGCCGGTATAAGTAGTAAAAATATAAGTATTATATAGTATAATTAGTATAACTATTTATAATATTACTATACTTATTACTAATAAAAATAAATTAAGGCTTTCCTAGGAGTTAAACTATTAGTATAAGTATTTCTAATATAATTAATTTACTATTTTAATTATTAATATTATTATTTAGTTAGGGTTTTTTCTCCTTATTAACCCTAAGGCCTAGGTAAGGAATACCTAGTAGCTAACTAGTTTTATCCTTATAATATATTATAGTTTAAACTAGATAAAAGGTACAGACTTACTACTATACTATCTAACTATTATAACCGAGTATAGGTGTGCTTACAGGTATAGGTACCTGCGGATTCTTAGGACTAAGGTAGTGGTAATTAGTACTAGGGTGGACTAATCGTGAGAAGTCAGGGTGATTAGTTACTAATCACGCTGATTATAGGAAGTCTTAGTAGAGTTTCCTTCTCTTATATAGTCGCGGTCCTTACTTATAGTTTAGGAGCTTTATACTTAACTTAAAATAGTTATTCTCTTAACTAAGTTATACCTATCCTAAGGGGATACTAAATAGTAATTAGATTCTTGTATTATTACTACTACTAGCTCTCCTTACCCTACTTCTCCCTTGCCGTTAAACGGGAATATAATACTTTAAGTACTATATTTATAAGGAACCCTAGTAGTATATAATAGAGTAGCAAGCTTATTAAGACATTGATTTAATAATAAGACCTACCTTATATATAGGGATAATAGAAGTATTTATAAGGATATTAACTACGGGAAAGACAGCTAGAATACCTATACCTTTAATAGTTAATACTAGTAAATAGTATAGTACTATTATTTCAACTAAGGCTTTAAAGGTTTTAATACCGGAAATATACGACGGTTTACCTAGGGAGCTTGAAGACTTTTTAATACAGGTTAAGCTATATATCTTATTTAACTCTACTTAGTTCTTAAGAGAGGTAGATAAGGTACTATATATATCATTATATCTTCGGGGGAGAGTTATAAAAGGTTTCCGACCTTATTAGAAGGAATAGCTAGATAACTAGGACCTAGGTAATATACCTAATAGAGAGATAAAAACAATCTTTAGGAGTTATATAAAGTTTAAGGAGAAACTTAAGAGTTTATATAGGATCGCTAATAAAGAAGCGTATGCGGATAGAGAAATCAGGAAGTTATACTAGACGATATCTATTACCGTCTACGCTTCTAACTTCTAGGGGTTTACTATAGACCTAGAATCGAATAACGTCGCGTTTTATTTATAGTTTTACTTGGGTTTAAAGGATATTATAAAGAGTGAAATAGTTTATAAAGAGAAGATAAATTCTCTTATAGGATTAATCCGTGTTATAAAGGAAGTAGATAAGCGCCTCTAGGACTTACGACAAGATCGATATATTAATACTAGAAGGTCTAGGGGATATTTAAAGGCTAAGAATAGGAACTCCTATAGACTAGAGCTGATAGACTTAGATATTATAGAGGTATCCTAGAATAGAAAGAATTCAAATAGAGAATGTCGGTATTATAGGTATAATTAGAAAGGATATATAGTAATATACTATAGGCGGCCTAAGAATAACTTGGTACGCAGGACGCTTATACTTATAGAAAGAACCGGTTATATATAAACCGATTAGATGAATTATTATAATAAAGACTATATGTCTTATAAACGAGAGAAGGAACAGGCAGACGAGTTATTTAAGAGCTTAGACTACTAGCTACTACCTATTATAATGTCACTTACAGGGCCTTGGATAAATTCAGCTATTAACCTGTCTAGAGAGCTAGGAGATATTGTAAGGAAGTCGTTTAACGGGGAAAACGACGGATTAATATCGACTAAGAGGTTATTAGCCTATATGGCTTTATTTTCCTCCTCTTCTAGTTCCTAGATATTTCAGAGTTTATACTCTACTATTTAATTCTTTTACTCTTCTAGTAAAAGGAATTATTTCTTAAGGCGATTAGATTTTACTTTCACCTCCCTCTACTCGCTAAAAGCTTTATTTTAAGACTCCTCTATTTTTAATATCTATATAAGTAAATTATAGAGGTCGCAGCGTAGACTACTAGTAATACACTTAGAATAGCGGGATAATTCTTCTCTAGTATAGTAAGTTCTATTTCTCTTATTATAGTTATTATAAGGTTATATAATTATATACTTAAGATATTTTATAAGTTCTTTTACCCGTAATTATAAGCTTTTAATTTTCTTAACTTTAGTAGAAGGTATAAGGATAGATAGTTTCTAGGGATAGAAATATAGGGAAGGGAGCTAGTATTATAACTAAGTATAGGTATACTTACGGGTATAAGTACCTGCGGATTCTTGGGACCGAGGTAGTAGTAATTAGTACTAGGGTAGACTAATCGTGAGAAGTTAGGGTAATTAGTTATTAATTACGCTGATTATAGGAAGTCTTAGTAGAGTTTCCTTCTCCTATATAATCGCGGTCCTTACCTATAGTTTAAGAGCTTTATACTTAACTTAAAATAGTTATTCTCTTAACTAAGTTATACCTATCTTAAGGGGATACCGAATAGTAATTAGGTTCTTGTATTATTACTACCGCTAGCTCTCCTCACCCTACTTCTCCCTTACCGTTAGACGGGAACGTAATACTAACCTACGGTTTTTAAGTTAGAAACTATTTTATTCTATATACTTTTAATTAATTAGCTAAGTTCTAAATCTATTTATTATAAGGTCTATTATAGGTAGTATAACGCTGTATATACTTAATATAATTAGTATATTAATTAGCTAGGGAATCTCTACGAGTTATATATATATTATATATAGATAATACTAGTAGTTATAATAATACTAGTATATAGAGTATACTCTACTAGTATTTAGGGGCTTAGCCCTATAGGGCTAGACTAGAAGTAGGTTTAGACTAGAAGGGGGTAAACCCTTCTAAGACGCTTTTCTTACTAGAAATCTCGTGTAGAGAAAATCTCGTATAGAGAAAATAGTAAGTAAGCCGTATTTAAAACAGCGCTAATAATACTACGCTATTAACTAGGCTTACCCGTACCCCTTACCTTCCCCGTAGTAGGTACTAACTACTACTACCATACGTATAGTATTTAAAAGGTTACCCCCGCGAGAAAATTACCTAAATTAACCGAATCTAATATTTAATACTTACTAGTATTAGTAGGTAATAATATATATAATACTTAAAAATGGCTTAGCGCGCTAAGAATTAAGGTTTATATACTAATACTCTTTATAAGATAATATTCTTAGCGTAGAAATATCTATAATTATAGAGGCTATTAGGATACTATTATATCTATAACTTATATTATAAGTAAATACTCTTTTATATATAACCCTGTTTTATTATAAGTATTCTAGTAGGAAGTCTACTATAATAGGGTATCTGGAGTATTTCTATAAGGACGACCGTCCTAGTATGATTTGTTCGACCCCCCCGGCGCCTTAAAAGTAGCTATGGACACGTTGGCTATTTATAGTCCATGCCAAGCATATAGGGCTGATACCGATATCCAACACGAGTCAGCCCTAATCAGGACTACGCTAGGAGGCCGATCTTTCTCGCTGCAATGCAGAGGCACCAAGCCAAGGGACTCCTGGAGGGACGCCTTACTTTCGTCCCATTGTTAGAAATAGGCATCTAGCCCCTTTCATGCTATCGTCTTGGCATGCATCATGTTGACAGAATTTCAACTCCTTGTTCTTACCCTCCTAGAGTACTGTTCGTATAGCCATAATTACGTTGCTCAATATGTTGTTTAATGGTATGCCTTGGGCATAAAGCAGCGCTGGAGATGGCAGCGGCTGCTGACGTCGTAGCGAATCCTGAAGGATTTAGTGCACACTAATCTCTCTCTATCTTACTTCGCCCTTATAAGAGGCTTCATATTCACGTTCCTCGTAACCATCTCCGCTGTTACGCTGCCATGACGGTCTGCATCATGCCACTCCACCCTACTATGACATTCTGAAGGAAGAGTACGGAGCAGGATTAGGTATCGTCGGATCGTATCATGGCTTCGTCCACGGAACCATTCTTATACAAAACGGCGCAAGAAGCGTCGTCCGAGATTCTTTCAAGAGCAGGACTGGGAAAGCCATGCCATATACACCGCTTCTCCTTGATGGATTTGGGGGCTGTAGGAGTAGCGATGGCAGCTTTCGTTATTGCCATGGTGGCCGCCTTTCACAAGGGCACCGCCGTATATCTGGGACAGACATCTCAACTTATCGTCTTAGGTCTGATGCTAGCGTTCATGGGAGCATGTACGCAACGGCAGGTGCAGAGGTTATTGTTCGTGTATGAAGCGCGCTCAGGATCCACCCTCCAGAACTTCGATGCCCTCTTGAGGGCTGACTATCTTTCTCAGACAGCTGCGGTTCGCCCACGCGCCATCCTTCTTCTCTTGTTTCTTTTGCCGCTGGGTCTTGGAGCTTCATACAAAAGGTTCATTGGTGGCTCGACCACTGTCAAAGTCCCAAGCCTCGGTGGCTGGTATGGACTGACTGCAGCCCCGGGCTATCAACGTATTGGTAACGGGCTCTCATTACTGGTCGGTATATACTTGCCCTTTTGGATCGATCCGACCCGTACAAATGGTACCTATGGCTTCAATCTTCTTGTTCCATCAAGCACGACGGCTGCTATTCTGGATGCTCCTTTACCAACGAATTTACTACAGCTACAAGCATCTCTGAAAGGGGACGAATCGTTGCAGCTTTCAGCCGAGGTCAACGCCATCGTGTCGGAGATAAATCCCATCACTCCGTCCGAGAGAAGCAATGCTATGTTTTGGCAGGACCTGGAAGCTGATTATCATGAGCACGGGTCCGCGACTGACCTGCTTTCTGGCGCGTTCTCTGAGATGTGGGCTGGTTCCGGCGATACCAATCAAAACTTCACCGAGATATATGTTGCGTATTTCAATACCACCCGAGAAGAAACTTTCAATTCGACAGCGGTTCGATACGTACAAACTCGACGAAGTTGCCTAGCTACGTGGAATATCACCAGAACGAATATCCTCCTAAGCAATGCAAACATACTAGAGACTGCTGAAGAGGCAAAAGCGGCCGAATTTCAGGGACTCCTACTCCATAATGCAATCGACATGTTCTCTCCATTTCTCGGCGAATATGCTCCAACCATTCGAGAGGCTTTTCATGACCCTCTCCCATTTTTCAATGACACGAAGCTCCAATATAGTCCCACTGTCAACACTGTAACCCCTCTAGTCGCTGCCATGCTCTGGGCTCGTATAGTCAGTGCGTACGGTATGGAAAGGCGAAATTCGGCCTATCTCTCCGAAGTAACTACCTCTGACGTTAAAACCTCCGACGTCCAATACTGGAGGGGCCCGGACCAGATCACGACTTACAAAATAGTTGTGACGGTGGAGAGGAGTTTCTGGCTGATCTTCATTCTGGCTATCCACCTAGTATTGACGGCCATTGCGGTGCTGATCAAGGCTCTGTTGTACACCACTCCCATCGGAGACGGATTCGGTCTTGTTTCCTTGCTTTCGGGTATCAAGCAAGAGAGCCTCGACGTGCTTCGTGGGGCTGCTTTGAGTGGGGAACTGAGAGAGCCTGTAAAAGTGAGATTCTTGACAAGAAGTGTGGAAGGCTTGGAGTATGAGCGTCTTGAAATGGATCTTGATTCGCAGGGGAGATCGGATTCTTTGAATCCCCGAAATATCTATGGCTGATACTCAATCTCGTCCCTCGGATGTCTGGACAACCGGGATATTCCTCTTTCACCATACTCCATATCATTGCTTGTCTTGGCTGGTTATCGTGGCCCCCACCAGGCCATGTAGATCGTTAGCATGATCGCTACCTGAAACGAAGCTAAGTACGCCAAGGAGAACTAGCCGTTACAGAAAGAAAAGAAGGTTCGGCCCCCTCTTAGCTCTTCGCTAATCCTCTTCCTTACTAGTCTAGACCTTGTAGTTTTCTATCTCCTCGTCCCCACCTATTCACCACACACCCCGAGCTCCAGCTCCAGTCAAGTCACAACTTCGATGTGGAAGGACGATACATCCCAGTCAAGAAACCGACTGGACCGTACAGATCGTTTTCCCCACCTCAAAATTTCGAGGTCAAGTACTCCGTACGGTACATGGCCCCATTATGGAACAGGGGTCTCAACCTACCCATATATTCCCGGGGAGAGTCCTTTGTTCTTTCCTATGATCTTACTGCCATCTTCGAATGATGGTTGTCGATAGGGTATATGGTGCCTGTTCCCACCGCTATAGTGTCGACCCCACAGCATCAATATTGAGTCTTCCTCCCAGTCGATACACATTCCGTGGATTATACTCGGTAGACCTTTTTGCGTTTACCAAATCTTTCTCGACGCAGTCAATGACGCTGTTCTTGCAAGGATGGGTATATCCACATATTTCTTACTCTCGTTATGATCATTGCTTACACGGCGCGATGGGCCCCATAAACCCATTCATGCCCTCTCGGAACTGCTGTGCCTCAATTGGGGTCCAACATTGTCAGTCTTACCCCGCATCCAACCCTTCTGATGTACGGCTTGTGAGCAGTGACATTCCTCCCCCTTCCCCCCCCGTCGCCCACCCAAAATGTGTGGAAAAGACCCGTCTCCGATGGTGTCGACGACATTCGCAATACCGTGTCATTCGGCCCCCGTCGTTATCTTGCGTCACCCTTGTGGTGGTTGCAGTCATGAAGATCATAAAGGATCGTCTCCACCTGCCTTCCTGGTGCGCGGCTCGTTCTTGGCAAACAACCTTTTGAAGGCTCGGAACAGTTGAGCTGAGAAGCCTCATTTCCTTCCAGCTTGCCCACTATGGAGACGGAATGTATAAAAGGCCTGGTGGCACACTTCTACCTTTTTCATTCCGCAAAGTACAGCCTTGACTCGGTGCATTCTCTACCACTTCCTTCAGTCCTTGTTTCTCCTACATCTCAGTCTTTACTCCGATTAGTCAAAACGATACTGTCTCTATAGCAATCACTCAATATGCATCTATATATATATACCGTCTTGCAGGCACTCGTAGTCATTCCTTTAACCTCCGCTCTTCCCTCCCCTGCCGTTCCTTACATTCCTGCCAAACAAGGTACAACACTACGGCCCATTGCAATCAGGGACTATGAAGCTGCCTCAGGTTTACAGCGCCGTGAACAATCGGAAGACCCCTCGGATCTTGATCTCCAGCCGCAGTTGCAGATGATGTATGGGAGCCCAGGAAGTCAGCACGCACCCTTGCAACCTCGCATCTCGCGCTAATGAAGAGTAGAGGATGGCCAGCTTGTCCTCGCAGACATGACCCTATATGCACCAGACGGGCTTGATATGATCCTGGTGGAGCGGTTTGAAGGCCTTACGTCCGTAATTGACTGTCATGGTGACGCCGGAACAATGTCGGTCACGTTCTCTTCCGCGGATGCATATAAAGCTGCTCTCAACAAATGGGGCCACATCAATGATTCTGACGAAGCGAAGTTTCTGCTTATCGCTAACCATGCTGGATGTGGACCTGACGATCAACGGCAGCCATATTTGTAAGGGCTCTGGCGTTTCGAATTCCGAAAGACCGCTAATTATATTGGGCAGTATTACAAGAATAGCTGAAGACGAGCCAAACCACACCCTCTACCTAACTGCCCAACTAGCGCCATGGCACACTTTCGCCGATACATATACGGTCAAATTTGGTCATGTTACTCCATATCAGCACACTTCCCGGATCAAGCAGCGGGGTATTATCAGTGGTGCTTCTTGTGTCCTCACCGGTACCTGCGACCTGAGTCAAAGCGTCAAGTTCGATGTCGGCACGGGAACCAAAGGAAAAGTGTCCAATATCTACAGCGATAGTAGGTTCAAGCTCGATTGCGTCAACTGTTTCACCACTGGGAGCTTCACGCTTGCAGGACACATCTCAGTAAGGATCCTTCTTTATTCGTGTCATGACCGAGAGGCTAATCATAAGAATAGACCAAAAATTGGCAGCCCAAAGCACTTACTTTAATTGCAATTCCGCAAAGCTTCATGGCTGAAATAGGACTCCAGGCACACGTCACGGCCTCCTTAAGTCCAGCAAGTCTCCAGTACGAGAAACAGCTCCTATCCGTACCCATTCCCGGCGCAGGCATCTCTGTAGATGGCATCTTCAGCATAGGCGCAGTCTTATCCTACAACATAGGTTTCAAAACCACAATCCAAGGCAGCGCCACCGTAGACTTCGGCCTCTCAGCCTCCATCCCCAACGGCGCCCAGCTCACCGCCGACGTCAAAAACCCAGATCTAAGCTCAGCCACCGGCTTCAGCGGCGGCACCGCAACCCCCAGCTTCGCCGTCAAGGACATCACGGCCTCCATAGCCCTAGCCGCCTACTCAAAACCCAAACTCGCCTTCGGCATCTCCCTCTTGAACATCGGCACCGCAGACGTCGACATCAGCCTCAAGCTCCCGGAAGTCGACGCCACCCTGACCGCGGCCTACAACCCCGCCGGCGTCTGCAGCGGCAGCACCTCCGTCACGGGCGTCAAGGTGGAGAGCAGCTATGACGTCGAGGTCGATCTCGACATCGACGCCAAACTCGGCGTCTTGACGTCGCCGACCTGGACGAAGAAACTCTTCAATATCACCAATCATCCGATCGCGTCGCAATGCTTTCCGCTTAGCATCCCAGGTCTCCAACCGCTCAAAACCGCAATTCCTGTACTGGCGTCTCCGGTATCGATTACGCCCATAACGGACACGCCGATACACATCTACACACCATCGGGCGCTCCGACACTCCTCCCCATCGTCAACGGCACGAGCTATATCATCGCACCCTCTGGAGTCTCGGTGCCTCCCTCTCTCATTCCTTCCGGTCTTGCTGTTTCGACAAGCGGTGCTCCGTACCCGACGTCGAACTCCACATCTGCCAGTCTCCCAGGTACAATGGGCGTCGCTTTTGCGTCATCAACTTCGAACTCCTTGGGAGCGTCTGGTTATTCTCGTTATCGGAAGTGGTAGGAGAGTAAGTAGGAAGCGATATCCCAGCAATGTTTCACGATGTGTTATCAATGCCACTAGCGTACTTCCTGTCATTTACTATTTTCATGGTAGATTCTCGATATATTCCATCCTTGTTTATATCAGGGCATACGGCGTCCATCCATGAAGTCTAATATCTACAACATACTAGTTACTATCAATGAACGAAACCTCTATACCTCCCTTTTCTATATGCTTCTCGAATTGAATCCTTATGATTTAAGACCTATGTCTCCTACCCGTCCACCACCTTCCCCTCTTCCCCTCTCTCTACAACCCTGCAATCTATCTTATATCATACCGAGCCGTTTCACAATCCTCACTAGGATAGACGGATAAACCACTCAAGACTAATGCCGTGTAAAGTAAATAGAAGAGTAATATATATACACGAATGAGATATACTGACATATTAACTAGCATAGAGTCGGAAACCCCTCCTCTCCTCTCAAAATAACCAAAACATCTTCAATCTCTTCCTCAATGTCTATAACATAGAATCTGATCCTAACCTAATCTTACCCATAAGATCAACAAAACAAACCAAGACCAGACTCTCTGAATCCCTCACACATCACTCAGTCTAAGAAGACGGTGTAACCGCTCTTCAGGCCGTTCTGATGTCCAACTCTCACAATTAGATATCTTGAATAAAAATATTAATTCAAAGATACTCGGCTTCGTCAACGCAGTCACTTCCCGAGAAATAAAGCTTTGAGAGTAGCGGAGTTCAATTTGAGCAGGCTTAAAAGCTAGATGAAATCTGATATCTCCAGCAATCCTCTGTACGTAAGAAATTCAGCGCACCCGAAGAGTCTCCAACAGCCCCGAACTCGAACATACCAGCACGCCAGCCCGCAAAGCAATCATACCACTCACCTCAGCATCCTCCCACAAACAAACATGGCAAGCTCAGATCCACCCTCTCAACCCGCCACAACCACAACCACAACCCCATCCCAAACCCCATCCCAACCCCCCCCTCCACCTCCACCACCCCCCCAAAAACCCCAAACAACCATCCTCGCCACCATCAAACCCATCAACCCCAAAATATCTCAAACCCTCC
>JAABUV010000058.1_pt1 | contig 148403 bp, 135 predicted proteins | sample 5559971 | NCBI WGS metagenome assembly JAABUV01 (sample SAMN10711881, study PRJNA513362) | rock metagenome | isolation source: Antarctica rocks | place: Antarctica: Victoria Land, Knobhead nord | collected 2015-12-19 | reverse complement strand
TGCCGACTTCTACGCCGGGTTCCGGTCGGTCATCGGCACCGCAAAGCGGCACGACATAGACGCATATCAAGCAATCACCACAACACTGCGCGGGCAAACCGTCCTACAGACGGGTTGAGCAGTTACTGAGAAAGAGCCTCCTGTTTCTGCCGTGCACTGCACATACGTTCCTAACGGACTCATCGCGGGATATGTATAGTAGTTGCCATGATATTCATTAACTTGAACTAAATTCCAGCGTAGCTTACAGACGAGACAAAGTCAAATCCACGTCTTTGAGTTGCTTGATCTCTATATGAGAAGCTTATAATGGTGTTATTTACCTGCAACTAATTATATTTAGTGTATCCTTGTCGGAGTCTCCTAGAACAAAATTCGAATCCGTTGTATCTCCGGCTGCGTAGGATACGGTCACATTCTGCGACTATGTAACGGTCGTAAGTACGAACATGGTCAGAGTCGCGTTCGCCACATTCATGTCCCCGCTGCTGAGCGGATCGCTCGCCTCTCCGCGGCCTCGAAGATGTCCACGCCGGGACGGTACAGGAAGCCGCGCGCGAAGAACCCGATTTGGAACGGCAGGCCCTGCCCGCGCCACAGGGCGCGATCCTGCCGGAAGCGGATGCCGCGATACTGGTCGTAGGTCATCGACCCGGCGGCGCCGGGCAACCGGGTGTCCGGCTCGTGAAACGCCTGCTTCGCCAAATCCCGCGCAGCCCGGCCCACGGTCGAGCCCGTGAACGGCGCCGATGCGGCCGGCACGGCGACGCCCGCCAACGCCGTCGCGCCCTGGATCGCCTGCCGCCGCGTCATCATTCCGGGCAAGCTCCCCAAAGTTGCGTCGTTCCAGGAACAAAGCCGATCGTGCTGGCCGAAACCGCGGACTGTCAACCGGCGCGTCCCCAGCTTTGGCCCAGCTAGCTGCCCGATCCGTACAGCGCCCCCAACCGCGCCACCCCCTCGGCGTGCCCTAGCACGGCGGCGCGTTCCGCGGCGGTGAGGGATGCCAGCGCCTGCTGCAGCGTGTCGGCCTCGGCCAGTTTGGCGAGGCCGACGACGAGGGCCGTGTCCAGCGGCCCCTCCCCGCGCCGGCGCGGCGGCGGAAGCATCGCCAGGTGGCTCTGGAGCAGCGCCGGCTCCCGCAGCAGGCGGATCACGGCCTCTCCGGCGGCGGCGGCCCGCAACTCGCGCTGCAGGCCTGCCGCGCGGGCCAGCACGGCCGGCGGCGTGCGTTCCTCGGGGATGCGCAGCAGGCCGAGCCGCCGCAGCGCCAGACCGACGCGGCGGCTGGCCGTCAAGACCACCAGGGGCACGGCCAACGCCAAGCCGACCAGCACCGGCGTCATCCACAGGAACAGCGCCGGGGAGACGGCGTACGCGGCTGCGGCCAGCGCCAGGCCGAACGCGGTGTAACGCCAGTAGCTCGCCCACACCGCCCGCAGCGGCGTGCCGTCGTCGTCCCGGCGCTGGGCGTTCCAGCCGGAGTCGCGTCCGCCCAGGATCATCGCCACGCCGACGGACTGGATCATCATCGCAATCGGCGCGACCAGTCCGCCGATCAGCGTCTCGAGCAGCAGGCTCAGCAGCGCCCGGACCGCGCCGCCGCAGCCGCGCCGCAGCCGGCCGTCGAACAGCAGGGCCACGTAGGCCAGCAGCTTCGGCGCCAGCAGCATCGCCATGGTGCCGATGAACACGTACTTCGCCAGCACGGGATCGACCTGCGGCCAGCGTGGGAACAGCGACTTGTCGGCGCCGAAATACTCCGGCCGCACGAAGCGCTGCTGCAACGCGATCAGCAGCCCCGCCAGCAGGAAGATCAGCCAGAGCGGCGAGGTGACGTAGCTGCCGATCCCCATCAGCAGGTGCAGCCGGCTGACCCAGTGCAGCCCGGACGCCGGCAACACGCCCGCGTGCTGCAGGTTGCCCTGGCACCAGCGCCGGTCCCGGATCGCGACATCGGTCAGCGAGGGCGGGCTCTCCTCGAAGCTGCCTTCGAGCCCGGGCACCATGTGGATGGCCCAGCCGCCCCGGCGCAGCAGCCCCGCCTCGACGAAATCATGGCTGAGGATGTGCCCGCCGAACGGACGCCGGCCCGGCAGCAGCGGCAAACCGGCCTGGGCTGCGAAGGCGGCGGTGCGGATGACGGCGTTGTGGCCCCAGTAGTTGCCCTCCGACCCGTGCCACCAGGCGATGCCGTGGGCGATCAGCGGGCCGTACACCCGCCCGGCGAATTGCTGCATACGGGCGAACAAGGTTGCACCGTTGACGATGACGGGAAGCGTCTGGATCAGCCCCACGTCCGGGTGCCGCTCCATCGCTGCGACCAGGCGGACGATCGCGGCGCCGTCCATGACGCTGTCGGCGTCCAACGCCAGCATCTGCGGGTAGGCCGCGCCGAACCGCCGCACCCACTCGGCGATGTTGCCCGCCTTGCGCTCGGTGTTCTTCGCCCGGCGCCGGTAGAAGATGCGCCGGTGCGCGCCGGTGCGGTCGCGCAGGGCCAGGAACGCCGCCTCCTCGGCGAGCCACGTTTCAGGGTCGGTGGTGTCGCTCAGGATGAACACGTCGAACGCGTCGAGCTGCCCCGTCGCCGCCAGCGACTCCACCATGGCCTGCAGCCCGGCCATGACGCGCGCCGGGTCTTCGTTGTAGGTCGGCATCAGCAGCGCGGTGCGGCTGCCGAGCGTGGGCAATGCGCCGTCCCGCGCGATGCCGAGCCGCAGGCCGCCATGCGCCAGCACCGACGCGAAGCCGCCGAGGGCGCTGGTGAAGGCGAGCGCGATCCAGGCGAACAGCGCCACGAACAACACGAGCACGATGATCCCGAGCACGGTGGGGCCGTTGCCGTTGAGCACGTAGTACATCTGCTCGCCGCCCGCCGCGGTCAGCGCCACCGCGCCGCCGATGACGAAGCCGCGCCGGGCCGCCATGCCCTGCGGAGCGCTCGGCGGCCGGACGCCGCGCGGGGGCGCCGTGCGCAGCGACTGCACCGGCATTTTCATCGGCGCCTCGTCGGGGAGGGTCGGGGCGGTCAGGGCGTCCAACGATAGATCCACGTCTCGGACAACGCCCCCTGCTCGCCCATCAGGATGCAGTGCATCTCGACCAGCTTCTCGTCGCCGGGCAGCATCTCGAAGCTGATCCGCCAGCCGCCGATCTCGGGGTTCGGCTGCACCACGACGTTCTGCAGCTTGCCTTTGCTGCTGCCGAGTTCGGCGTGCAGCTTGGCGTCGCGCGGCAGCGCCTTCACCGCGTCGCCGGTGATGTCCAGCACGAACAGTCGGCCGTTCCCGTCGGTGATGGCGCCGACGCGGGTGTCGGCGAAGCGGCCGAGCTTGCTGACCCAGGGGCAATCCCACCCCCAATGCATCCGGTAGGTAGCGGTGTAGTCGCCGTTCGCGGACAGCTTCTCCTTCGGCCGCCAGAACGCGACGATGTTGTCGTTGGTCTCGTTGCCGGTTGGGATTTCCACCAGTTGCACGGCGCCGTCGCCCCAGTCGCCGATCGGCTCGATCCACAGGCTCGGGCGGCGGCCGTAGTCGAGCGCCAGGTCCTGGTAGTCGGCGAAGGCGCGCTTGCGCTGCATCAGGCCGAAGCCGCGCGGGTTGGTGTCGCCGAACGCGCTCAACTGTAGGTCGCGCGGGTTGGCCAGCGGACGCCACAGCTGCTCGCCGCGGCCGGTCCACATCGACAGCCCCTCGGAGTCGTGCGCGGCCGGGCGCCAGTCGTCCACGCGCTGGCGGTCGTTCGCGTCGAACAGGAACATGCCGGTGAGCGGAGCCAGGCCCGGTTCGGCGATGTCGACCCTCGGGTACAGCGTGCTTTCCACGTCGAAGACGGTCGTGTCGCCGGGGTGGACGGTGAAGCGGTACGCCCCCGCGGCGCTGCGGCTGTCGAGCAGGGCGTGGATGACGAGGGAGTTCACGCCGGCCTGCGGGCGCTCCAGCCAGAACGCGCGGAAGCTGGCGAATTCCTCTCCGCGCGGGCTGCCGGTATCGATCGACAGGCCGCGGGCGGAGAGGCCGTACGCCTGCCCTTTGGCGACGGCGCGGAAATAGCTGGCGCCGAGGAACACGCAGAGCTCGTCATCGTACTCGGGCCGGTTGAAGGGCGCGTGGATGCGGAAGCCGGCGAACCCGAGGTCGTCGGGCACGCGCAGCGCCGGGTCGGCGTAGTCGAACAGGTCGGCGTCGTAGGGGACCCGGGCGGCCTGGCCGGCCACGACCTCGAAGATGTCCACCTTCGCGCCGTACAGGAAGCCGCGTGGGAAGAACTGCGCCTCGAAGCCCAGCTTCTGGCCGCGCCAGAGCGCCCGCTCCGGGCGGAAGCGGATGCCGCGGTACTTGTCGTAGCTGAGCCGGTCGAGGGACGCGGGAAGCTTCGCGTCGGGCGCCTGGAAGGGCTGCTTGGCCATCTGCTGCGCCAAGCGCCGGACAGCTGCGGCGTCGAACGGCCCAGGTGCCGGCCCGGCCGGGTCGGCGGCGAGCGCCGCCTGGGTGATCCGGTTGGACAAGGAGGCCAGCAGCACGCTGGCGCCGTGCCGCATCACGCTACGTCGATTCATTCGTATGCCACTTCTGATTGGTCCTTCGAATAGGCTGCAAGGCCCGTGCCCTGCCTGGGCCGGGCCGTCAACGTGCTGGGCTGCCGGTTGTTGCCGTGGCCGAGCGGGGCGCCCGTTGGGTGGGCCTCTCCCGATTCCGCCGTCGCGAATCCAGCATACGATAGTCTTGCTAAAAGAACGATCGGATAGCGAGTCTGGATTATGAGCCTAATCCTGGCTTGACGTCGCGTGCGGACATGCGCGCTTTTTTGGTCTTCATCTTCGATCCAAGTCGCCCTCCGCTGTGACGCGCCAGAACCGTCTTGCCTTGCTGCAGAGCAACGAAAGATGATGCTGCTTTTTTCAACTTTCCGTAATAATATATCATCCTGTAAACAAATTTTGTGTCGGCGGTGAGAGGCATCTTTAAACTTGATTTATACGCTTGTAACGGAAATATATCTGTGCGATGTGACTTAGACCAAGATTGCCATGTTCTCTATTTGGGGGGTGGCCGTGTACCGCCAGGCTGAAATGTGTCGTGCCTCTCGTGCAACGGAGTGGGTTCAGGATGGATCATCCCAGTAACACATGTACCGATCTGAATGTTTTTCTGATTGCCAGGCTAAAACATCTGGCGCTCACCTCGGATCACGATCAAATCGCCTTCCTCGGCGCACTCGAGGCGTCCCGGCAAACTCCGTCGAAGCGGGAGTTGAGGAACGCCGGGGGACCTCCGTCCAGCGTGCGCGTCATCCAGCACGGCTACTGCTGCCGGCAGATGGGGCTCTCGGACGGACGCCGGCAGGTGACGGAGTTCATCATCCCCGGCGACATCTGCGACGTTCGTGGCGCCACCGCCACGGAGCACCGCATCCACGCGCTGACCCCGGTGATCCACTCCGAGGTGAAGCGCCAAGCCCTCGCACGCCTGGTGAACGACCATCCCCGCATCGGCGAGGCGCTGGGGCGCTCGGCGGCGCTCAACGACGCCATGCTGTACGAGCGGCTGGTCAGCCTCGGCCGGCGGTCCGCCAAGGAGCGCCTGGCCCACTTCTTCTGCGAGGTGTTCGTGCGCAGCCGAGCCGTCGCGCTGACCCGGGGTTCGCGGTGCAGCCTGCCGTTGGGTCAAGCCGATCTCGCCGACCTGCTCGGCCTGAGCCTCGTGCACACCAACCGGTCGGTGAAGGCCCTGCGATCGGAGGGGCTGGTCCAGCTGCAGCGGCAGATCCTGACCATCCACGATTTCAACGGGCTCCAGGAGATCTCGAAATTCGATCCCCACTACCTCCAGCTCGGCCGCGACGCTCCTGGGCCGGGGACGTCTCGACCGCCGCCGTTCACGGCGGAACTGGCGATGTGAGACGGACGATGGACACGGCGCGCGATCGTGACCTCCGGCGGCCGTTGCTTTGGCAGCAGGAATTGGCCAAAACGCCTGCCTAACGCCGCTCGCCACGGGTCAAGGAAATCGGTCATTGGCCCTCGACGAAATCATCGACATCGACGGCACCCGGGTGAAGCGGCGACGGCAACTCCTGCTGCGTGTCGGCGGGCCGGTGCTGGGCGTGGCGCTCGTGGTCCTCTCCATCCTCGGCATCTCGCTGTACAGCTATCGAGCGAACCGCGCCGGCGCGCTGGTCCTGTCCGAAGCGGTGCTGAGCGGGTTGCAGGCGCGCATCGCCGGGGAGGTGAGCAGCTATCTCGGCCCGGCCACCCAAGCGGCCCTGATCGCGCGCGACATGACGGCCCGCAACGCCATCGCCGACGGCCAAAGCGCCATCGAGGGCTTCGCTGCCAGCATGCTCAACCAGGTGCCGAACCTGGAGGGCTTCTACGTCGCCACCGGCAACGGCGACTTCACCATGGTCCGGCGCGACCCGGCGGGCGGCACCGACACCAAGCTGATCGTCAACTCCCCCGACGCGCGCCAGGTCTCGTCCGTGCACCTGAACGAGGCCGGCCAGGTCGTGAGCCGCACCGCCGACCCGGGGGACGATTTCGACCCGCGCGAGCGCGTCTGGTACCAGGGCGCGCTCAAGACCGACGGGGTGTACTGGTCGTCTCCCTACATCTTCTTCACCACCCAGGCGCCAGGCATCACGGCGGCGATCCGCTTCAAGCAGTCCGGCAACGTGGACCGCGTGTTCGGCGTCGACATCACGCTCGAGGCGCTGTCCGGCTTCCTGGCGTCCCTGCGCATCGGCCGCACCGGGCGCGCGGCCATCGTCGACAGCGCCGGCCACGTGATCGCGGCCCCGGGGCTGGTGCGGCCGGCCGACGCCACCGGCCGGCAGGCCGTGCCCACGACCCTCGGCGCCCTGAACGATCCTGCCCTCGGCGGCGCCTACGACCGCTTCCAGGTCGACGGGTACGGCAGTCGCACCATCAACATCGGCGGCACGCGCTTCGTGGCGATCGCGTCGCGCCTGCCGGCCGCCGGCCAGGACTGGGTGCTGCTGATCGCCGCCCCGCAGGCCGATTTCACCGACCTCGCCGAGAGCAACAGCCGCAACAACTTCCTGCTCTCGCTCATCACGATCGGCCTCACCGCCCTGCTCGGGCTGCTGCTGGTGCGGCAGAACCGCCGCGCCGACCGGATGGCGCGGCTGCTCGCCCGCCAGCGCGAGGCCGGCGCCCGCGAGGCGCGCGCGCTGTCCGCATTGGCGGCCCAGCCCGGCCTGTTCGATCCCCAACAGCCGGCGCCGGGCCTGACCGAAGGCTTGGCTGGAATGTGCGAGGCGCGCCGCGCGAGCATTTGGCGCCTGGCGGGCGGCGGCCAGATCCTGCACTGCGAGGACTCGTTCGAGCAGCAAGGCGGCCACGTCGAAGGGTTGGAGCTGTCGCGTTCGGAGCTGCCGCGGTTTTTCCAGACGCTCGATGGCGGTGAACCGGTCGACAGCGTCGACGCGGCCGCGGACGCGCGAACCGCCGAGCTGCATCGCCTGCTGATGCGCCCGTTCGGCAGCCGCACCCTGTCGGTGCTGCCTCTGCGTGGTTCGGCTGGGACGTCCGGCGCGGTGCTGCTGGAAGATGCGGCGGAGGCGGAGCAGGGGCGTAGTTTCGTGCAGGCGGTGTCGAGCATCGCCGCCATGCGCCTGGCCGGGCACGAGCAGGATGCCGCCATCCGCCAGCCCGAGCTGGCAGCGGCCGGACCCTACCCGGCGGTTCCGGCGGCCGAGGGCATGCGTGCGTTCAGCTCGGTGCTGGCGCCGGCCGAAATCGATCCATCCACCCTCGGCGCCACGCACTTCCCGTCGGTCACGGCGATGATCGTCCGCTTCGACGACGCAAATTCCCTCGCGCGGCGCGACCGGGCCGGCGTCACCGCGCTGGCGGACGACATCGCCAAGAACTTGCAGGCGATCGCGGCCCGGTACGCCATCCCCTACATGAAGCTGACGGGCCATCACGTCGTCGCGGCGGTCGGATGCACGGCCTCCCCCGACCCGGCCGCCGCCCTGCGCCTGGCCGACGCCGCCCTGGCCGCGCGTGAGGCCTGCCTCGCGGTGCTGACGCAATCGGGGCTGGAGCCGGTGTTCCGCATCGGCATCGATTTCGGCGACGCGCTCGGCTGCGCCCTGGGCGAGGAACCGCGCCTGTTCAACCTGTGGGGCGACGTGATCCGCACCGCGGAGCTGATGGCGCAGAGTGCGACCGACACCGGCTCGATCCAGGTCAGCGAACGCGCCTACGAGCAGCTCCGCCAGCAATTCCTGTTCCGGGCGCGCGGCGTGTTCTACGTGCCGCGCATCGGCGTCGCCCGCGTGTTCATCCTGGCCGGCCGCCGTTGAGCCGCCTTGATCCCGTCCTCCGCACGCTGGGGATGGTCGGGCGGTTCACCCGCGCCCGGCTCAGCTTTCCGCTGATGCTGGCCGCCGGGTCGTGGGGCGTGCTGCGCGAGGCGGTGCGGCCGGTGTCCTGGCGGCGGACGGTCCGCCACGAATTCAAGCTCGCCATGCGCCAGGCCACCGGGTCCGGGCTCGCCACCATCGTCGTCACCGCCTCGCTGGCGGGCGCCGCCATGGTGTACGAGGCGCTGTACTGGCTCGGCGTGGCCGGGCAGGCGCAGCAGACCGGCTCCATCCTCGTGACCGTGCTCGTGCGCGAGCTGACGCCGCTCCTGGTCGGGCTCATCTTGCTCGGGCGCAGCGGCATGCTCACCGTCACCGAACTCGGCATGCTGCAGGCTGGCGGCCAAATCCGCGCGATGTTCGCGCAAGGGATCGACCCGTTCCTGCTGCTCGTGCTGCCGCGCACCCTCGCGTTCGCGCTCAGCAGCTTCACCCTGGGCATCATCTTCGCCGCCACCGCCCTGGTGTTCGGCTTCATCGTCAGCGGCGCGGCCGGCACCGTGCAAGATTCCGTGTGGACGTTCCTCGACCGGGTCGTCACCGCGATGACGGTGCAGGACTACATGGCCGTGCCGCTCAAGCTGCTGGCGATCGGCTTCCTCGTGGGACTCAGCTGCTGCCTGACGGGGCTGACCGCCGCGGACGATGACGACCTGGCGAGCCTGATGCCACGTGGCTTCGTGCACGGAATCCTGGTGATCATGGTCACCAGCATCCTGTTCACGCTGGCGGCCTAGCCGATGCCACAAGCCGGACCAGCCCTGCGACTCGCGTCCGCCCTGCCCTTCTTCGAGGCGAGCGCGCTGCCGAACGCCCCGCTCGACCTCGAGCTGATGCCCGGGGAATGCGCGCTCATCGAGACGCCCGACACGGCGCGCATGACGGCGCTCGCGGATTTGTGCAGCGGCATGACCGCGCTCCGCCGTGGCGAGGCGCGGTTCATGGGGCATGACTGGACCGGCCTCGACCGCGAGCGGGCCGCGGCGCTGCGGGGCCGGATCGGCCGCATCCATCGCCGGGGCGCCTGGAACGGCACGCTCGGGACGCACGTCAACATCATGCTGGGGCAACTGCATCACACGCGTGAGCCGGAGCCGTCCATCGCCCGGGCGGCCACCGAATTGGCCCGGCAGCTCGGGCTGCCCGGCCTGCCGCTGGTGCGGCCCGACCGGCTTTCCGAGGGCGACCTCATGCGCGCGGGGTGCGTGCGCGCGTTCCTGGGCGAGCCGCGGCTGCTGCTGCTCGAAACCTCCATCGCCGCGGACCGGCCGGAGCTGACCGTCCCGCTGCTCGACCTCCTGTCGCGCGCGCTTGACCGGGGCGCGGCGGCGATCTGCTTCACCCGCGACGCGCCGTTCTGGCAGGCGCAAGCGTTCCCGATGGCGTATCGCCTGTATCTTATGGATGACGGGCTGAAACCGATGGTGCAACCCTGATGCTGCAGAAGCGCCGCCCCGACGATCCGCCGCAGCTGCTGCGCCTGCGCCACACCGACGAGTGGGTGGGCCTGCTGGTGATCCTGGCGTTGGCCCTGTTCGGCGGCGCGATCTTCGAGGCCGGCGTGCTGCGGCGCTGGCTGCGGCCAGACTCGGTGCTGCGCATCGTCCTGCCGCAGAACGGTTTCGGCGGCCTGGCCGTGGGCGCCGACGTCGAGGTGCTCGGCACCCATGCCGGCTCGGTGACGCGCATCGTGCTGAACCCCAACGGCCAGATGTATGCGCTCGCCACCATCGAGCGGCAGACCGAGGCGTTCATCCCGCACGACAGCGCCGCCACCATCCGGCGCCGCTACGGCGTCGCCGGGGCCGCTTACGTCGACATCGCCCGCGGCAATGGCGAGCAGATGAACTGGAACTACGCCGTGCTGACCGCGACCGCCGAGCCCAACCCCGCCGACACCATCACCGCGACGATCAACAAGGTGACCGCGGACGTGCTGCCGACGCTGGAGCACGCCCTCCACGTCGTGTCGGCGCTGGACGACGTGGTCGGCGGGATCAAGGCCGGGCAAGGTTCGGCCGGGCGGCTGCTGACCGACGACACCCTGATCCGCCAGGCCGAGGACACGGTGGGCACGCTCAAGGCGGAGATCGCCCAGCTCGGGCCGACCCTGGCGCTGGTGCCGGGCCTGTTGGACCAGTCGCGCGGCGTGCTGGCGAACGTGCAGTCGATGTCCCGCGATGCGGCGCGGGCCACGCCCCAGCTCCCGGCCTTGACGCGGAACGCCGCCGAGGCAGCGAGCAACCTGCCGACGCTGCTCACCCAGGCGCAGGCCACGACCGCCGAGCTGGGGAAGTTGCTGACGCAGTTGCGGGGCTCGTGGCTGCTGGGCGGCAATGGCGCGCCGAAGCCCAACTCCGTGCGGTTGCCGCCACGAGAAGTGCGGCCGTGACGCGTCGGCTCGACTGGGCGACGCTGCTGGTGCTGGCAGGGTGCAGCAGCCACCCGGCCCCGGGCGCACTGGAAGACAGCGCGTTGGCGCAGGCCGCCGCCTCGGGCCGGCAGTCCCTGGAGTTCAGCCGGCTGAAGCAGGCGGCGCGCGAGTACCGGCAGGCGTACACGCTGGCGCTCGCGCGCGACGACCAGCAGGCAATCGGCGACACCGGGTACAACCTCGCCGTCGTGCAGCTCGCCGACGGCAATCCGGCCGAAGCGTTGCGCACCGCCCTGCAAACGCGCGACGCCTTGGCCGCCCGCGCTGCGCCGAGCTTCGCCGAGCTCGACCTGGTGCAGTCGGCGGCCTTGCACCGGCTGGGCCGCGACGCCGACGCCGACGCGCTGGCCACCCGCGCGCAAGCCACCGCCGGCAGCCCCGAGACCCTCGCCCGCGCCAGCTACGTGCGCGGACTCATCGCGGATGGGCGGGGCGACGCGGCCGGGCTCGACGCGGCGCTCGCCAGGTTCGGCGCGCTCGCCAAGCTGCCCGCCGACTCCCAAGCGGACTTCGAGGAGCTCACGGCCCGGCTGGACCTGCTGCGCGGGCAGGATCGGCAAGCGGCGGCCCGGGCGCAGCGGGCCGCCGACCTCCACCGGGCGCAGTTGAACTACCGCGCCATGGCCGACGCGCTTGCCCTCGCTGGCCAGGCGATGCAGCGCGCCGGGTCGCCGCAGGAAGCCGCCAAGCTGTATCTGCAGGCGGGCGGAAGTGCGGCCGCACGCGGCGATGCCGCTTCGGCAGCGCGGTGGCTCAAGCAGGCGACGCGGCCGGGAGTGGCGGCGGCCACGCAGCGCGCCGCCCGGGACGCGCTGGCTGCCCTGCCGAAACCCACGGCGCGCTAGGCGGCGCACGATGGCGCGTGTGTTCATCACCGGGTCCTCCGACGGACTGGGCCGGATGGCCGCCCAGCTCTTGGTCGAGCAGGGCCACGAGGTCGTCCTGCACGCCCGCAATGAGCCGCGAAGCCGGACGGCGATGGCCGCCGTGCCCGGCGCCGCGGCGGTCTTGACCGGCGACCTGGCGAGCATCGCCCAGACCCGCGGGCTAGCCGACCAGGCGAACGCGCTGGGGCCGTTCGATGCGGTGATCCACAACGCCGGCATCGGCTTCCGCGAGAAACGGCGGGTCGCGACCGAGGACGGCCTGGCGCACGTGTTCGCCGTCAACACGTTGGCGCCCTATATCCTGACGGCGCTGATCCGGCGGCCGCGGCGCCTGGTTTACGTCAGCTCCGAGTTGCATCGGGGCGGCGACGCGGACTTGGACGACCTCGCCTGGGAGCGGCGTCCCTGGCGTGGACACCAGGCCTACTCCGACACCAAGCTGCACGACGTGCTGCTGGCCTTCGCCGTGGCCCGGCGCTGGCCGGATGTCCTCTCCAACGCCCTGGAGCCCGGCTGGGTGGCGACGAAGATGGGCGGCGCGCACGCGACCGGGGACTTGAACGCCGCCCATCGAACGCAGGCGTGGCTTGCGACCAGCGACGAGCCGGCCGCCGCGGTCACGGGCCGGTACTTCTATCATAAGCGGCTGCGCAAGCCGAACGCCGCCACCCATGACGCCGGCCGGCAGGACAAGCTGCTGGCGGAATGCGAACGTCTTTCCGGGGTGAGCCTCCCGGTTGGATGACGCCTTCGCCGTTCGCGCGCACTTCGCGACGGCGTCGACGATTGTGTTTCCAAGCCTTTTCGGGCCCAACCCTCCGCACCATGTCATGGGAACACGCGCCGGCCTTGATCGCGCGGGTATTTTCCGTGTCGGACGCGTCATAAGGAAAAAGGGGAGTGTCCATGCAACTCGGCAGGTTCGGAATCGTGCTGGCGCTTGCGGGACTGTCCAGATGCGCGTCGGCGTTCCAAGACGCATCGTACACGCCTCTCGTGGCCGTTCCCGGCCCAACCAAGACCGAGGCCGAGTTCCGCCAGGACGATGTCGCCTGCCGCGCCGGGGCGGTCGAACCGCCGCCCGACGTTGGACGAGCGCCGACCCCGCTTCAACCAGCCGCGACGTCCAAGACAAGCCCGGCCGCCGCGAAGGCACCGGCCCCCCTGCAGGCAGCGTCGGCTCCGGCTATGTCGGCTCCAGCCCTGGCGCCGGACCTGATCTACCTGCGCTGCATGGGGTCCCGTTACAACACGATCGAGCCACTGTCCGCATCCCAGACGGTCGTCTACGGCTACTATCCCAGCTATCCGGTGTACGGCGGCTCTAGCGATTATTACCCTTGGCTCTACAGCGGCCTCTACGGCGGGCTGGGAAGCGGCTTCTATGCCGGCGGATTCGGCGATGATTTCTGTTGCGGAGGCGGCTTCGGCTACGGCGGCGGGTTCGGCTACGGAGGGGGCTTCGGCTATGGACGCGGTTTCTACGGCCATGGGTTCTACGGCGGCCGAGGCCTCTATGGCAGGGGATTTGGCGGCGCAGGGTTCCACGGCGGGGGATACGGCGGCAGGTTCGGTGGCGGCGGGTTCGGGCCCGGCGGACTCCACGGCGGCGGCTTTGGCGGCGGAGGATTGGGCGGGTTCCGCGGCGGCGGGCTGCCGGGTGGCGGGCTCGGCGGGTTCCACGGCGGCGGACTTGGCGGCGGGCTTCATGGCGGCGGGTTCGGCGGCGGCGGCTTCCACGGCGGCGGGTTCGGTGGCGGTGGGCATCGGTAAGGCCCGCCCCATCGTCAGCGCCTAACCCTTGCCACGGCCACAGCACTGGCGGTCGGTCTCGCGCTGGGCCCTCGCGGCGGCGTTCCTGCTGGCCGGCGCCGTTCACCTCAGGTCGCCAGACACGTTCCTGCCGATCGTGCCGGACTGGGTGCCCGCTCCCCGGGTAACCGTGCTGGCGACCGGCCTATGCGAGGTCGCGGGGGCAGGGGGGCTGCTGACGCAACGGTTCCGGTGGGTGGCCGGCGTGATGCTCGCGCTGTATGCCGTGTGCGTGTTTCCCGCCAACGTCAAGCACGCGTTCGGCCACGTTCCGATCGGAGCGACGCAGCTCGGGTGGTGGTATCACGGGCCGCGCCTCGCTTTGCAGCCCATGATCGTCTGGTGGGCGCTGTTCGGCGCCGGGGTGGTGGATTGGCCGTTTCGGCGGCGCCGACATCCTTGCACCCGGCGCCGCGAGGCAACCGTCACACGTTGAACCGGAACAGCAGCACGTCGCCGTCTTTGACGACGTAATCGCGGCCTTCGACCCGCATCTTGCCGGCTTCCTTGGCGCCCGCCTCCCCTTTCAGCGCGACGAAATCGTCGTAGCCGATGGTTTCGCAGGCGATGAAGCCACGCTCGAAATCGTTGTGGATCACTGCGGCTGCCTGGGGCGCCCGGGTGCCGCGCACGATCGTCCAGGCGCGCGTTTCCTTGGGGCCGACCGTGAAATAGGTGACGAGCCCGAGCAGCCCGTAGCCGGCGCGGATCACCCGGTCGAGGCCGCTATCCTGCAAGCCCAACCCGTCCAGGAACTCCGCCCGGTCCTCCGCCGGCAACTGGCTCACCTCCGCCTCGATGGCGGCCGATACCACCACCGAGCGGGCGCCTTCGCGCGCGGCCATGGCGGCGACGGCCTCGCTGCGGGCATTCCCGGTCGCGGCCGCCGCTTCCTCCACGTTGCACGCGTACAACACCGGTTTGGAGGTCATCAGCTGCAGCCGGCGGACCGCTTCGGCCTCACCGGGCGGAATCGCGGTCCGCGCCGGACGCCCGGCTTGCAGCGCCTCCACCAGCGGCTCCATCAGCGCCACCGCGGCGACGCTGTCCCGCTCGCCACCGCGGGCCTTTTTCTGCGCGGCGAGCAGGCGCTTCTCCAGGCTGTCGAGGTCGGCCAGCATCAGCTCCGTCTCGACCGTCTCGGCGTCGCGCAACGGGTCGACGCTGCCCTCGACGTGGGTCACGTCATCGTCGTCGAAGCAGCGCAGCACGTGGACGATGGCGTCCACCTCGCGGATGTTGGCCAGGAACTGGTTGCCCAAGCCCTCCCCCTTGCTGGCGCCGCGCACCAGCCCGGCGATGTCCACGAACTCCAGGCTGGTCGGCACGATCTTCTGCGACTTGCCGATCGCCGCCAGCTTGTCGAGCCGCGGGTCCGGCACCGCGACCCGGCCAACGTTCGGCTCGATGGTGCAGAACGGATAGTTCGCCGCCTGTGCCGCGGCGGTCGCCGTCAGCGCGTTGAACAGCGTCGATTTGCCGACATTCGGCAGGCCGACAATGCCGCAGTTGAAACCCATCAGCGACTCTCCTTGGCGGCCGCCGTCAGCAGCGCGGTCCGCGTCATGAAATCCTCGAGTTGCCCGGCGGCCAGCAACGACGCCGCGTCGGCCACCGCGTCCAGCAGGGCCGTCAGCCATTCCTGGTCGGCCCGGGCGAAATCACCGAGCACGTGGCCCAGCACGCGCTCCTTGGCGCCAGGGTGGCCGATGCCGAGCCGCACGCGCCAGTACTCCGGCGTGCCGAGCAACCGGTCCATGCTGCGCAGGCCGTTGTGCCCCGCGGCGCCTCCACCCCGCTTCACCCGGATTTTACCGGGCACGAGGTCCAGTTCGTCGTGGAACGCCGTCACGGCATCAGGTGGCAGCTTGAAGAACGCCACGGCGGCCTGCACCGACCGGCCGCTGTCGTTCATATAGGTCATTGGCTTGAGGGCCAGCACCTTCTCGCCCCCGCATACGCCCTCGGCCGCCAGGCCCTTGAACCGTTGCCGCCACGGGCCGAACCCATGGCGGCGCGCGATGGCGTCGACGGCCATGAAGCCGATGTTATGGCGCTGCCGGGCCATGGCGGGCTCGGGGTTGCCGAGACCGACCCAGAGCCGCATCGATGTAGCGGCCCGAGATTATTTCTTGGCGGCAGGTTTGGCCGGCGCGGCCTTCGCGGCCGGCGCTGCCTTCGCGGCGGGGGCGGCCTTGCCCTTGGCGGGCGCCGCCGCCGGCGCAGCGCCTTCAGCGACCGGCACGTCCGCCATCTTGGCCGCAGACGCCACCGTGGCGATAACGAAGTCGCGATCGGCGATCGTAGGCTTCGCCGATCCGGCGCCCTTCAGGTCCGACCAGCGGACGTTGTCGTTGATGTCCAACGTGCCCAGGTCGGCCTCGAAATGCTCGGGCACCTGATCGGGGTCGCACAGCACTTCGACGCTGTGCCGTACCACGTTCAGCATCCCGCCGCGCTTCAAACCCGGCGATATCGCCTCGTTCAGGAACGCGACCGCGACGGACACGCGGATCGGCTCGCCCGCGGCCAGGCGCTGGAAATCGACGTGCTCCGGCTTGTCGCTCACCGGGTGGAACTGGACGTCGCGAATTAGCGCGCGCGTCGTGGCCCCGTCCAGCGACACCTCGTACAGGCGGGAGCGCCATCCGCCCCGCACCAGTTCCCGCATCACCTGCCGCGGGTCGAGCGCGATCAGGGACGGCGCCTGCTTGGCCCCGTAGATGACGGCGGGAACCTTTCCCGCCCTGCGAGTTGCGCGTGCCGCCCCCTTACCTGCCCGCTCGCGCGCTTCGGCCTCGATGGTGGTGTAATTGGCCATGATACGCTCCGACAATGCAAAAAGCCGGCCTCCAGGGGTGCCGGCGTCGGGGGTGGTTAACCGATTGCCTCCACGACGGCAAGGGCGCGGGCGGCGATCACCTCATCGCGTTCTCTCGTGAATCTTACCACCGTCCGGCCGGGCAGCCGCTATCACGGCAGAAGCCAGACATCCGGCACGATACGGCCGCCGCGATCGCCGGAGGTGAGGATTTTGAACATGGGCTATCGGATTCTGCTCGTCGAGGACGAAGGTCTCATCCGTCTGACCCTGGCGGAAATGCTGGAATGCGCCGGCTACCATGTGACCGAGGCGGTCAACGGCGATGACGCCCGCGCCCTGCTCAGCGGCCCCAACGGCTTCGACGCGTTGCTGACCGATATCCAGATGCCGGGCGGTTCCGATGGCATCGACGTCGCGCGGGATTTCCATGCCAAGCAGCCGAACTCGCCAGTGGTGTTCATGACCGGGCGGCCCGATACGCTGCTGCGCATCGGCGGCCTCGGCGCCACCGAGAAGCTGCTCCGAAAGCCGTTTGCCGCGTCGCAGATGCTGGCGGCGCTCCACTCGCTGCTGGGACAACTGGCCTGACCGTTACGGCTCGGCCGTCTCCGCCGCCGTCCAGCGCTCCGGATGCGGGACGGGAAGGCCAGGGCCGATCGACCGCAGCCAAGCCGTGACGTGATCCAGCACCACCAGCGCGGTGGAGCCGTGCGGCGCCGGCCCGACATGGGCGCGCGTCAGGTCCAATCGGCTGGCCAGCGGCGCCGGGGCCAGGACGCCCTGCTCCACCAATTCGGCGACCAAGCCCTGGAACATGGCGATCATTACCGAATGGGTCTCGTTGTGACGCCGGTCCCGCGTTTCCAGCACGGCCCGGACGAGATCGCGCGACACTGTATCCATCCTTGCCCCCAGCAGGTTTCGAGCGCTCACCATGCGCAAACCCACGAAGGCGAGCAAGCCACCGGGCCGTTGAGCTCGGGGCCTGTGCGCCGCCCCGCCGAAGCGGACGCCGAACGCCCTAGCTTTCCAGCATGCGCCGCAGCAGCTCGACGTCTTCGGCGAAACCGGTGTCGCGCTCCATCAGCGCGGCGACGGTTTTCACCGCGTGCATGACCGTGGTGTGGTCGCGGTTGCCGAACTTGCGGCCGATCTCCGGCAGGCTGCGGCTGGTCAACTGCTTGGCCAAATACATCGCCACTTGGCGCGGCCGAGCCACCGCGCGAGCCCGGCGCGCGCTGCTCATGTCCGTCAGCCGCATGTTCCAATGCTCGGCGACCCGCTTCTGGATCTCCTCGATCGTCACCCGACGGTCGTGCGCCTTGAGGATGTCGTGCAACACCTCCTGCGTCGCTTCGAGCGTGACGGAGCGGCCGAACAGGTTGGCGTGGGCGATGAGCCGGTTGAGCGCGCCCTCCAATTCGCGGACGTTGGAGGTGATCTTGTGGGCCAGGAACTCCAGCACCTTCGCCGGCACCCCGACCCCGGTGCGCGACGCCTTGGCCTCCAGGATCGATATCCGCAGCTCGTAAGTGGTTGCGTGCAGGTCGGCCACCATGCCGCAGCCGAGGCGGGTGCGCAGGCGGTCCTCGATCCCGCTGAGGTCGGAGGGCGACTTGTCGGCGGACACCACGATCTGCTTGCCGGCGTCGACCAGCGCGTTGAAGGTGTGGAAGAACTCCTCCTGCGTGTTGTCCTTGCCGATCAGGAATTGCAGGTCGTCGATCATCAGCACGTCGACGCTGCGCAGGCCCTCCTTGAACTCCATCGTCGACTGGCTGCGGATGGCGGCGATGAAGCGGTACATGAACTTCTCGGCCGACATGTAGGCGACGCTGATGGGCGCCGTGTCGCGCCGGGTCAGCTCGAGGCCCATGGCGTGCATCAGGTGCGTCTTGCCGAGGCCAACGCCGCCGTAGAGGAACAGCGGGTTGAAGCCCTGGCTTGACGGGTGCTCCGCGACCCGGCGGGCGCAGGCATAGGCGAATTCGTTGGGCTTGCCGACGACGAAATTATCGAAGCTGAACCGCGCGTCCAAAGGCACCGCGATGTCGGTGCGCGCGTCGGGCCGGGAGTCGCCCCGCTCCTCGACGCGGGCCGGCTTGGACGGCGGGTCCTGGGCCAGGCTTTGGCCGAGCGGTGCGGCGATCTCGGCCGCGGTGCCCACGCGGATTTCGACGTGACGGATGGAGCCGTTCTCCGCCTGCCACAGCGCGTTCAGTTTGTCGCCGTAGTGGCCGCGGACCCAGTCGCGCAGGAAGCGGGTCGGCAGATGGACTGTGACCTCGTCGCCGTCGGCCCCGGCGAGGGTCATCTGCTTCAGCCAAGTCCGGTACTCGATCTCGCCCACGTCGCTCTGCAACCGGCCGCGAATCCGTGCCCACTGCGCCGCAAGTTGCGGCGCCGACGCGTCGAAGGGATCGTGCTGGTCGTTCAGAGGTGATGTCTGTTCTTGCATCCCGCCCCTTAATGTCACTGCACCCTGCCCCGTCATACGTCGGTCATACAACCGCTTTAACTCAAGCGGCAGCACCTGTTCACACTGTAATACTAGGGACACCATTCCGGCAAAAGCAACGCAAATTGCGGGTAGTTAAGTAATTGCAAATAAATAAGCCTAGCCAAGACCAATTGCTTCGGTCCTGGCTAGGCAAAATCTTATCGACGATGTTGCAACATGCCGGAGTATGACACTCCGGCCAAAAGCCCAGATCAAGCCGTCGCGAGCGCCTTGACGCGCTTGGACAGCCGGGAAATCTTACGCGCAATGGTATTCGCGTGAATCACGCCCTTGCCGGCCGCACGCTGCAGTTCCGGTTGCGCCGCCTGCAACGCCGCCGCGGCCTGCGCCTTGTCGCCGCTGGCGATGGCAACCTCGACCTTCTTCACGAACGTTCGCATGCGGGATTTGCGAGCCTGGTTGCGCACGGTGCGACGCACGGTCTGACGGATGCGCTTGCGCGCCGATGCGGTGTTCGCCATGGATTCTCTTCGTTGCAGCCGAAATTACGGCCGGCTAAGTGCAGGCCGACGGAACGGCCCGGACTCGCCGGAAGGGACGCGTTCTAGGCATCTGTCAAAGCCGAGTCAAGGAACCGGTCACCCCTGCTCACGCCCGAATACCGGCTTGCGCTTTTCTACGAAGGCCGCCATTCCCTCGATTTGATCCGCAGTTCCGAACAGCGACAGGAACAGCCCCCGCTCGACCTTCACGCCCTCCGTCAACGTCGTCTCGAACGCGCTGTTGACGGCGCGTTTGGTCAGCAGGCTCGCGATCCGCGACTGGCCGGCGATCTTAGCCGCCAGCTTCAGCGCTTCCTCAACCAGCGTCGCGGCGGGGAACACCCGGGTGACGAGGTTGGCCCGCTCCGCCTCCGCCGCGTCCATCATGCGGCCCGTCAGGCACATGTCCATCGCGCGCGACTTGCCGACCGCGCGGGTGAACCGCTGCGTGCCGCCGGCGCCGGGCATCACGCCCAAGTTGATCTCGGGCTGGCCGAACTTCGCCGTGTCGGCGCAGACGATCATGTCGCACATCATCGCAAGCTCGCACCCGCCCCCTAGCGCGAAGCCCGCGACCGCGGCGATGACCGGCTTGCGTACCCGCAGCACGGTTTCCCACTTGGCGATAAAGTCGTCCTGCAGCACGGCCGGATACGTGCGGGACTGCATCTCCTTGATGTCCGCCCCGGCGGCGAACGCCTTGTCGGACCCGGTGATCACGATCGCGCCGATGCCAGGATCGGCATCGAAATCGAGCAGTTGCGCGCCCAGCTCCGCCATCAGCCCGTCGCACAACGCGTTCAATGCCTGCGGCCGGTTCAGCCGGACCAGCCCGACGGCTCCATGGGTTTCCACCTCGATCATCTCAGGCATGTTCGCTCCCCATCCTAGTTCCCTCCGGTCTAGCTAGCCCTGCGTGCGCGGGCAATAGAAGGTGCTGCGGGCCGATTGGACGATCCGCGCCACCCCGGCGCAGGCCGGCAGCCCTGGGCACCGCTCGCACGCGACCCCTTCCCGCCCGTACACCTTCCAGGCGTGCTGGAAAAAGCCGAGTTCCCCGTTCGGCTGCACGTAGTCGCGCAAGGACGAACCGCCGGCTGCGATTGCGTCGGTGAGTGTTGCCTTGATGGCACACACCAGCCGCCCGGCGCGCGCACCCGCGACCGTGCCGGCCAGCCGCCGCGGCGACAGCCGGGCACGGAACAGCGCCTCGCACACGTAGATGTTGCCCAGGCCCGCCACGAGCCGCTGATCGAGCAGGGCGGCCTTGAGGGTCGTCGTCTTGCCGGCGAGGGCCGCGGCCAGCACGGCTAGCGTGAACGCCGGGTCGAGCGGCTCTGGCCCGAGCCCGGCGAGCAGGCGGTGCGTGTTCTCGGCCGCGGTCGGCACCAGGTCGATCGAGCCGAACCGGCGCGGATCGACGAAGCCGACCTGCCAGCCCTCGTCCGTCTCGATCACGACGTGCTCGTGCAGCACGACTGCGTTGGGCAGCGTGGGGCCGAGCACCATGCGGCCGGACATGCCGAGGTGGATCAGCACGCTGTCGCCGCCCGACAGCCGCATCAGGATGTATTTCGCCCGGCGCCGGAATCCCTCCACCCGCGCGCCCACCAGCCGCGCCGCAAGCCCTGGTGGCAGCGCCCAGCGCAAATCCGCCCGCCGCACGTCCGCCCGCACGATCCGGCGCCCCTGCAGCCGGGCGGCCAGCCCGCGCATCACGGTTTCGACTTCGGGGAGTTCCGGCATGGGCCAGGCACGCTATACATGCCTTCCATGAGCGACAAGAACAGCACCGATTTCGGCTACCAAACCGTGCCCGCGGACGCCAAGAAACCGATGGTGCGCGCGGTGTTCGACAGCGTGGCGCCCCGCTACGACCTGATGAACGACCTGATGTCATTGGGGGTCCACCGCGCCTGGAAGCGGGATTTCGTCGCGGCCCTGCAGCCCCGGCCCGGGCACGCGCTGCTGGACCTCGCGGGCGGCACCGGGGACATCACCTTCGGCTGGCGCCGGGCGGGCGGCGGGCCGGCGATCCTGTCCGACATTAATGCCACCATGCTGGGCGTCGGCCGGGACCGCGCCGCCGCGCGGGGCCAGGCCGAGGGGGTCGCGTTCCTGGTCGCCGACGCGGAGGCGCTGCCGCTGCCCGACCGTTCCGTCGATGTGGTGTCCATCGCGTTCGGCCTGCGCAACTGCACCGACAAGCAGGCCGTGCTGACGGAGGCGCGCCGGGTGCTGCGGCCGGGCGGGCGGTTCCTGTGCCTGGAGTTCTCCCGCGTGCAGGTGGCAGCCCTGATCCCGGCATACGACGCGTGGTCGTTCCAGGTGATGCCGCGCCTGGGCCGCGTGGTGGCCGGGGACGCCGACAGCTACCGCTACCTCGCCGAAAGCATCCGGATGTTCCCCGACCAGGCGACCCTGGAGGCGATGCTGCGGGCGGCCGGGCTCAGCCAGGTGCGGCACCGCAACCTGACGGGAGGGATCGCCGCGATCCACTCGGGCCGCCGCCTGTGAGGGTGCTGCTGATCGTCTGCGGCGGCATCGCGGCCTACAAATCGCTGGAGCTGGTGCGCCTGCTGCGGAAATCGGGCCATGAAACCACCGCCGTGCTGACCGGCGGCGGCGCGCAGTTCGTGACGCCGCTCAGCCTGCAGGCGCTGACGGAAACCAAGGTTTACACCGATCTGTGGTCGCTGACGGACGAGAGCGAGATGGGCCACATCCAGCTGTCCCGGGCGGCGGACGTGGTGGTGGTGGCGCCTGCGACGGCCGACATGCTGGCCCGCATGGCCGCCGGCATGGCGGACGACCTCGCCGCCACGGTGCTGCTGGCCACCGACAAGCCGGTGCTGGCGGCCCCCGCCATGAACGTGCGGATGTGGCTGCACCCGGCGACAGCCGCCAACGTCGCGACCCTCCGCGCGCGGGGCGTGGCGTTCGTGGGGCCGGACGAGGGCGAAATGGCGTGCCACGAGTTCGGCCCGGGGCGGCTCGCCGAACCCACGGCGATCCTGGCGGCGATCGAGGCCATGACGGGGCCCCGGCCGCTCGCCGGCCGCCACGCGCTGGTGACCGCCGGGCCGACGCACGAGCCGATCGACCCGGTCCGGTACATCGCCAACCGCAGCTCCGGCCGCCAAGGCTACGCCATCGCGGCGGCGCTCGCGGCGCTGGGCGCCCGCGTCTCGTTGGTGAGCGGCCCGGTCGAGCGCCCCGCCCCGCCCGGCGTGGCCCTGCACCGGGTGGAGACCGCGGCGGAGATGCTGGCCGCGTGCCAGGCCGCCCTGCCCGCCGATGTCGCGGTCTGCGCGGCGGCGGTGGCGGACTGGCGGGTGGCGGAGGCGGCCGGGCACAAGCTGAAGAAGCAACCGGGCGCCGCGGTCCCGACCTTGGCGCTGGTGCCCAACCCCGACATCCTCGCGGCCCTCTCGCAACCGGGCCCGGCGCGGCCCCGGCTAGTAGTGGGGTTCGCCGCCGAAACCGACGACGTCGCCGCCAACGCCGCCGCCAAGCGGGTCCGCAAGGGCTGCGACTGGATCGTCGCCAACGACGTGCGCCCCGCCACGGGCATCATGGGCGGCGACGCCAACCAGGTCCGGCTGCTCACCGCCGATGGCGCGGAGGACTGGCCGATGCTGCCCAAGCATGAGGTCGCCCGCCGCCTCGCCGCCCGGATCGCGGCCGCGCTCGCATGACCCGGCCGGTCGAGATCGTGGTGCTGGACGCCCGCCTGCGCGAATGGGGGCTGCCCGCCTACCAGAGCGCCATGGCCGCCGCGATCGACCTCCACGCCTGCCTCGACGCGCCACTGGAATTGCACCCCGGCACGATGCCGGTGCTGATCCCGGCCGGCTTCGCCCTGCACATGAACGACCCGGCGATGGCGGCGCTGATCCTGCCCCGCTCCGGCGCCGGGCACCGCCGCGGCCTGGTGCTGGGCAACCTGGTCGGGCTGATCGACGCGGACTACACCGGGCCGATCCTGGTCAGCGCCTGGAACCGCAACGCAGGCGGCGAGCCGATCATGGTGCAGCCGGGCGAGCGGTTCGCCCAGCTCGCGTTCGTGCCGATCGTGCGCCCGGCGCTGACGGTGGTCGACGCGTTCACCGCGGCCAGCGAGCGCGGCGCAGGCGGGTTCGGCTCCACCGGGTAGCGTCATCGAACTGCCACGACGCGCCATGTGACAGCGGCGGCGGAACCGGGCACATGGGCCCGGCACGCGGCCCAAACCACTGCCAGGAGCCACGCCCATGTCCGGCACCACCTTTCCCGCCTTCGCCTCCTCCCGGCGGCTGCCGAACCTGTTCGACGTCGCGGCCATCCTGTGCATCGCCGGCGCGCTGTTCGCCCTCGCCAGCTCCGCCCGCGGCACGCTGGCGCCGCTCGACACCCCCGATGCGGTGACGATCCATCTCGACCCGGCCTACCTGCCCGGCTACGCGCTGCGCACCACCTTGCGGATGTTCGCGGCGCTGGCCTGCTCGCTGCTGTTCACCTTCACCTACGCGACCTGGGCCGCCAAAAGCCGACGCGCAGGCAAAATCCTGGTCCCGGTACTCGACATCCTGCAGTCGGTGCCGATCATCGGCTTCCTGTCGTTCACCGTCGTGTTCTTCATGAGCCTGTTCCCCGGCCGCGTGCTGGGCGCGGAGCTGGCGGCGATCTTCGCCATCTTCACCAGCCAGGCCTGGAACATGGCGTTCAGCCTGTACCAGTCGCTGATGACCGTCCCCGCCGACCTGGCCGAGGCGTCGCGCTCGTTCCGCCTGTCGGGCTGGCAGAAGTTCTGGCGCATGGAGGTGCCGTTCGCCATGCCCGGCCTGGTTTGGAACACCATGATGAGCATGTCCGGCGGCTGGTTCTTCGTCGTGGCGTCGGAGGCGGTCTCGGTCGGCGACACCACCTGGAAGCTGCCCGGCATCGGCAGCTACGTGGCCCTGGCGCTGGAGCGGCGGGACATCCCGGCGGTCCTGTACGCCATCGGCGCCATGCTGGTGGTCATCCTGGCCTACGACCAGCTGCTGTTCCGCCCCCTGGTCGCCTGGTCGGCCAAGTTCCGCTTCGAGATGACGGCGGGCGCGGAAGCCGAGGACCCCTGGATGCTCAAGCTGCTGCGGCGCACCCGCTTCCTGGCCTGGGCGGTGGAGCGGCTAGGCGGCGTGGTCAACGCCCTCACCGGGCTGCGCCTCGCGCGCCGGGCCGGGCGGCCGGCGCGGGCCGATCGCGCGCCGTCCCGCCTGGGCGACGCGGTGTGGCTGGCGGTGCTGGCGGTGGCCGTCGCGGCGGCGGCCTGGAAGATCGTGTCGTTCGTGTCGGCGACGCTCGCCTGGTCCGATCTGGGCGAAACGGTGCTGCTCGGCGTGTTCACGATGCTCCGCGTGATCGTGCTGATGATCGTGGCGACGCTGGTCTGGGTGCCGGTCGGCGTCTGGCTGGGGCTGCGGCCGACCTGGGCGCGGCGGGTGCAGCCGGTGGTGCAATTCCTGGCGGCGTTCCCGGCCAACCTGTTTTTCCCGATCTTCGTCGTCGCGATCGTGCGTTTCGACCTGAACCGGAACATCTGGCTGACCCCGCTGATGGTGCTCGGCACGCAGTGGTACATCTTGTTCAACGTCATCGCCGGAGCCGCCGCCTACCCCGGCGACCTGCAGGAAGCCGCCCGCAACTTCCACGTCGGCGGCTGGCTGTGGTGGCGGCGCATCATCCTGCCGGGGATCTTCTCGTACTACGTGACGGGCGCCATCACCGCGTCCGGCGGGTCGTGGAACGCCGCCATCGTCGCCGAGGTCGTGAGCTGGGGCGACCAGAAGCTGCAGGCCGACGGGCTTGGCGCCTACATCGCCCAGGCGACGTCGGACGGGAACACCGCCAAGATCGTGCTAGGAGTGGTGGTGATGAGCGCCTTCGTGCTCGCCTTCAACCGGGTGCTATGGCGGCCGATGTACAACTACGCCGCCCGCCGCCTCACCTTCGGCTAAGGAACGCCTGCGATGGACACACCGGTGATCGACGCCCAGGTGCTTGGCGCCAACCTCATGGAGGTCCGCAACATCCGGCAAGCCTACCACAAGGCAAGCTCGGCCGATGTCATTGTGCTCGACAACGTCGACCTCACCTTGCGGACCGGCGAGATCGTCGGCCTGCTCGGACGGTCCGGCTCCGGCAAATCGACCCTGCTGCGCATCGTCGCGGGCCTGCTGGCGCCCACCTCCGGCGACGTGACGTGGCGCGGCAAGAAATTGGTCGGGCCGGCCGAGGGCGTCGCGATGGTGTTCCAAAGCTTCGCCCTGTTCCCCTGGCTGACGGTGCAGGAGAACGTGGAACTCGGCCTGGAGGCGCAGGGCATCGCGCGCGCCGAGCGGGAGCAGCGGGCCGAGGGAGCGATCGACCTGATCGGCCTCGGCGGCTACGAGAGCGCCTACCCAAAGGAGCTGTCGGGCGGCATGCGCCAGCGCGTCGGCCTGGCCCGCGCGCTGGTGGTCCACCCGGACCTGCTGCTGATGGACGAGCCGTTCAGCGCGCTCGACGTGCTGACCGCCGAGACGCTGCGCACCGACCTGATCGACCTGTGGTCGGAGGGCAAGCTGCCGATCAAGTCGGTCCTGATGGTGACCCACAACATCGAAGAAGCAGTGCTGATGTGCGACCGCGTGCTCGTGTTCGCCTCCAACCCCGGCCGGGTCGCGAGCGAGCTGAAGGTGCCGTTCCCGCACCCGCGCAACCGGCTCGACCCGGCGTTCCGGCAACTGGTCGACGACATCTACGCGCTGATGACCCGGCGTGCGCCCGCCGCTGGCCAGAAGGCGATGCTGCATGCCGGCACGACCAACATGGCGCTGCATCCCGTGTCGACCAACCTGATGGCCGGCCTGCTCGAGACGCTGGTGGCCGAGCCCTATCACGGCCGCGCCGACCTGCCCGCCCTGGCCGGCGCGCTGCAGCTCGAACTCGACGAGTTGCTGCCGATGGGCGAGGCGCTGCAACTGCTGCGGTTCGGGGAATTGGAGGAGGGCGACCTGCGCGTGACCGACATGGGCCGCCGGTTCGTCGCCGCCGACACCGACCCGCGCAAAGCGCTGTTCGCCGCCGCCCTGCGCGCGCACGTGCCGCTGGTGGCGCAAATCCGGCAGGTGCTGGACGAGCGCTGGAACCACCGCGCCTCCGCCGTGCGCTTCCGCGACGAGCTGGAGGACGTGATGAGCCCGGACTACGCCGAGAACACGATGCACGCCGCCATCGCCTGGGGCCGCTACGCCGAGCTGTACAGCTACGACGAGGACGCCGACCAGTTCTTCCTCGACGAGGAGGCGTGAGGGTGCTGGCCGGCCGGGTCGCGCTGGTCACCGGGGCCAGCCGCGGTATCGGCCGGGCCATCGCGGAGCGGCTGGCGCGGGACGGCGCCGCGGTCGTGGTCAACTTCGCCACCGACGCCGCGGGCGCGGAGAGCGTGGTCGAGGCGATCGCGCGAGCCGGCGGAACCGCGGTCGCGGTCGCGGCCGACCTCGCGGAACTGGCCGAGATCGGACGCCTGTTCGCCACCGTCGACGCGCGGTTCGGCCGCCTGGACATCTTGGTGAACAACGCGGGCATCGGCGCATTGGCGCCTCTGGCGGAGGTGGACGCGGCCACGTTCGACCGGGTGTTCGCCATCAACGCCCGCGCGCCGCTGTTCGCTTGCCAGGAGGCGGCCCGGCGCATGGGGCTGGGCGGACGGATCGTGAACGTGTCGTCGTCCTCGACGCTGTTCCCGACGCCGGGCACCGCCGTGTACGCCGCGAGCAAGGCCGTGCCGAAGATCTACACCGAGGTGCTGGCCCGCGAACTCGGCCCGCGCGGCATCACGGTGAACTCCGTCGTGCCCGGCCCGATCTCGCCCGGGATGTTCGACCACGCGCCCGACGCGATGCGCGCGGACGCCCTGGCCGCCTCCCCGTTCGGCCGCCTGGGCACCCCGGACGACATCGCGTCCGTCGTGTCGTTCCTGGTTAGCGACAACGCGCGCTGGGTGACGGGACAGCATATCCTGGCGAATGGGGGAGCGACGGTTTAGTATCGACGGCCCAAGGCCAAGGCTCTGCCCTGGACCCGCTGGGGCCTGAGGCCCCAGACCCGCATTCGTTTGGGTTTCCAAAGGCATCATGCCTTTGGCGGAGTTTGAGGCAGAGCCTCAACCTGCCCCTTTTTAAAGGGCCGCTGGTATAAGCTGTCGGACCCTTCCTGGCCGCCTCACCGCGCCAGCACCGCCGCGATCTCGTCGAGGATGGCCGGGTCGTCGATGGTCGGGGGTGGCGCCGGGGCCTGGCCGTCCGCGAGACGCCGCAGCGAGGCGCGCAGGATCTTGCCGGACCGGGTTTTCGGCAGCCGCGCCACCACCCTCGCGTCCTTAAACGCGGCGACCGGGCCGATCCGCTCGCGGACCAGTGCCACCAGCTCGCGCGCGACGTCCGCCTCGGCACGGTTGGCCCCGGCCTTCAGCACCACCAGGCCGACCGGCACCGAGCCCTTCAACGCGTCCAAGGCACCCACGACGGCGCACTCGGCCACGTCGGGGTGGGCGGCCAGCACCTCCTCCAGCGCGCCGGTCGAGAGGCGGTGGCCGGCGACGTTGATGATGTCGTCGGTGCGGCCCATCACCCAAACGTCGCCCTCGGCGTCCACCGAGCCGGCGTCCCCGGTGGTGTACCAGCCCGGCGTGTCGGCCAGGTACGCCGCACGGTACGCGTCGTCGGACCCCCACAGCGTCGGCGCGCAACCCGGCGGCAGCGGCAGCCGCAGCATCAGGTTGCCGACCTGGCCGGGCGCTGCCGGCTGGCCCGCTTCATCCAGCGCCTGCACGTCGTAGCCGGGGCAGGCGCGGCCGCCGGAGCCGGACTTGCTCGGGAACAGGCCCAAGCCGCGGAAATTGGCGGTGATCGGCCACCCCGTCTCCGTCTGCCACCAATGGTCGATTACCGGACGCCGGAGCAGGGCGCCGATCCAATCGGCGGTGGGCGGGTCGCACCGCTCGCCCGCGAGGTACAGCGCGTCCAGCCGGCTCAAATCGTGGCCGGCCAGCAAGGTGCCCGTCGGGTCCTGCTGCTTGATGGCGCGCAAGGCGGTCGGCGCGGTGAACAGCACGCGCACGCCGTGCCGGGCGCACACGCGCCAGAACGTGGCGGCGTCCGGGGTGCCGACCGGCTTGCCCTCGTACATGACCGTCGTGCACCCGGCGAGCAGCGGCGCATACACGATGTAGCTGTGGCCCACGACCCAGCCGACATCCGACGCCGTCCACATCACGTCGCCGGGCTGCAGGCCGTAGATCATGTTGATGGAGTGGTGCAGCGCCACCGCGTGGCCGCCGGCGTCGCGCACCACGCCCTTCGGCTTGCCGGTCGTGCCGGAGGTGTAGAGGACATACAGCGGGTCGGTCGCGGCGATGCTGACCGGCGGGTGGGGCGTGGCGGCGGCTTCGGCCTCGGCGAAATCGTGGTCGCGGCCGGGGACGAGCGGCGCCTGCAGCATCGGCCGCTGCAGCACCAGGCAGGCGCGCGGCTGGTGCGGGCTGAGGGCGAATGCCTCCGCGATCATGGGCGCGTAGGGCACCACGCGGCCGGGTTCCAGCCCGCAGGACGCGAACACGACCGCGACCGGCTGCGCGTCGGCGATGCGCTTGGCCAGTTCGGGGCCGGCGAACCCGCCGAACACGACGGAGTGGACAGCGCCCAGCCGCGCGCAGGCCAGCATGGCGATGGCGGCCTCGGGGACCATCGGCATGTAGATGACCACCCGGTCGCCGCGCCCGACGCCGAGGGCCGCCAGCGCACCCGCGACCCGGGCGGTGCGGTCGAGCATCTGCGCGTAGGTCAGCGTGACGACCCGGTCCTCCATCGCGCTGTCCCAGATCAGCGCCGGCTGGCCGCCGCGCCCGGCCAGGACGTGCCGGTCGAGGCAGTTGGCGCAGGTGTTCAGCTCGGCGCCGGGGAACCAGCGGCCGAACGGGCCGGACGCCGGGTCGAAGGCGCGGTCCCAGCGCCGGGTCCAGTCGATACCCTCGGCGGCGCGGGCCCAGGCGGCTTCGGGGTCGGCCATCCAGGCGGCGTAGGCGGCCGGGTAGGCGGAGGCGGCGGGCTGGTCCATGGACGTTGCTTCTCGCTGATTGCGGGATATTGCGGCCAGCATAGGGCGAAGCGTGCGGCAAGCGACAGGGTGGCCCGCCTGGGCGGTGATGCCGCCTGGCGCGCCAGGTCCGTCCTCGTCTAACGGCCGGTCCGAGGCACCGAGACCGCCTCACGAGCATCCTCCAGGCATCCGGGCACCGCGCCGCCGCCCCACTGTCCCAACGTGCGCAGCATCTCCGACACATCCTCCAGCCGTTCCACGATCACGTGGAGCACCTCGCCCTCGCGCTGCACCCGGCCGTGACAGGCGATCATGGTGGCCGACAGGATCAGCCGCCGCTGAGCCTCGAACAGGTTCGGCCAGACGATCAGGTTGGCGACGCCCGTCTCGTCCTCGATCGTGATGAACATGACACCCTTGGCCGAGCCTGGCTTCTGCCGCATCAGCACGATGCCCGGCACCACCACGCGGCGTCCGTCAGGGGTGCGCTGCAGCGCCACGCAATCCACCATCCCGCGACGCCGCAGCTCCTCCCGCAAGAACCACAGCGGATGACGGCGCAGGCTCAGCCCGGTGCTGCGGTAGTCCTCCACCACCTCCCGCGCCTGCGTCATCGGCGTCAGCTCCACCGCCGGCTCCAGGTCGCGGGCGGCGGCGAACAGCGGCAACGCCGCTTCGGGCAGCCCGCGCACCGCCCACGACGCCTGCCGGCGATCCAGCCCGAAGCACTGGAACGCGTCCGCGTCCGCCAGCCGCTCCAGCGCCGCCGCGGGCACGGCGGCCCGGCGCGATACCTCCTCGACCGAGGCGTAGGCGTCCCCGGCCCGGTGAGCCACGACCGCTGCGCCGTGGGCATTGCCCAGCCCCTTGGCCATCCGCAAACCCAGCCGCACCCCGCCAGCTTCGAGCGTGCAGTCCCACCGGCTGGCGTTGACGCATACCGGGTGGACCGCCACCCCGTGCTCCTGCGCGTCCCGCACGACCTGGGCGGGGGCGTAGAATCCCATCGGCTGGCTGTTCAGCAGGGCGCAGCAGAACGCTGCTGGATGATGGCATTTCATCCAGGCGGAGGCGTAGGCGATCAGCGCGAAGCTGGCGGCGTGGCTTTCCGGGAACCCGTACGAGCCGAACCCCTCGATCTGGCTGAACGTCCGCTCGGCGAACTCGGCCGTGTAGCCGCGCTCCGCCATCCCGCTGATCAGCTTGTCCTTGAAGTGCGACACGCCGCCGGTGACCTTGAAGGTCGCCATCGCCCGGCGCAACTGGTCCGCCTCGCCCGCGGTGAAGCCGGCGCAGACGATGGCGACCCGCATCGCCTGCTCCTGGAACAACGGCACGCCCAGCGTTTTGCCCAGCACCCCGCACAACTCGGGAGTTGGGTAGTGCACCGCCTCCAGCCCCTCGCGCCGCCGCAAGTAGGGATGCACCATGTCGCCCTGGATCGGCCCCGGCCGCACGATCGCCACCTGGATGACCAGGTCGTAGAAGGTGGCCGGCTTCAGCCGGGGCAGCATGGCCATCTGCGCCCGGCTCTCGATTTGGAATGTGCCGAGCGTGTCGGCGCGGCGGATCATGGCGTAGGTCGCCGGGTCCTCGGCAGGAGTGCCGGCCAAGTCGCGCGGCGCGTCCGGTTGCGGTTGCAGCAGGTCGAAGCAGCGGCGCAGGCAGCCGAGCATGCCCAAGCCCAGCACGTCGACCTTCATCCAGCGCAGCGATTCGACGTCGTCCTTGTCCCACTCGATCACCTGGCGGCCCTGCATCGCCGCGGGCGCGATCGGCGTCAGGTCGTCCAGCCGGTCCCGGGTCAGCACGAAGCCGCCCGGATGGGTGCCGAGCTGGCGCGGGAAGCCGATCAGCGCGCGCGACAGCTCCAGGGTCAGCCGCAGCCGCCGGTCTTGGAGGTTGAGGTTCAGGGCGGCGGCGTGCTCCTCCGTCACCCCCTCGGCGGACCAGCCCCAAACTTGGCCGGCCAGCGCGCCCGTCACGTCCTCGGTCAGGCCGAGCGCCTTGCCCACGTCGCGCACGGCGCCGCGGGCGCGGAAGCGCATCACCGTGGCGCACAGCGCCGCCCGGTCGCGGCCGTAGTGCTCGTACACCCACTGGATGACCTCCTCGCGCCGGTCGTGCTCGAAGTCGACGTCGATGTCCGGCGGCTCGCAGCGCTCGGCGGAGATGAACCGCTCGAACAGCAGGCCGGAGCGCACCGGATCGATGGAGGTGATGCCGAGCACGTAGCAGACCGCGGAATTGGCCGCCGACCCGCGGCCCTGGCACAGGATGCCTTCGCTGCGGGCGTAGCGGACGATGGTGTCCACCGTCAGGAAATACGGCGCTGTACCCCAGCGATTCGATTAGCGCCAGTTCATGCCGCAACTGACGAGCGACGTCGGGCGGCGGGCCGCCGGGATAGCGGTGGGGAACGCCGGCCTGCACCCTCCGCTCGAGCGCCTGCTGCGGGGTTTCGCCGTCGCGCTCGGTCTCGGCGGGGTACTGGTAGCGGAGGTCGGACAGGCTGAACGGGCAGCGCGCCACGATCTCGCCGGTGCGGGCGAGCGCTTCGGGGTAGGCGGCGAACAGCCGGGCCATCTCCTCGGGCGGCTTCAGGTGGCGGTCGGCGAAGCGTTCGCGGCGGAACGCGGCGTCGTCGATGGTGCAGCCCTCGCGGATGCACGTCACCACATCCTGCAGGATACGCCGGCTGGGGTGGTGGTACAGCACGTCGCCGGTCGCGACCGTGGGCACGCGGGCGGCCTGCGCGAGGTCGGCAAGCTGCCGCAGCCGGACCTGGTCGCCGGGCCGGCGGCGCAGGGTGAGCGCCAGGTGGCAGCGCCCGGCGAAATCGGCGCGCAACCGGGCGAGCCGGGCGGCCAATTCCAGGTCGGGCGCGTCCGGCAGCAGCACGGCCAGCAGTCCCTCGCCGCCCGCCGCCAGGTCGTTCCAGCCGAGGTCGAAGCTGCCTTTGCCCCCGCGCCCCTTGGCCAGCGTCAGCAGCCGGCACAGCCCGGACCAGGCCGCGCGGTGCATCGGATAGACCAGGAGGGCGGTTCCGTCCCGCACATCGAGCCGGCAGCCGGCCACCAGCCGCACGCCGGCCTCGGCGGCGCGCTGGTGCGACCGCGCGATGCCCGCCACGCTGTTGCGGTCGGCGATCCCCAGCGCCGGCAGGCCGAGCAGCTTGGCCTGGGCGAACAGCTCCTCCGGATGGCTGGCGCCGCGCAGGAACGAGTAGTTGGTGGTGACCTGCAGCTCGGCGTAGGTCATCAGAAGACGCCGTGCAGGAACCAGCGCAGGCTGCCGGTGGCGAGATCGCTGCCATCCCCCCGGCGGTACAGCCAGAAGCGGCGGCCAAGCTCGTCCTCGACTTGCCAATAGTCGCGCACCGCCTGCACCTCGCCGTCGCGCCACCACCACTCGCCGGCAACGCGCTCCGGCCCATCGGCGTGGCGCACCCGGTGGCGCACCCCGCGCCAGGTGAAAGCGACCGGCGGATGGTCGGGCAACATGCTGAGCGTCTCGATCGGGTGCGGCGGGCTGAACAGCCGCACCGGGCGCGGCAGCGGCGGCCAGGTCCGGCCCGTGGAGGGCGCCAGGGCCGGCACGCGCTGCACCGTCCGCTCCGGCACGTCGCTCTCGACCGGTTCGGCCCGGAACACCCGATGGGCGCCGAGCCGGTTCTCCAGCCGGTCCACCAGGGCCGCGATGTCGGAGCCGTCGGTCGAGACGGTGGCCTGGAGATAGGCCAGCGGTTCGGCGAGCGGCACCGCCAGGCGCATGGCCTCGACCCCCAGGCCGGGGTCCACCTCCTCCAGCCGCTCGTCGAGCAACCGGCCGAGATGGCCCGCCGCACGGGACGGCCACGCGGCGCCGATGCGGATGGCCTGCGCCGACCCGTCCACCCGCTCGAACAAAAGGTCCAGCGTGCGGGCGCCCCGCCCGGCCCGTTCCAGCGCGCCGCACACGCTGTCCACCAGCAGCGCGATGACGGCGCTGAAGGAGTTTGCCGTCAGCAGCGGCTCGGCGAAGGCGAGCCGGTGCTGGATCGTCTCGGGCGGCAGCACGGGCGTGATCGGCTCGGCGGCGTGGCCCAGCGCCTGGTCCAGCCGGTGCAGCAGCGCGGCGCCGAACCGGCGGGCCAACGGCGCACGGGGCGCCGCTGCGAGCTGCGCCACCCGGTCGAACCCCAGCTGGCGCAAGCCCAGCGCCGTCTCCGGAGGCAGCCGCAGCGCCGCCACCGGCAACGTCCCCAGCGCCAGGGCAGCACTGCCGGGTGGTGCGACGCCGATTGCGGCTTGGCCATACCGCGCCAAAGCGTGGGCCGCGCCGGGCGTGTCGGCGATGGCCAGCCGGCTGGCGAAGCCGTTCCTCGCGAGCCGGGCGGCAATGGTCCGGAGCATCGCCGCCTCGCCGCCGTGCAGGTGGCTGCACCCGGTCGCGTCGATCCACAGCCCGTCCGGCGGGTCGGCGGCCGTCAGGGGAGACCAGCGCAGGCACCAGGCGGCCAGCCGGGCCAGCGCCTGCGCGTCGGCGTCCGGCTGCGCCGCCATGACGGCCAAGCCCGGCACCATCGCCTGCGCCCGGGCCAGGGCGATGCCGGGCTGCAGCCCCAGCGCCCGGGCCGCGCCGTCGGCGGCCGCGACGATGCGCCGCCGCCCGTCATGCCGGGACAATACGAGTGGCGCGTCATCCGGCGTGCCGGCGTGGCCTCGGTGTCGCGAGCTCGCTTGCGCGGGCTGGTGTCCCGAGCTCGCTTGCGCAAGCCGCTGTCGCGAGCTTGCTTGCGCAAGCCGCTGTACCCGGTCGGTCGGCCAGGTTGGCAACCAGACGGAGATGACCCTGCGCATCGCAAGCCTCCATGATCCAGGATGCGGGCACGCCGCCGCGGCAGCGCACGAGGTCGATCTGCCAGCGCCCGCGCCCGATCCCGGCTACGTGCGGGGCGTAGGACAGCGCTGGAGGGGACGGCAGGGCGGCCACGCGCCAGCGGGTCATGGCGGCGGAGGGCTCGGCCCGTGCGAGCGGGCTCGCGTCAGCGGCCCGTGCGAGCGGGCTCGCGACGAAGCGGAAGCTGCGGCGCAGCACGAAGGCGGTGACGCCCGAGGCTTCGGCGGCGAGCTGCAGCCGGCGCGAGGCGGTCAATCCGAGCCGTCCCGAGAGCTCTCCGACCACGCCCGCCAGGCCTCGGTGGCGCAATCCCTCCTCCATGACGAGCAGGACCGCCTTCCTAGCGTCGGCGAACACCACCCGGTCCGGATGCAGCCCGGCACTGGCGAGGGCGGCCGGGCACACATCCTGGCGTTCCGTCGCCCACAGCACCCGGCCTGGCACCCGGGCCAGCAGCCGCGCCAGCAGCCCGGCCAGCAGCAACGTCGGCGCGGCAGCGGTCTCGGTGTCAGGGCCAGCGCCGGCGAATTCGTGCAAGACGCCGAGGAACAACCCGTTTCCTGGCAGATGAGCGTCGATGACGCCGCCGTCGAACGGCATGACCTGGCGTGTTGTTGCCGCCCTCGACGGCCGTTCGAGCCGAGCGATGCGCGCCCGGAGATCGTCAAGCGGCCTCTCCGCGTGCGGTGTGTGCTGCATAATTCCTACCGGGCAACTTGACCCAGAGTTCCCGAAAACAAGAACATTAAGGGAACATGAGATGGGGAAAGCAAGCAGAATAGAGTCCTAAAATGTAGAAACTCGACAATCCTCAATTGTGTCAGAGGGCTAAACTGGTTTGCTGCCGCGAGGTCTGCGCAGCGCCGCCCAAGGCAGCACTATGGCCGATGCCCGCTGGCGGGAGAGGGTTTGGAAGATGCGCTGTAAAGTGGCTTCAGCGATGGCCGTTGATATCCACTGGCCTGCCCTGCCACACTCGGCCGCAATCCTGACGAAAGCGAGCTTCAGCATCCGCTTTTTAGTTAAAGCCGACCGCAACGCCGCGCCCCTCGGGCGAAGCATGGGAGCGTCAGCCGGCATGAACATCAACGAGCCATGCGGCGAGCCGGGCGTCACTCGCCAGCAGCTTCGTCGCCATATGGACCCTGATCGCGCGTTTTGGCCGGATGGAGAGAGGCCGCTTGGACGCAACTCGCGGCGAGCGCCGCCGGGCGGTAGGCTGGGACAGGCTGGCGCATGACCTCGCGCGTTCAGGCCAGCCGCTTGATGCTGAAACGCGTGTACGTGCCGCCTGCCGTCGACGACGGCACACGAGTTCTGGTCGACAAGCTGTGGCCGAGGGGCGTGAGCAAAGCCCGGGCGGCGCTGGACTCGTGGAACAAGGCTGTCGCACCCAGCACCGAGCTGCGGAAATGGTTTGGACACGACCCGGCCCGATGGCAGGCGTTCTGCGAGAAATACCGGGAAGAGCTGAAGCAAAATATCGAGGCGGTCGAGACATTGCACGCGCTGGCTTTGAAAGGACCTCTGACCTTGCTGTTCGGCGCACGGGACGTGGCTCATAACGAAGCTGTGGTCTTGAGGGATTTTCTTTTGGACCGCTAAAACTTCGACGCCGTGCCGATCTGATTTACGGCGATCAAGCAACGCAGGGAGACCAAGGAATGTTTGTCGCGCAAATGCTGCCCCGGGCGCGCGAGCGCTTGGCGACCATCAGTGCCGCCGCTCCCGTCAAAGAAGCCGCCGATTTGATGTCCAAGCCTCACGTCGATTTAGTGGTCGCCTGCGGCCAAGATGGCGGCATGGTTGGCGTCCTCACGAAAACCGACATCGTCGGGCAGATCAGGCAATGCAGCGGAAGCGGCTGCACCGCCAAGGTGGATACGATCATGGCGCAGGCCGTGGTGTCCTGCAGGCCGGAGGAGTCGCTGCAGGATGTCTGGTCAGTGATGAAAAGCCGTGGCCTCCAGCGCATCCCGGTTCTCGACGAGGGCGAGAAACCAATCGGAATCATTTACGCGCGTGACGCCCTGCAATGCCTGTTGGGTGCGGTAGAAAGCGATGAGTCGCTGCTACGGGATTACGTGATGGATGTCGGCTACCAGTGACGCACCGGCTTCGACTGGAATTCGATGATTCAACAGGGAAAACAGGCCGCATGTCCAACCAATCCTTTGATCCGGTAAGCGATGCCTTGCAGCGTCAACGGGCGCTGTCCAGGTGGGATAGCGACGGCGGCGCAGGGTCGGACGGTCCGCTGGCCAACCCGGAATCGACCGAGGAGCAGCTTCCCTTCCCGAAAATGGGCGACGCCGAGTTCCAGGCGCTTCACGTCCGTGTCATCGCGCTGGAGAACCTGGTCATCGCGCTCCTGGCAGACGTCTCGGACCAAGGGCGCGAACAGGCCCAAGGAATGGCGTCAGCCATATCGCCACGGCCAGGCTTCACCTCTCATCCGCTGACGACCCACGCAGCGGTGCACATGGTCGACCTTATCGAGCGCGCCGCGCGCCTTCGCAACCGCAGGCCGTCCTGAAGCGTCATCCAATCAGCACGGAGGACGCTCTAGACGTCGGTTGGCGCCTTTAGCGCCCGACGAACGACCTTGCCGTTATCCGCGCGCAGAAGGTGGAACTCATAGCCGACTGCCCGCCGGCCCCAGTCACAAAGCAGGGTCGCCGCGCCAATCCCAATCACGAGCACCCCGATGGTGGCAAGATCGGCGGGAAACCCTCCGAGCGTGATCAGCAATATCGTGGCCGTGGCAGGGGCGTGGCTGGCCCGTGCAGGTATCTGGCCGCCGATCGTCAATGCCACCGCCAGGGCGCTTGCGGCGATGCGCGAGGCCGTCACCTGGCCGCCGATCATGGCCGAAGGCGCGTGGAGCGCCCCGAACAGGGCAAGGGACAGGAAGGCTGCCGCCGCGCCGATGCCATGCCCGACGAAGGTGTTCCAGGACCGGGCAGCCTCCTGATGCGGGGTGACGGTGTGGATGAAGATGGTCGGGCCAAGGCTCGGGAACAGCCACGGCTGCTGGAACGCCAAGCCAAGTCCGCCGACGATCCCGGTGATGACGAGGGCAACCCACCCCGCGTATAGCGCGGCTCCCAGCCTCATGCGTTGCCAGCTCGGCCCGCCCGCCCTCGTCAGATCGGCATCCGGTAGCCGTAGAACTCGTGATCCTCGTTGTAGCCGCCCTGCCCGGCGCCGAGATCGGCGAAGTCGTGCACGAACTCGATGGCCGTGACCCACTTGACCATCTTGAACCCCAACTCGTTCTCGCAGCGCAGGCGCACCGGGGCGCCGTGAAGCACGCTGACCGGCTCGCCGTTCATGTCGATGGCCAGCATCGTCAGCGCGTGGCGCATGTTCAGCATCCGGTGCACATCGTAGTAGCGGCCGCCATCGGCGCCGTCCGCCAGGGAATAGAACACCGCGTAGCGGGCGCCGGCCGTAGGGCGTACCAGGTCGAGGATGTGGCGCATGGGCACCCCGCCCCACTTGGCGACGCCGGACCAACCCTGAATGCAGAAGTGGGTCGTGATCTGCTCCTGCTGCGGCATCGCCCTCAGTTCGGCCAGCGAGAACTCCCGCGGTTGCTCGACCAGCCCACCGACCCGCAGCCGGTAATCGGCGAAGTCGCCCGCCACCAGCGCCTCGAACTCGGCCGAGTTCGGCATGGTGCCGTTGGGCCAGAAATAGGGCGAGATGTCCTTCTCGGCCAGTTGGCTGCGGGGGTCCCACCATTCGGCCAAGCCCTTGATCGGCCCGACCATGAACTCGCCCACCTTCTGCACGAGCCGGGCGTGGCGGATCGTGAAGGGCGAGGCCAGCCACCAGGTGACGGCCATCAGCGCCATGGCCGGCAGGAAGACCGCGAAGCCGCTCCAGGAGCCGTCGTTCACGCCGGCCCACATCATGTTCAAGTTGACCCGCGCCCCCGTGATGAACACCAGCGTCACGTGCGCCAGGATGAACAGGAGAAAGAACCAGAGTGCCAGGAAGTGGATCGAGCGTGCCCGCTGCCGGTTCAGGACCCGGCCGAACCAGCCGGCATGGTTCGAGAGCGACGGGCTCTGCATGAAGCCGGTGACGATGGACGTGGGCGCGGCAATGAAGATGGCGGCGAAGTAGGCGAGCTGCTGCAGGCTGTTGTAGTGGGTCCAGCTATGGTCGACGGGAAAGGTCAGCGACAAGTATTGCAGCGCCGTCGAGGCGGCGTTCGGGATCACCGCCCACGTAGTCGGAACCACCCTGTGCCACTGGTCGGTCGAGAACAGCAGGATGTAGATGGCGATGCCGTTCAGCGTCCACAGCGTGTTGACCGAGAAGTGCCACCAGCGGGCGAGGCCGATGGAGTGGCGGATGCCGGGGATGCCCAGCCAGCCCGGCAGCGTCACCGAATCGTCCTTGGCGGTCCAGACGCGGCCGGTCGGCACGGGTTTTTGGAACCGGAACCAGTCGGTTCCCGGCGTGCAGTCCCGATGCCAGTACAGGCGAGGATGATCGGCGAGGATCTGCACGCCGGCCCGGATGATGAACGCCATGAAGAACAGGTTGAGGAAGTGGTTGATCCGCAGCCACGCCGGGAAGCCCGAGTTGACCACGTAGGCCGAAGCAGGCGCGCCGGGGTAGCGCACCAGGAACGCCTGCACTCCCGGCAGCGCCCGCAGCGCCTGCGCCACCGCGACCCCCATTACCAGCAGCACGAAGCCGATCGGCAACGCCCACAGCACGTTGATCCAGCGGCGTCCAATGCGGATGCGAGGCACGATGCCGGCCTGTGGCGGCAGCCAGTGACTGAGCAAAACGCGGTCGTCAGCCGAGGTCAGGCTTGCAGCGATAGGATCATGCACAGGATTTGGGCCACGCAAGACGTTCATCGCCGTTCCTCTCCCGATGGAGCTAAGCCGAGGGTGATGGCAAGCCCAACGATTGCGACGGTGACCGAGCGTCACCAACCGTGACGGTACTAGCGAACGATGCCGCCGTGCCAGGTTCGGAAAATACTTATCTGTCGGAGGACTGTGGGACCGCGCATCACACGCTGGCAGGACGCTTCCTCGCTGAAGACCACCTTGGCGCGGCGCTGCCGCCGACTTTGAGAACTGACGCCCGCATCGTCCAAAATCCAGGTGCGGCGGCGTGCCGCCGAAGGGTAAACTTCTTGCAAAACGCCGCGGCGGCAACGCAATGTCGGTGTGGTCGAAACGCATCCGCAAAGGGGCGAGCGACAGGGGAAACGCCATGATCGACGCCGGCAACCGCCGCGACTTCTTCCGCACCGCAACCACCGGCCTGGGCGCCGCCGCCCTGCTCGCCGGGCTCGGCGTCACCCAAGCCATGGCTCAGGACGCCGCGAAGGAAACCGGCCGCTCCAGCAAGCCGCTCAAGGCCGCATTCTCCAACGCCGGCCTGCAGGCGACCTGGTGCGCGCAAGGCAAGCAGGCAGCCGAGGCGTGGGGCCGCCTGTTCAACGTCGACGTCACCTGGTTCGACGGTGAGCTGAACGCCACCAAGCAGCGCGCGTCGATCGACGACATGGCGAGCCAGAAGTGGGATTTCGTGGCGATCCAGGCGTTCGGCATCGGCACCCTGACGGCGCCGGTGAAAAAGATGATCGACGCCGGCGTGCCCGTCATCGACATGGACACGCTGATCGCGCCGCTCGACACCATCGACGTGCACAGCTTCATCGCGCCCGACAACGAGCTGATGGGCGCCGCGGTCACCCAGGCCCTGGTGGACGCGATCGGCGGCAAGGGCGTCGTGACCATGACCCAGGGCGCCCTCGGCCACACCGGCGCGCAAGGCCGTGCCCGCGGCTTCGACGTCATCGTCAAGAAATACCCCGGCATCGAGGTGGTCGACCGCCAGCCCGGCGACTGGGACGTGTCCAAGACGGCGCGCATCTGGGAAACGCTGCTGACCAAATACCCCAAAATCGACGCCGCGTATTTCCACAACGACGACATGGCGCTGGCCGCCTACAACGTAATGAAGCAGCACAACCGCACCGATATCAAGATCGGCGGCTGCGACGCCATGCCGCCCGCATTGGCGGCGGTCGGCGACGGCCGAATGCTCGCGACCGTGCGCAACCCGTCTGGCCGCATCCACGGCGGCGCCATCGTGGCCGGCGTCGCCGCCGTGGTGGGGGGCGAGAAGACCGGCGGCGGCATCCCCAAGAACTTCGTCGCCGACGGCCCCGTGGTCACCAAGGCGAACGCGCCCGGCATGGCCTGGATGGAAGCGCATTTCCTGATCTGAGCCGCCCCGTGTCGCCCGACGACGTGCCCGTGCCGCTAGACGCCGTGTTGGAGCTGCGCGGCATCCACAAATCGTTCGGCGGCGTCGCGGCCCTGGCCGGCGTGGACTTCACCCTGAACCGGGGCGAGATCCACGGCCTCGCCGGAGAGAACGGCGCCGGCAAAAGCACGCTGATGAAGATCATCGCCGGCGTCCACGGCGCCGACGCGGGCGAGATGCGCCTGGACGGGCAGGTCGTGCGGCTGCGCTCCGCCCGCGACGCGCGCGACGCCGGCATCGGCATGGTGCACCAGGAGCTCAGCATCGTGCCGGAGCTGTCGGTGGCCGAGAACGTCATGCTCGGCACGCAGCCGGTCAACCGTGCCGGGCTGGTCGACTGGCGGCGGATGCGGCGCGAGGCGGCGGCGCAGCTGCAACGCCTCGGCATCGACGTCGACCCGGCGTCCCCGATCGGCGCCCTGCCGCTCGGCCTGCAGCAGCTGGTGGAACTGGCGCGGGTGCTGTCGTCCGGCGCACGCATCATCATCCTCGACGAGCCGACCTCGGCGCTGTCGCCGCCGGAGGTGGAGCGGCTGTTCGGCCTGCTGCGCCGGGTGCGCGACGGCGGCACGTCGCTGGTGTTCATCAGCCACTTCCTCGACGACGTCCTCGCCATCAGCGACGTCGTGACGATCTTCCGCAACGGCCGCCGGGTCGAAACGCAAGCGGTGGGGCCGGGCGTCGACAAGGGCTGGATCATCACGCGCATGATCGGCGCCGGGCACGAGCGGCTGGAGGAGAGCTACACCGGCGAGATCGCCCTGCACAGCAAGCCCACTGCCGCCGTGGTGATGACCGCGCGCGGGCTGGCCAGCGCCGGGGCGTTCGCCGATGTCGCGTTCGACGTGCGCGCCGGCGAGGTGCTGGGCATCTACGGCTTCCTCGGCTCGGGGCAGCTCGACCTGGCGCGCGCGCTGTTCGGCAAGCTGCCGCTCGACCGTGGGCAGGTCAGCGTCGGTGGCGTGCCGGTGCGGCTGTCGAACACGGCGGCGGCTAAGCGCGCCGGCATCGCCTTCGTACCCGAAAGCCGGCGGTCGATGCTGTTCGCGCTGGAGCCGGTGTACAAGAACATCTCCATCGCCATCCTGGAGCGGGTGTCGCGCTGGTGGCTGCGCCCGAACGCCGAGCGCGCCATCGCCGCCGGGCACGTGGCGTCGCTGCAAATCCGGCCGCCGCAGGTCGACCGGGCGCTCGGCACCCTGTCGGGCGGCAACCAGCAGAAGGTTGCGCTGGCGAAGTGGCTGACCTATCCGCCGAAGGTGCTGGTGCTGAGCGAGCCGACCCGCGGCATGGATGTCGGCGCCAAAGACGACGTGCTGAAGATCGTGAAATCCTTGCGCGACCGGGGCATCGGCATCGTCGTGGTGTCGGCCGAGCCGGAGACGGTGCTGTCGCTGGCCGACCGCATCCTGGTGATGCGGCGCGGCGCCATCGCGCATGAGTTCGCCGGCGAGGCGGTCAGCAAGGACCGGCTGCTCGCCGCTGCATGAAGGAACCGCATCGATGCCCATAGCTTGGCTGCGCCACCAGCTGCGCAACATCGCGCCGTTCGCGACGCTGCTGGTGCTCGTGACGCTGTTCTCGCTGTCCAGCCCGTCGTTCGCGACCTGGGGCAACCTGGCCAACATCCTGCAGCAGATCTCGGTCACCGGCATCATCGCGGCCGGGCTGACCTTCGTGATCCTGTGCGCCGAGATCGACCTGAGCGTCGCCAGCGTGGCCAACGCGGCCGGCATCGTCGCGGCCTATTTCACCCTGCAGGACGCCAGCGTGAGCATCGCCAACCTGCCCTTGCCCGGCGGCGTCGCCATCGTGCTGGCATTGCTGGCGAGCGCCACGCTGGGGGCGGTCACCGCGTTCGGCGTGACCGTCATCGGCATCCCGAGCTTCATCATGACCTTGGCGATGCTGCAGATCGGCGCCGGGGTGTGCGCGATGCTGGTGCGCGGCCAGATCGCCTACAACGTGCCGGGCCTGGTCGCGACCTTGGGCGCCGGGTCGCTGGGGCCGGTGCCGTGGATCGTCATCGTGGCCGCGGCGATCCTGCTCGCGGGGCATGTCGTGCTGACCTACACGCGGTTCGGCCGCTACGTGTACATGACCGGCAGCAACCGCGAGGCGGCGGAGTATTCCGGTATCAACACGCGCGCGATCATCGCGGCGGTGATGGTGATCTCGGCGGTGTGCGCCGGGGTCGGCGGCATGCTGGGGGTGGCGCATTTCGGCAGCGCGCAGCAGGACGAGTTCGACAACTACCTGCTCGACAGCATCTCGGCGGTGGTGGTGGGCGGCACCAGCCTGTTCGGCGGCCAGGGCGGCATCGGCAACACGGTGGTCGGGCTGTTCGTGCTCGGCGTGCTGAACAACGGGCTCGACCATGTGCGCATCGACAGCTTCCTCAAGATACTGATACGCGGGGTGATCCTGCTGCTGGCGCTGATCGTGAACGTTTACGCGCAGCGGCTCCGCACTCGCGACGCAACGTCGGCGGCCCGCTGATACAGCAGAAATCCGCTGCGGGTGTCACGCCGCGTCGTGGAAGATGACGCCCAGGGTGTGGCGATGGCCTGAATGCAGCTTGCTGACACCGTGGCGCAACACCGTGCGGTACACCCCGCGCGTGCCCTGCACCGGCCGGTGATGGACGGCGAACACCACGCCGTCGCCCCGGCGAAGCGGCACCACCGCGGGGCGCGACTGCATGCGCGGCCGCTGCTCGGTCAGTACGAACTCGCCGCCGGTGAAGTCCTCGCCCGGTTCGGACAGCAGGATCGCGACCTGGAGCGGGAAGACGTGCTCGCCGTACAGGTCCTGATGCAGGCAGTTGTAGTCGCCCGGCCCGTATTGCAGCAGCAGCGGCGTCGGCCGGGTCTGGCCGGCTTGGTGGCAGCGCTCGACGAAGGCGGCGTGCGTGGCGGGATAGCGCACGCCGATTCCCATTGCCGCGTTCCACCGGTCGGCCACGGGGGCGAGACGGGCGTAGAGCCTGTCGCGCAACTCGGCCACCAAATCCGGCAGGGGATAGGCGAAATACTGGTATTCGCCCCGGCCGAAGCCGTGCCGGGCCATGACGACCTTGCTGCGAAAACGATCGCCGCTCTGATACAGGCCCGCGGACGCCTCGCACTCTTGCGCGGTGAGCAGCGCCGGGGTCACCGCCCAGCCCTGGGCGTCGAGATCGGCGGCGATGGCCGGCCAGTCGACCGCCTGCAACCCGCTCACGCGTGCGCCTCCCGGTCCAGCAGGCTCCGCTTGCGCGCCACGCCCCAGCGGTAGCCCGACAACGCGCCGTCGCTCCTGACCACCCGGTGGCACGGAATGGCGACCGCGAGGGCGTTGGCGGCGCACGCGGCGGCGACGGCGCGCACCGCCTTCGGCAGGCCGATCCGCCGGGCCACGTCGGCGTAGCTCGCGGTCTCGCCGGCCGGGATGCTTCGGAGCGCCTGCCAGACACGCTGCTGGAACGCCGTGCCGCGCACGTCCAGCGGCAGGTCGAGGCCGATCCCCGGCGCCTCGACGAAGCCGACCACGGTGGCCACCATCGCCTCGAACCCGGCGTCGCCGCCGGTCAGGCCGGCCTGCGGGAACCGGTCCTGCAGATCGCGCACGAGCGCATCCGGATCGTCCCCGAGCAGGATGGCGCAGACGCCCTTGCTGCTTCTGGCCACCAGGATGGCGCCCAGCGAGCACTGGCCCACGGCGAACTGGATGTCGATGTTCGTGCCGCCGGCGCGGAAATCGCGCGGGGTCATGCCCAGCATGGCGTCGGAGCTCGCGTAGAAACGGCCGGCCGAGTTGAAGCCTGCGTCGTAAATGGCCTGGGTCACGGTATCGCTCCTGCTGAGTTCGGCCTGGACGCGCCGGGTCCGGCGCGCGGCGGCGTAGCCCTTGGGCGTCAGGCCGGTGACCGCCTTGAACACGCGGTGGAAATGGTGGGGGCTGAGACCAGCGGCGCTGGCGAGGGCGGCAAGGGTCAGCACTTCGTCGGCACCCTCGATCGCCCGGCAGGCATCGGCCACCTTGGCGGCATGCTGCTGCTCCAGCGAGGGCTGGCCGGGTGTGCAGCGCTTGCACGGACGGAAGCCGGCCCGCTCGGCGTCGTCCCGGGTCGGATGGAAGCGGACGTTCTTCGGGTTGGCGAGGCGGGCGGCGCAGGACGGGCGGCAGTAAACGCCGGTCGTCCGCACCGAGTAGTAGAAATCGCCGTCCGCCGCCTGGTCGCGCGCGACGACCGCGGCCCAGCGGGGGTCCAGCGCCGTGGCGAGGTCCGCAGCCGGCTGTTCCATCATGTGCGTGTCCATGACCCACTCCTCTCGATGCCTGTCTTAAACAACCTGATCTCCGAAGGTGTCCGGCGCACCCCGGGTCTTGCGGTCGAATCGAGAAACTGTCGGCATCAACTTATCCCACATGATGGGTTTTAATCTCATATGTTGACAAGGTCGGCCAGTTCCTTGCAGAGTTTGGATCGGAGCTAGAATGTCCGAGCACGTCGTCGCAGGCACCCAGACGTTATACCGCGGATTGGCCGTGCTGCAGGCGGTCGCTGACGGCGCGGACTGCCTGCCGCAGATCGGCGAGGCGATCGGCTGCACGCGCAGTACGACGCAGCGGCTGGTCAGCGCGCTCGTCGAGCAGCGCTTCCTGCGCACCGGGCCGGGCCACGACTACACGCTCGGCTCCAAACTGATCGAGCTTGGTTTCCGCGCGCGGGAGATGGTGCCGGTGGCGACGGTCGCGCGCCGCTTCCTCGTGGCGTTGGCGACGCGCACGCAGGACACGGTGCACCTCGGCGTCACCGAGGGGCCGGAGGTGCTGTACATCGACAAGATTCCCGGCCAGCGCGGACTCGAGATGCGGTCCCGCGTCGGCCACCGCATGCCGCTGGCCGTCACCGGCGTCGGCAAGGCGCTGATGCTGGACCTGACGTCGGAGCAGTGGCGCCGCCTGCACGCGGCCGCTTCGGCGCAGGCCAAGCGTCCGCGCTGCTGGGATGCCTACGAGGCCGACCTGCGCGCCTACGCCGGGTCGGGCGTCGCGTTCGACTTCGCGGAGAACGAGATCGGCATCCACTGCGTCGCGGCTCCGGTGCGCGACGCAAGCGGCGGCATCGTCGCCGCCATCAGCGTCGCGAGCGCCGCCCAGCACATGCCGGAGGACCGCATGCGTGCCCTGGCGCCAGAAGTAGCCGAGGCCGCACGCGCGATCTCGAAGGAGCTCGGCTGGACTGCATAAGGCTTCACAAAGGGAGAGCAATGATGTTCCGTCGCGACCTCGCCAAGATCATCGCCGGCGCCGGGCTGGCCAGCCTGGCCCAAACCGCGCACGCGCAGGCGCCGCCGGCCAAGAAATCCAGCTACAAGGTTGGTTTCGCCCAGAGCGAGAGCAACAACCCCTGGCGCATCGCCGAGACCAACAGCATGGAGGCCGAGGCCAAGCAGCGCGGCTGGCAGCTGGTGTACACCGACGCCGCCAGCTCGGCCGCCAAGCAGGTCGCCGACGTCAACAGCATGGTCGCGCAGGGCGTCGACTTGATCTTCCTGGTCCCGCGCGAGGAGCGCCCGCTGATCCCCGCCGTCCGCGCCGCCAAGGGCGCCGGCATCCCCGTCATCCTGATCGACCGCACCGTCGACCCGGCGCTCGCCAAGCCCGGCGTGGACTACCTGACCTTCATCGGCTCGAACTTCGTCGAGGAAGGCCAGCGCGTCGCCGAGTGGCTGATCAAGGCGACGGACGGGAAGGCGAAGATCATCGAGCTGGAGGGCAGCGTCGGCGCGTCGCCGGCGAACGACCGCAAGAAAGGCTTCGACGACGCGCTCAAATCCCATCCCGGCATGGTGATCGTGGCCAGCCAGTCCGGCGATTTCGTCCGCGACACCGGGCGGCAGGTGGCGCAGACCCTGCTGCAGGCGCATCCGGACGCGACCGTCATCTACGCCCACAACGACGAGATGGCGCTGGGCGCGATCACCGCGGCGGAAGCGGCGGGCCGGGTGCCGGGCAAGGACTTGATCATCTGCTCGATCGATGGCGAGAAGGAGGGGGTGCAGGCGATCGTCGACGGCAAGATCGGCGCGATCTGCCAGTGCAGCCCGAAGTTCGGCCCGATCGCCTTCGCCACCGCCGCCAAGCATTTCGCCGGGGAGAAGGTTTCGCCGCAGATCATCAACCAGGACCAGTTCTACGATAAGTCCAACGCCGCCGCGATGGTGGCCGAAGCGTTCTAGGGCGTCGCGGCCCCGCCATGCCGGACCCTCTGCTCACGATGCGCGGGATCGACAAGCGGTTCGGCGGCGTCGCCGCGCTCACCGCCGCCAGCCTCTCGGTCGAGGCTGGCGAGGTGCACGCCCTCATCGGCCAGAACGGTGCGGGCAAATCGACGCTGATCAAGATCCTGACCGGCTACTACCGCCGCGACGCCGGCGAGGTCAGCTTCGCCGGCCACCCGTTCGAGGTCGGCAGCCCGCAGGCGGCGCAGGCGGCCGGCATCAGCACGATCTACCAGGAGATCAACCTGGTCGGGCTGCGCTCCGTCACTGAGAACATCTGCCTCGGCCGTGAGACCCGCCGCTTCGGGCTGCTCGACTGGCCCCGGATGCACGCCCAAGCCGCCGAGTTGCTGGCCCGCTTCGGCGTCGCCATCGACGTGCGCCAACCGCTTGCCCGGTTCCCGACCGCCACCCAGCAGATGGTCGCCATCGCCCGCGCCATAGGCTTCCAGGCCAAGCTCGTCATCATGGACGAACCCACCTCCTCGCTGACGGATCGGGAGACGGAAATGCTGTTCGGCGTCATCCGGCAGCTTCGCGGCGAGGGCGTCTCAGTCGTGTTCGTCAGCCACAAGCTGGACGAGCTGTATGCGGTGTGCGACCGCGTGACGATCATGCGCGACGGCCGGACCGTGACGGCGGCGGCGATGGCGGAGCTGCCGAAGATCGCGCTGGTCGCCCACATGCTGGGCCGCAACGTGCAATCCGTCGCGCGCCAGGGCGCCACCGGCTTCGGCGGCAAGGCGGACGCCGCCGGCCAAACCTTGCTTGCGGTGGCGGGCCTGGCCGCGCCGCCGCGGGTGCAGCGCGTCGACCTCCGCGTGGCGCAAGGCGAGATCGTCGGCCTCGCCGGGCTGCTCGGCGCCGGGCGGACGGAGACGGCGCGGGTCGTCTGCGGGGTCGAACCGGCATCCGGCGGGGCCATGCGGCTGGGCGGCAAGCCGTTCCTCCCGGAATCCCCGCAGGCCGCCATCGCCGCCGGCGTCGGCTTCGTCACCGAGGACCGCAAGCTGGAGGGAATCGTCCCGGACCTGTCGGTGCGCGAGAACCTGACCCTGGCGCTGCTGCCCGCGCTCAGCCGCGCCGGCATCGTGAACGAGGCGGCGCAGGCGGCGGTCGTCACCCGCTACATCGCCCGGCTCGGCATCCGCTGCACCGGGCCGGAGCAGCCGATCCGGCAACTGTCGGGCGGCAACCAGCAGAAGGTGTTGCTGGCGCGATGGCTGTGCATGGACCCCAAGTTGCTCATCCTGGACGAGCCGACCCGCGGCATCGACGTGGGCGCCAAGGCGGAAATCCAGGCGGTAATCCGCGCGCTGGCCGATGGCGGGCTGGGCGTGCTGATGATCTCGTCGGAGGTCGAGGAGATCACCGAGGGCTCGGACCGCGCCTACGTCATGCGTGACGGCCGCATCGTCGCCGAGCTGGCCGGGGCGGCGCTGCAGGAGGACGCCGTGCTGGACGCGATGGCGCACGGTTCGCTGGAGGCCGTCGGTGTCTGATCTCGCGCTCCGCCTGCGCCCCCATCGCGGGCTTCACCTGGTCGCGCGGCACGCCTCGCTCGCGGCCCTGCTGGCGCTGATCGCGTTCAACGCCGCCGTCACGCCGCACTTCCTGTCCTGGCAGACGCTCAGCGTGAACCTGACGCAGGTCACGACCACGATCATCGTGGCGGTCGGCATGACCTTGGTGATCGCGACGGGCGGCATCGACCTGTCGGTGGGGTCGCTGATGGCGATCGCGGGGGCGCTGGCGCCGCAAATCTTCTTGGGCAAGATCGTGGCCCTGCCCGAGGCGGTCGCGGTGCCGCTGGCGTTCGTGGTCCCGGTCGCCCTCGCCGGCGCGCTCGGCTGGTGCAACGGGCTGCTGGTGACGCGATACCGGGTGCAGCCGATCGTGGCGACGCTGATCCTGTTCATCGCCGGGCGCGGCCTGGCGCAGGTCGCGACCGACGGCAAGCTGCAGACGTTCCACGTGCCGTCGTTCCAGGCGATCGGCGTGGGCCAGGTCGGCGGCGTGCCGGTGCAGGTGCTGCTGATGCTGGCCCTCGCCGCCGCGACGGCCTGGATGGTGCGCCGCACGGTGTTCGGCCGGCGCCTCCTCGCGGTGGGCGGCAACGAGCGGGCGGCGCACCTGGCCGGCATCCCGGTCGAGCGGGTGAAGCGGACGGCCTACGTCATCAGCGGGCTGTGCGCCGGGCTGGCCGGGTTGATCGTCATCGCGATCAATTCGTCCTCCGACGCGAACGCCGTGGGCATGGGCGTGGAGCTGGACGCCATCGCCGCCGTCGCGGTCGGCGGCACGCTGCTCAGCGGCGGCCGCGCCTCGATCGGGGGCACGCTGATCGGGGCGCTGATCATCCAGACGGTCCGCTACATGCTGCTGGCGAACGGCGTGCCGGACGCGGCGGCGATGGTGGTGAAGGCGGGGCTGATCGTCGTGGCGGTCGGCCTGCAGCGCCAGGGCAGCCGCGGATGAGCCGGGGCTTGATGATCGAACGCTACGGGGTGGTGGCGGCGCTCGCGCTGCTGACCTTGTTCGGCGGGCTGCGCTACGACCACTTCCTCGGGCTGTTCAACGTCGCGAGCTTCCTTCGCTATAACTCTATGTTCGCGCTGGTCGCCCTCGGCATGGCGTTCGTGATCATGACCGGCGGCATCGACCTGTCGGTCGGCGCGGTCGCGGCGCTCGGCAGCGTGGCCGCGGCGCTCGCCTCGCCGTACGGCTGGTTCGCCGGGCTGGCGGCGGGGGCCGCGGCGGGGTTGGCGGTGGGGGTTCTGAACGGGGCGCTGATCGTGCGGCTCGGCATCGTGCCGTTCATCACGACGCTCGCGACCATGCTGGCGGCGCGCGGGACGGCGCTGCTGCTGGCGGGCAACCAGTCGGTGTCGGTGTCGTACGACACGTCGTTCACCGAGATCGGGCAAAGCGACTGGGGCGGCGTGCCGGTCCCGGCGCTGATCGCGCTCGCCGCGTATGTCGCCGGGTCGGTGCTGCTCAACCTGACCGCGTTCGGCCGCACCGTGCTCGCGGTCGGCGGCAACGAGGACGCGACTCGGCTGATGGGCCTGCCCGCGGACCGGGTGAAGCTGCTCGTCTATGCCGGCAGCGGAGTGCTGGCGGGGTTGGCGGGCGTCATCCTGGCCGCGCAATTCGGCGCCGGGCAGCCGGTCGAGGGCGCTGGCTGGGAGCTGTTCGCGATCTCCGCCGTGGTGGTCGGCGGCACGCTGCTGACTGGCGGCGAGGGCTCCATCGTGACCACCTTGGCAGGCGTGCTGCTGCTCGGGATGATCCTCAACATCCTCAATTTCGAGAACGGCCGCGGCTGGATCAGCCTGTCCGCATACTGGCAATCGGTCATCCGCGGCCTGTTCCTGCTGGTGGTCGTGGTCCTGCAGGCGCGGCTGACGGGACGCAAGGCGGCGCCATCGACATCGTAGGTTTGCGCCACGACGTCGCCGGATCGCTCCAGACGCGGGCCTCATCCCCCTCAGCGCGGCCCCAACCCTCTCCCGCCAGCGGGAGCCGCCCCGCGCATCGCCTCGGAGACGTTGGCGTTCAACGCGCGATATTGCTCAATCCGCCGCGCGTAGGCGTCGGCCAAAGCGGGATCGGGGACGATGGTCTCCGCACGGGCCGGCGGCGTGCAGACCGTCTCCGGCGTCTCACCTGTGACGGCCATCCGCGCCAGCCGCGCCGCGCCGAACGCGCCGCCGTGCTCGCCGTCGGCCAGGCGGTGCAGCGGGATGCCGAGCGCCGCGGCGATGATCGCGACCCAGGCGCGCGAGCGGGAGCCGCCGCCGATCACGTCCGCCGCCTCGACACGGGTGCCCGAGGCGGCGAGCGCGTCGAGGCAATCCCGCAGCGAGAACGCGACCCCCTCCAGCACCGCCTGGGTCAGGCGGGGCCGGTCGGTGTCGTGCGACAGCCCGGCGAACGCACCACGGAGCGTGCCGTCGTTGTGCGGCGTGCGCTCGCCGCCGAGGTAGGGCAGGAACAGCGCCGGGCTGGGGGTGGTGGGCGTTCCCATCTCGTCCAGCAACGCCGTTTCGGAACGTCCCGCGACGTTCGCCCACCAGGCCAGCGAGCCCGCCGCCGACAAGGTGACGCCCATCTGGTGCCAGGTGTCCGGGACCGCGTGGCAGAACGCGTGCACCGCCGCCTCCGGGTAGGGCCGGAAGCGGTCGGTGGTCGCGAACAGCACGCCGGAGGTGCCGAGCGAGACGAACGCATCGCCGGGCCGGATCGCCGACAGCCCGACCGCGCCAGCCGCGTTGTCGCCCGCGCCGCCCGCCAGCAGCGGCGCCCGCGCCATGCCCCAGCGCGCCGCAAGCTCCGGGCGCAAGGTCCCGGCGGGCGCGTTGCCCTCGACCAAGCGCGGCATGGCGTCGCGCGACAACCCGGTGGCGGCTAGGGCGCCGTCCGACCAGTCCCGCGCCCCGACGTCGAGCCAGAGCGTGCCGGACGCGTCCGACATCTCCTCGATCAGTTCGCCCGTCAGGCGGTAGCGGACCCAGGCTTTGGGCAGCAGCACCGTCCGCAGCCGGGCGAACACCGCCGGTTCGTGCTTGCACACCCAGAGCAGCTTCGGCGCGGTGAAGCCCGGCATGGCGACGTTGCCGGCCACCTGGCGCAACGTGGGGAACGCCTGTTCCAGTTCGGCGCATTCGGCCCCGGCGCGGACGTCGTTCCACAGGATCGCCGGGCGCAGCACCGACCCGGCGGCGTCCAGCAGCACCGCGCCGTGCATCTGGCCGGACAGCCCGATCCCTTGCACCGCCGACAACGCGCCAGGGTGCTCGCGGCCGAGCGCATCGACCGCGTCGAGCATCGCCTGCCACCACGCCGCCGGGTCCTGCTCGCTGTGGCCCGGCGCGGGCCGGCTGACCGACAGCGGCATCGCGGCGCTGCCGACGGCGCGCTGCGTGCCATCCACCAGCAACGCCTTGACGGCCGAGGTGCCAAAATCGAGACCTAGGAACATGAACACCACCTTCACCGGCAACTATGCCGAAGCAGGGCCGTTTGCACAGCCAGTTTGGACGTTTCGTCAACGTCCTCAACGCGCAGGAAAGGTTAAGGTCATGGGTCTTCTCGATTCGGTTCTCGGCAGCTTGATGGGCGGCGGGCAAGGCGGCGCTGCCTCCCCCATGGGCGGCATCCTGGGCAGCCTGCTCGGCGGCGGCAGCCAGGCCGGCGGCATGGGCCAGGGCATGGGCGGCGGCATGGCCCAAGGCGTGGGCGGCGGGCTTGGCGGCCTGGTATCGCAGTTCGAGCAAGCCGGGCTGGGCCACATCGCGCAGTCGTGGGTCGGCAACGGCCAGAACCAGCCGGTGTCGCCGCAGCAGCTGCAGAGCGTGTTCGGCGACAACCAGGTTCAGAGCATGGCGAGCCAGGCCGGCATGCAGCCGCAGGATTTCCTGTCCCAGCTCAGCCAGCATCTACCGAACGCGGTGCACGGCATGACGCCGAACGGCCAGTTGCCCGACGAAGGCACGATGTCGGTCTGAGCCGCTCTCGCTCACGCATCTTTCGGAGACGAACACGATGGTCAACCGCACCGCCGCGGCATTGCTCGCGGTGTCTTTCCTTGGTTTGCAATCCGTGCCGAGCCCGGCGCGTGCGGACAACCAGATGGGCTATCGGCTGCTGTCTACCCAGCAAGCTTCGGGACTGCCGCGGGCGGGCGGCGCGCTCGGCATGGATATCGGCCGGGCGCAGCAGATCAACGATGCCGGCCTGACCTTCGACTTGCTGCGGGTGAAAGGGGTGCGCACGAACTCCCCCGGCTCCCAGGCCGGCTTCAACGCCGGCGACCAAATCATCGCGGTGGATGGGCAAGTGTTCCAGAGCGTCGCCGCGTTCGCCGGTTACGTCGGGTCGTTGCGGCCGGGCACGCAGATTTCGGTGGACTACATTCCGGCAGGGGGCGGCCCGCAGCAGGCCCAGCGCGTCGCCGTGACGGTCGGCGATGGCGGCCGGGCCGTGGCCCCAACCCAGCAGGATGCCCAGTCACAGTCCACCGGCATGTCCACCGGCACCAAGCTCGCCATCGGCGCCGGCGCTGCCGCCTTGTTCGGCTGCTACAAACTCGGGTGCTTCAGCCGGGCGAAAGCCAAGCCCGGCGCCTACCGCCCGCAGCCATCGCAGCAGCAGCCCCGCCCCTACGGCACGCAGCAGTGACCGGTTGATGATGAAGCCGCCTCATAAGAGAGGTATTCGCGTGGCCTCGCGGAACTAGTTGCCCCGGCAGTGTTGTTCCATCATGCACCGATACACCGCATGATGGACGGCACGGGCTTCACCGCGGCGCCGACGACGCACGATTTCCTGCTGCAGCGCTTCGTCGTCGAACGCGCGATCGTCAAGCGCCCCCTCTACTGGCGCGCCGAACAGGGGAGTACGCTGACGACGCCCCGGGTCGATACGTTGGATACCGGCGAGTTGCTGGTCGGACCCGGCTCCCGGCTAAGTTTCGACACCTACTTCAACTCCTTCTTCGAAGCGCCCTGGCGGCGGCATACCGCGCTCGGCGCACTGAAGCTGCGCGTGGAGGCGGAGGGCGACTACGACATGCGCGTGTTTCGGCGCGCACTGGGCCGTCGGGAGCTGGTGGCCGAGCAGTTGGCCGGTCCCGGCGTCACCGAAATGCGGTTCGGCGACGACGCATTGAACTTCCGTCAGCAGGGGGTGCTCTCCCTGGAAATCACGCCGCGGGAAGGTCCTGTCACCTGGCGCAACGCCGCTTGGCTGGCGGAGCAGGCGCACGCCGCCCCGGTCGGCTTAGCGCTGGTGTTCTGCACGTTCAACCGCGAGGCGGACATCGCCCGCGTGCTCGGCAGCGTTGCCAGCGACCCGACGGTAGCTGAGCGGTTGACCCGGATCTACGTCGTCAACCAGGGCCGCCCAGGTCTCGCCTGCCACCGCGACATCGCCGGCCTGCCGCAGTGCCTCGGCGCCAAGCTGCAGATCATCGAGCAGGACAATTTCGGCGGCGCCGGAGGCTTCGGCCGCGGGCTTCTAGCCAGCCTGGAGGACCCGCACGTCACCCACGCCGTGCTGCTCGACGACGACATCCAGATCGAGCCGGACAGCCTGCTGCGCATGACCGGGTTCTTCGCGCTCGCCACGGCCGACGTCGTGCTCGGCGGCCACATGCTCGACAGCGTGCAGCCGACCCGCCTGTATGAGGCGGGGGCGATCATCACCGAACGCCATTGGGCGGCCACCCCGCAGCACCATGGGCTCGACATCGGCAACCCGGACACCTTGGAGCAGCTCAGCTTTCCCACCCCGGTGCACTACAACGGCTGGTGGTGCTGCGGCTTTCCCCTGGCGCTGATCCGGCAAGTCGGCCTGCCCCTGCCCTGCTTCATCCGCGGCGACGATGTGGAGCTTGGCCTGCGCCTGCACCAGCAGGGCGTGCCGACCATCTCACTCCCCGGCGTCCCGGTGTGGCATGAGCCGTTCTATCTCAAGGTGGGCAACTGGCAGCTGTACTACGAAACCCGCAACCTGCTCATCGCCGCCGCCCTCCACCAGCCGTTCGAGCGCTGGCCGGTGGCGCGCCGCATGCTCCGGCACCTGTTCATCCACCTGCTCACCTTCCGCTACTACAGCGCGGCCCTGATCCTGCGCGGAATCAATGATTTCCTGGCAGGTCCCGGCATCCTGCACGGATCGCCGCAGGCGCTGCACGCCGGGCTGAGCGAAGTCCGGACCCGCTACCCGGCCCGGCTGACCCCTCGGGGCCAAGTGCTGTACGAGCAGCCTCCCCCCCGGAGGCTGCCTCGGACACGGACGGCGTTCCTGCGGCTGATAGCTCATCTGCTGGTCCATCAATTCGTGACGCCCACCACGGCCGCGCCGGTGCGCCTGCTGCCGGTCGACCGGTTCACCTGGCCGATGATGCGCGGAGTGGAGCACGTGGCCGTGGAGACCTGGTGGGACCCTGAGCTGCCGACGTTCCACCGCTCCCGCGAGGATTTCCGTAGCCTGACCGGGGTTGGCCTGCGTACGATCTGGCGGCTGTACCGCCATGGGCCGGAAACCGCCGCCACGTGGAAGTCCAGCTTGCCCCAGCTTGTGTCGGTCAAGTTCTGGAAGCGGCACCTGGGCTTGACGCCGGCGCCGGCCAGGACGCCGGCGCCGGAGTTGGCTGGGTAAGAAAGGCTACTTTCCTTCCTTGCGGACCTTCTGTTCCTCGGTCCGGTTCATCTCCTTGACCACCGGGCTTTGGTTCGACGCTCCCGTCGTCTGCGTGGTGGAGGCGGCGGGCGCCGCATTCGGGGTCGACGCTTGGGATTGCGGCTCGCTGCGGGGGCGCGTCTGCCGGGCCACGTTGTCCGTTGCCGCGAGTTGCTGGCCGAGCGGCAACTGGCGGATCCGTTTGCCGGTCGCCGCGAAGATCGCATTCATCAGCGCCGGGGCGAACGGAGGCACGCCGGGCTCGCCGGCCCCGCTCGGCGGCGTGTCGGCCCCGAACGGGACGATGTGCACGTTGGTGACCAGCGGCGACTCGTCGATCCGGGCCACCTTGTAGTCGTCGTAGTTGCCTTGTTGCACGCGGCCGTCCTTGAAGGTGATCTCGCCATGTTTCGCGAGGCTCAACCCCATGATCGCCGCGCCCTCGATTTGCGAGTGGATGCGCTCCGGATTGACGTACATGCCGCAATCGATCGCGGTGTCCACGCGCGGGACCGACAGGTTGCCCTTCTCGTCCACCGCCACCTCGACCACGGTCGCGATGTAGCTGACGAAGCTGCGGTGCACGGCGATGCCTAAGCCGTGGCCCGGCGGCATCTCGCGTCCCCAGTCCGCCTTCTCCGCCACCAACTCCACCACCCGGCGCAACCGCCCGGCGTCGATCGGATAGCTGCTCAACGGCTCGCCGTAGTTCCAGAGGCCGTCGACCGACTTGCTCAAGTCGACGATCCGGGCGGGTCCGATTAGCTCCAGCAGCACGTCCTTCGGGTCGCGCCCGGTCGCGTGCGCGATCTCGCCCACCATCGACTGCACCGCGAAGGCGTGCGGGATGTTCGACACCGAGCGGAACCAGCCGATCCGGGTGTGCGCCGCCGCCTCCGGGTTCTCGCAGCGCACGTTCGGGATATCGAACGGCAGGTCCACCATCCCCATGCCCAGCTCCAGCGGCAGCGCGTTCTTGGCCTCCGCCTTGAACGTCGAGCCGATCGAGGGCGCGGCGCTGCGGTGCCGCCAGGCGACCACCTTGCCCGACTTGTCCAGCCCGGCCTCGATCCGCTCGGCCGAGACGGTGTGGTAGAAATCGTGGCGGATATCGTCCTCACGGGTCCACTGCACGCGCACCGGCGCGTCGAGCGCCTTGGACAGCAGCGCCGCCTCGATCGCGAAGTCGCACTTCGACTTGCGTCCGAAGCCGCCGCCGAGCAGGGTCACGTGCACCGTCACGTTCTCGATCGGGATGCCGAGGGTCTTGGCCACGTCCTCGCGCGTGCCGCCGGGGCTCTGGACCGGCGCCCAGATCTCCGCCTTGTCGCCTTGCACGTGCGCCGTCGCCACCGGAGGCTCCATGCTTGCATGCGCGATGTGCGGCGCGTAGTACTCGCCCACCACCACCCGGTCGGCGGTTTTCAGGGCGCCTTCGGCGTCGCCGTCGTTGCGGACCACCTTGCCGGGCCCGCGCGCCGCAGCCTCCAGTTCGGCCCGGTAGGCGACGGAGTCGTACTTCGCGTTGGCGCCGTCGTCCCACACCACTTTCAGCGCGTCGCGGCCCTTGATGCCGGCGCCGGTGTTGCGGGCGACCACCGCGACGCCGCCCACCGGCTGGAACTTGGACGGCCAGGGCCAGCCCTGCACCGCCATCACCTTCTCCACGCCGGGCACCTGCATCGCGTCCGCCGCGTCGAAGGAGACGAGCTTGCCCCCAACCACCGGCGGCCGCGCGATGACCGCGTATTTCATCCCCGGCAGGCGCACGTCGGCGCCGTAGGCCGCCTTGCCGGTCGTGATGTCGCGGAGGTCCACGATCCCGACATTGCCCTTGCCGATGTAGCGGAAATCCTTCGGATCCTTCAGCACGACCGTGTCGGACGCCGGCACCGGCAGCGCCGCGGCGTCGGCCGCCAAGTCGCCGTAGCCCAGCCGCCGGCCCGAAGCGGCGTGGACCACCTCGTGCTGCTTCGCGGCCACCTCCCCCACCGGCACGCCCCAGCGCGCGGCCGCGGCGGTTTCCAGCATCGTCCGGGCGCATGCGCCGACCTGGCGCATCGGCAACAGGAAATGCCGCGTGCTGCGGGAGCCGTCGGTGTCCTGGTTGCCGTATTTCTCCTCGTTGCCCGGCGCCTGGACGACGCGCACGCGCGCCCAGTCGGCGCCCATCTCGTCGGCGACGACCATCGGCAGGCTGGTGCGGATGCCGGTCCCCATCTCGGAGCGGTGCGCGACGATCGTGACCAAGCCGGACGGGTCGATCGAGACGAAGATGCGCGGATCGTTGACCGTGCCGTGCGGCATGGCGCCCGCCCCGGTCGCGTAGGCCGCCATCGCGCGGCGCGGCAGCACCTGGGCGGCGAGCACGAACGCGCCCGTCGCCGCGACGCCTCTCAGCAATCCGCGGCGGCTGACGTTCTCAATTGTGCCATTTGGCGTGCCGTTCGGCGTGCGGGTCGGCTGGATGTAGGTCATGGCTCAGGCTCCCGTCGCAGCGAGGCGGATGGCCGCCTCGATCCGCTGGTAGCAGCCGCAGCGGCAGATGTTGCCGGACATGTTGTCCCGGATTTCCTCGTTGGATGGCTTCGGCGTCTCGGATAGCAGCGCCGCCGCCTGCATGATCTGGCCCGCCTGGCAGAACCCGCATTGCGGCACGTTCACCTCGCGCCAGGCGACCTGCACCGGGTGGTCCCCGTGCAGGTGCAGCCCCTCGATGGTCACGACGTCCTGCCCGTTCACGTCGGAGAGGGCGGTGATACAGGATCGCGCCGCTTGGCCGCCCACGTGCACGGTGCAGGCGCCGCACAGCGCCTGGCCGCAGCCGAACTTGGTCCCGGTCAGGCCGACTTCGTCCCGGAGATACCAGAGCAGCGGCAGCGACGGATCACCGCCCCAGCTCCGCTTGGTTCCATTCACGTTCAAAGTGATCATGGTCCGCGGCTCCCTGCAGATGTTTCCTGCATCCTGCCACCGGCGCCGCGGCGAGCAAAGCGATATCGGTTGCGCTACGGAACGGTCTGCACCCTGGTCCGGCGCTTGGATATTCCGACGGCCGGGTCCCTTGCGATATCCCGGTTCCGGCGGAGCGAAGGGGCGCCCTCGGCTCCCAACCTCACGATGGATCTGCCAGGCCGGCCACTCGGCTTCCCGCCTCCGCTGGACGGATGCCGAGTGCCCGCAGCCGCCCCCGTTCCTGCAGTGGAAGCTCAAGCCAGCGATAGGTCAGGTCGGCCGCGACGAAACTGGCAAGGACGCCAAGGGCGATACGCATCGGGACCCAGCCCTCCCGTGCCAGGCCAACCCGTTGCGAAAGGTCGACCAGCGCGAACCAGACCGGAATGTGGCACAGGTACAGCGAGTAGGACCGGGCGCCCACCCAGAGCATCGCCCGGCGTAAACCCGGGACGATGGCGACGGCCCCCACCCGGCAGCTCGCCGCGAACACCAGGACGAAGCCAGCCCAATTGACCACGGCCCACGCCAGCGGGGGAAACCCCGCGAGGGCGAGCGGCATGCCAAGCATGACCGCGCCACAGCCGGCCAGCAGCGCGCCACGCCCGGCGCCGGTCCGCGGCACGCACCACGACAGGATGGCGCCGAGGCCCGAGCGCTCCAGCTCGAACAGGAGCAGGCCGTAGATCAGCCCGTCGTAGCGGAACATCCACCAAATTGCGCCGCCCGGCCGCCAGACGGCGTTCAGCGCGCACAGGGCGAGCAATCCCGGAACGCGCCATCGCCGCTGCACGACCAGGAGCAGGATCGGCAGGGCGATGTAGAACTGGTTCTCGACCGAGAGGCTCCAGTAGTAGCCGAAGAAGCTCGGCGCGTGGCTCTCCTCGAAGTTCCGCACGGCGGCGAGCGCGGCGACCGCCTTGAGGAACATGATCCGCGGGGTCAGCCATAGCCCATGGTCGTTCGACGCCACGCTGGCCGCGAAGGCCAGCGTCACCCACAGCATGGAAGCCGGAACCAGCCGGTAGAACCGCCGCACCCAGAACGCCGCGATGCGCGCCACCTGCGGCCCACGGCTTTGGTCCTGCGCCGCTTCGAACGGGCCCATGAACGAGCGGCCGATCAGGTAGCCGGAGATGATGAAGAACAGGTCGACGCCGGTTTCCGGATCGACCCACCCCAGGACATCTCCCAGCCGGCCGGCGGGGTAGGGGATGCACAGCAGCGGAGCGTGCTTCACGATCACGAACAGGATCGCGAGGGCGCGGAGATACTCGATCTCGGGGTTGGTGCGGTGCCCGCGGTCGACGGCGCCGGGCGTGGCGGGATGCAGGTCCATGGGTGCGACGGCAACGGCTGCGCCGCGGGCTGGTTTCCGCCGCGGCCGGCCCGTTCGCCTTGCACCACCCGGGGACGCGGGTTAAGTGGCGGGACCATTCAACGGAGAGGTGCCCCATGCGGCTTCCGATCTTGACGGCAGCACTTGCCCTCGGCTTGGCTTTGCACCCTGCAAGCGCCCAAGCGCCGACCCCGCCCGGAGCGTCGCCGACACAGCCCGGAGCGCCGCCGGGCCAGCAGGACATGGTCCGCATGGTGCATCAGGCCGCGCACAACCAGCTCGGCATCCTGCAGTATTGCCAAGCACAAGGCAGCGTCGGCGCGGACACCGTGACCTTGCAGCAGCGTGCCCTCGGCGTGCTGCCGCCCGCGCAGGTGGACGGGTTGAACGAGGTGGAGGCCGCCGGCAAGCGCGGCGTGGTGCAGTTCGGCGGGTCCGAAGTGCAGTTGACCGAGGCCGCCAAGACCCAGAACACGACGGTCGACGCGATGTGCAAGCAAATCGCCACGTTGCTGCAAAACCAAGCCTCGCAATTGCCGCAGTAGCGCCTGTTGCGGCGGCCCTACTTCAACGTGGAGATATAGTGCGCTAACGCCGCGATGTCGTCGTCGCTCAGGCCCGACGCCGCTTCGGTCATCGCCGCAACGCCCGTGCTGGGACGGCTGCCCGACCGATAATCGGCGAGCGCCTTCGCGACATAGGGTTCGTGCTGGTTGGCCAGCCTGGCCGCGGCCTGCTTGCCGGTGAACGCCTCGGTATGGCAGGCCGAGCAATGGCGCTGCTCCGCAACCTCCCGGCCCGCGGCGGCCAGGGTCGGGTTCGCGTCCGACGCTGGGGCAGCCGGCGGCGTCAAGCTTGCGAAATACGCGCCGAGGTCACGGATGTCCTCGTCGCTCAGCGTCTGCGAGAGCGGGCTCATGATAGGGTTGTCCCGCCGTCCGCTGCGGAAGAACACGAGTTGCCACTGCAGGAACTGGTCGGTTTGCCCGGCGAGGGAGGGGATGGTCGGGATCGCCGAGACGCCATTCCCGCCGTGGCAGCCCTGGCACGTCGCAGCCTTCGCCTTGCCCGCCTCCGGATTGCCGGCGGCCCACGCCGGAGCCGCTGCAAGGCAGGACGCGAGTGCGATCCAGGCGTAGGTCAGTCTCATGCGTCATCCTACTTCAAGCCGGGCTTCAAGCCGGGCGGCTTCGAACCGGGCCCGCCCGTCCTCGCGTGAGGACGGGCGGGGTTGGGCGCTACTTGGCGTAGCTGATGCGGTAGATCGCGCCAGCCCAGTCGTCGGCCACCAGGATCGAGCCGTCCTTGGCTTGCAGGATGTCCGTCGGGCGGCCGCGATAGTCCTGCGGCTCCTTCAGCCAGCCCTCGGCGAACACTTCCTGTTTGGCATTCTTGCCGTCCGCGTCGACGATGACGCGCTCGATCCGCGCGCCTTGATAGACGTGGCGGTTCCAGGAGCCATGCTCGGCGATGAGGATGTTGTTCTTGTACTCAGCCGGGAATTGCGACCCGGTGTAGAACTTCATCCCCAGCGGCGCGACGTGGTCGCCGAGCTTGACCACCGGCGGCGTGAACTCCGAGCAGGAGTGGCCGCGGGCGAACTTCGGGTCGGGCGTGTCGCCCTGGTGGCAGTAGGGGTAACCGAAGCTCTGGCCGATCTTGGTGATGTGGTTCAGCTTGTCACTCGGCAGGTTGTCGCTCATCCAGTCACGGGCGTTCTCGGTGAACCAGTAATCCCCGCTGCGCGGGTCGATGTCGCCGCCGACGCTGTTGCGCACGCCCATCGCCACGACTTCGGCCTGCCCGCTCTTGGGGTCCACCAGCCGGATTTGCGACACGCCGCTGGGGGGCATGCCGATGTTGAACGGAGGTCCGAACGGGATGTACATCTCGCCGTTCTTGTCGGTGACGAGGTATTTCCAGCCATGCGCGACGTAGGGAGGCATGTCGTCGTAGGCGACCGTCGGCTTGGGCATGTGGTCGAGGTTGGCCTCGGCGTTGTCGTAGCGCAGCAGCTTGTCGATCGCGATGACGTACAGCGCGCCATTCTGGAAGGCGAGCCCGGTGGGCATGTTCAAGCCCTTGAGGATCGTCTTGACGGTTTTCTTGCCGCCCTCGTCCGTGACGGCATACACGTTGGTGGCGTTGTAGGAGCCGACGAACAGCGTCCCGTTGTCGCCCCACGCCATCTGCCGCGCTTCGGGCAGCCCGCTCGCGTAGACTTCGATCTTGAACCCGGGCGGCAGCTTGACGCTTTTCAGGTTGGTCTCGAGCTCGGCGAGCGGCGTCGGGGTGGCGGGGCCGGAGGGCGGGGCCAGGCCCTTCATCGACTCGGTCTCATCGCCCAGGAACCAGTCTGCCGGGGGATGCGTCCAGAAACTCGACTTGGTGGAATCGTAGGATTTCAAATCGGCGGCCCCGGCCGTGCCGAGGGACATCGCCATGGCGGCGACGAATGGGATAAGGGCACTGGTTTTAGCCAGCGCTGATTTTATCGACACGATCAAATTCTCCCCAACGGATCGACGACCTTCATGATCGCTCGAGATGATGTTATCGCCATGAAAGTTCTTTTAACCAGCCCCTGCACCGGACTATTTCGAAGTGGCATGGAACGCGGGGCGCCCACCCGCCTGAATTGACGCGCGCGCACCGGACGGCAAAGGTGGCGTTATCATTTCGAGGTAAATCGATGACGATCCGGCTCGCCGCACTGTGCGTCCTGGCAGACGTTGCCGCCCCTATCGCGGCCGATTGCGTGGAGGGGCGGCCCGCTCAGGAGGTGCCCGCTCAGGAATTGACGAACACCAAGGCGTTCGAGCGGGCCTACGGCACTTCGTTCTACGAGTTCGACGCCTGCGGCGACGGCCTCACCGGCCGCTTGTTCCGCAAGGCGCTCACCGACAAGGTGGCGCAGTGCCCGTTCTCGGCCGAGGCGCGTGCGACCTTCTCCACGCGCGCGGCGGCGATGCGGACCAAGTCGTCGGCGGCGATCGAAAGCATGATCGGCAGCAACGGCGGCCTTCCGGTCCAGCTCGAGGGGATGCCAGTCACCTGTCGCGAGCAGCGGAACAGCGAAACCTTCCAGCGTCTTGCCGAAGCGCTCAAGCAGTACGCGGGCGGGCAGCGCAGCGTCGACGCCGTGATCCCGGCCAAATGCGACGCTGCGGACATCCTGCCCTGATCAGCGTGCCGGGAGACGGGGTTGCCAGCGGCGCAGCAGCAGCGCGCTGCCGACGACGCTCACGCTTGAGAACGCCATCGCCGCCCCCGCGACGACCGGGTTGAGCAGCCCGGCGGCGGCCAGCGGAATGCCGACCACGTTGTAGGCGAACGCCCAGAACAGCCCCTGGCGGATGCGCCGGAAGGTCCGCGCCGAGATGTCCAGCGCCGCCGGGACCAGCATCGGATCGCCGCGCATCAGGGTGACGCCGGCAGCGGCCGCGGCGACGTCGGCGCCGGTCGCCATCGCCATCCCCAGGTCGGACGCCGCCAGCGCCGGCGCGTCGTTCACGCCGTCGCCGACCATCGCCACCGGACCCTGCGCGCGCAACGCCTCGATCAGCCCGAGCTTGTCGCCGGGCAGCGCCTCCGCCCAGACCTCGTCGATCCCGAGCGCGCGGGCAGCGGCATCGGCGGCGCCCTGGTTGTCGCCGGTCAGCAACACGACGCGTATCTCGCGGGCACGCAACTCCCGCACCGCCTCCGCCGCCCCTGGCTTCACGGCATCGCCGAAGCCGAGCAGGCCCAGCAGGCGGCTACCCTCGGCAAGGTAAGACACCGTCCTGCCGTCTGCCTCCAGGGCGTGCGCGGTATCGGCCAAAGCAGCCAGGTCCACCTCCGAATCATGCATCAGGCGGCGGTTGCCGAGCTGCAGGAAGCGGCCCCCAACCACGCCCTCCACCCCACGCCCGGGCAGGGCGCGCACGCCGTCGGCAGGCGGCAGGCCGGCCACGCCGGCATGGGCCAGCACCGCGCGCGCCAGCGGGTGCTCGCTGCCGGACTGCAACGCCGCCGCGAGACGGAGCACATCGGCGGCGGTCTCGCCCGGCGCCGGGTGCCAGGCCACCAGGTCCGGCCGGCCCACGGTCAGCGTGCCGGTCTTGTCGAACACCACGGTCCGGATCGCGCGCGCCTGCTCCAGCGCCGCCGGGTCGCGGATCAGGATGCCGTGCCGGGCGGCTGCCCCGGTGCCGACCATGATCGCCGCGGGCGTGGCCAATCCCAACGCGCAGGGGCAGGCGATCACCAGCACCGCGACCGCGTTCACCGCGGCCGTTTCGATCCCAGCGCCGGCCAGCCACCAGCCCGCGAACGTCGCTGCGGCGAGGCCGACCACGACCGGCACGAACACCGCGCTCACCCGGTCCACCAGGCGCTGGACCGGCGGCTTGGCAGCCTGCGCGCCTTCCACCAGCCGCACTATGCGGGCGAGCTGGCTTTCGGCGCCGACCGCCGTGACCTCGGCCAGCAGGAACGACTCGCCGTTCAGCGCGCCGCCGACCACCCGGCTGCCGGGCTCCTTCGGCACCGGCAGGCTCTCGCCGGTCAATAGGCTCTCGTCGGCGCTGCCGGTTCCCTGCCGCACGACGCCGTCGGCCGCGATGCGCTCGCCGGGACGGATCGCCAGCAGGTCGCCTTGCCGCAGGTCGGCCATCGCGATGTCGCGCTCGACCCCATCGCGGCGCACCCGGGCGCGTTCCGGCTTGAGCCGCTCCAGCGCGCGGATCGCCTCGCTCGCCTGCCGCCGCGCCCGGCCCTCCAGCCACTTGCCGAGGCGCACGAGGGCGATCACCGCAGCGGAGGCTTCGAAATACAGGTGCCCACCCTGCCCGGCGGCCATCTGCCACACGCTCAGCCCGAAGGCGGCGCTGGTGCCGAGCGCAACCAGGGTGTCCATGTTGCCCGCGCCGGCGAGCAAGGCTTTCCACGCGCTGCGATAGAACCGGGCGCCGAAACCGACCTGCACGACGGCGGCCAACGCCAACTGCATCCAGCCGGGCAGCATCAGATCCACGCCCGCGGGCAGCAGCAGCATCGGCAGCAGCAGCGGCGCCGCGAACGCCAGCGCGAGGGCCGCCCCGACGCCGTCCGTCCAGCGGCGTAGCGGCGGGAGCCCCAGCGGTTCCGCCGCGGGCAGCGCCGGGTCGTAGCCGGCCGCCCGCACGGCCGCGAGCAGTTCGTCCGGCCCCGCCGCCCCCGCCAGCACTCGCACCCGCGCCCGCTCGGTCGCGAGGTTGACCTCGGCCGAAAGCACGCCGGGCACGGCCAGCAGGGCGCGTTCGACCCGGCCGACGCAGGACGCGCAGCTCATGCCGGAGACGGCGAGATCTACGGTTGCCTCGATCGCGGGGTATCCCGCATCCGCCAGCGCCTTCGCCAAGGCGGGCACGCGAAAGCCGGACGCCACCGTGATCGCGGCCCGCTCCGTCGCGAGGTTGACCGCAGCACTCACGACGCCCGGCACTGTGGCGGCCACCCGCTCCACCCGGCGCACGCAGGCGGCGCAACTCATGCCGCTCACGCCCACGTCGATCCGCCGCGTGCCGCCTAAGGCGAAAGGCTGGTCGAGGATGCCTTGGTCCATTGCTGCGCCCCGCGTTTGTCGGCTACTGATATGGGGCTTCCACCCCATCGTTTGCCCGTTAGGGAAAGGTTCGCCCATGCAGACGCTCAAAGTCGACGGAATGACGTGCGGCCATTGCGAGCGCGCTGTGACGGCGGCCATCCGGACGCTCGATCCGCACGCCACGGTCAAGGTCGACCTCGCTTCGGGCCGGGTCGAAACCGGCAGCGACCTTCCGCCCGACCGGCTTGCCGACGCCATCCGGGCGGCGGGATACGGCGTCGGCGTCGGCTGAGCGCGGCTTAGTGGAGGGTGTGGACGCGATCGGCGGGATGCGACGCCAGCCAGTTGTCGATGGCCGCGTGCGCCGCGCCGAAGGCGTCGGGAAACGAGTCGTCCCCATACGCCGTGCCGCTATCCGCGCCGGTCGCCGGCCCTGACGCCGGGTAGATGGTCCACAACGTTCCCCGCGATGCGACCGGCGCCAGCAGGAACTCCACGCCGAGGTGCTCGAGGCGCGCTTGCGCCTGCGGCGGCTGAGATCCCGGCGTGGCGCTTGCATGCCGGTCGGCTTCGGCTTCCACCGCACACATGGCCGCCCGGGTCGTCCGCTCCCGGCCGCAGGAAATGGACACCCACCCGGGCAAAGCCGGCGGCACCGATCGGGCCGCCAAGTGCCACGTCGCCTGGCCGTCCGCGTCCAGCATATGGACGATCAGCCTCAAGTCGCCTGCCACGGCCTCGATCTGCCGTTCGAGGAGCGCGTTCTGCGGATCGTCGAAAGCCATGGTGAACCTCTCTGCTCGGTTGGCCCTACCGTGAATCCGATAGCTGCCCGGCGCCTGCGCGATGCGGGCCTGCGCGATGACCCACCTGGGCTGCCCAGCCCGGGCAAGCCAGCCTGGGCAGGACCGTCACCGCGGTGCATCCGGTATGGTAGCATACATCCCGGGCAGCGTTGCGACGATTCCAGACAGGCCAGCACCGTGGGACATCGAACCGCTTACGAATGGCAGCCCTGGGCCGCTATCCACATCCTGGCAGACATATGGTTCGAAGCTCCTCGCGCGCTGGTGCGTGCGCGGTACTATGGCCGTCGGTCGCCAACGCCCTACATATTCCGATGTACATAGATGTGGCGCTGGGCAGGATCGCTCAGGTAAACCCCAAAACCCCTCAATGCCGGAACGCTCAAGCCATGCATGACCCGCAACCTACGACCGCCGACCCAAGCCCGCCGCTCGAGCGGCGTGCGTTGATGGCAGCCATCGCACCGTTCCAGGCGCCTTCGCTCCGCCGCAGCGTATGGCAGTTCGCGTCGACCTTCCTCGCCTTCCTGGCGGTCAACATAGCGATGTACGCGAGCCTGCGTGTCTCCGTGTGGCTCACGCTCGCGCTCGCGGTCCCGGCGGCGGGGCTGACGATCCGGCTGTTCATCGTCCAGCACGATTGCGGCCATGGCTCGTTCTTCCGCTCCCGCCGCGCGAACGACCTGCTCGGACGCTTCTGCAGCGTGATCACCTTCACCCCGTACGCATTCTGGCGCCGGCAGCACAACAACCACCACGCCTGCTTCAACAACCTCGACCGCCGCGACACCGGCATCGACCTCTACTCGACCTGTGCCACCTTGCGGGAGTACCAGGCGCTCTCCCCCGCGCGCCGGCTGCTATACCGCGCCGTCCGGCATCCCGTGGTGACGCAACTGCTGCTTCCGCCGGTCGTGTTCCTGCTGCTGTACCGCCTGCCGTTCGACGCGCCGGCCGATTGGAAGCGGGAGCGGGCGAGCGTGTACTGCACCAACCTGGCGCTCGCCTGCACGCTGGCGGCGCTGGCGCTCGCCTTCGGCGCCTGGCCGGTCGTTGTGGTCCAACTCCCGATCATCGTGATCGCCTCGATCGTCGGCGTCTGGCTGTTCTCCGTGCAGCACCGGTTCGAGGAGGCGCATTGGGCCCGGCAGGAGACCTGGAACCCGGTCCAGGCCTCGCTCGAAGGCAGCTCCTACCTCAAGCTGCCGCGCGTGCTGCAGTGGTTCACCGGCAACATCGGCTTCCACCACATCCACCACCTCTCCGCACGCATGCCCAATTACCGGCTGCAGGAATGCCACGAGGCGCGGCCGGAGCTTGGCGCGGTGACGACGCTCACGCTCTGGGAAGCCTTGTTGGCGCCCTGCTACGCGCTGTGGGACGAGGAGAAGGGGCGCATGGTGCGGTTCTCGCAAGGCGATCGCCTGAGCGGAGCCTAAGCCTCAATCCAGCGACTCGCCGCGATGCCGCCGGGCGGTCATCTCCTCCAGGTCGAGATCCTGCTCCGGGGCGTGCAGCACGGTGTCGTGGATGACGCCGCGGCGGTGCATGCGCAGCAATTCGGCCCACCCGGCGGCGATCGCGGCGAGCACCACGGCGAAGTGCTCGTCGCGCGCGTCCGCGAGGCCCCCTTGGCCACCCTCGACGTGCGGGTGCAGCCGGACGTCCATGCCCTGCCCCGACTCGAACACGGCCGGCCCGACCATGCGCCGCCGCTCGCTGGGCAGGGCGCGACGGACGCGGAAGCTGCCGAGGTCCTTGACACCGGGTTCGAGGACGAGGTCCATCGCCCCGCGCGACGCCGGCGCGTCCGGTTCGATGTCCGTCAACCAGCTTGTGGGCGCGCTTCGAAGTGTGACGCCATGTCGTATCCCGATGTTCGCGGGGCGGCCAACCCCGCCGCGTGTCCAACAGGGGGCCACTAGGGGACCGCCTGTAAGGTTCTTGTATTGTTCCAAGATCGCGCCGGGTCTAGCATTGGTTCCATGATGGCCAAGTCCCATGTCGCCCTTGGCCTCGCGGCCTGGATCGTGGCGGCGCCGCTGTTGCGCCTCTCGCCGCTCGATCCGGTCCATCTCGGCTTGGCTGCGGCCGGATCGCTGCTGCCGGACGTGGACCATCCCAAATCGTGGGTCGGCCGGCGGACGCGGCCGTTTTCGAGCGCGGTCGCCGCGGCGCTCGGCCATCGCGGGGTCACCCACTCGGCGGTCGCGGTGCTTGCCCTGGTGGCGCTGCTCTCGCACGCGGGATACCGGCGCGGCGCCGTGTCGGCACTCGCCGTCGGCTACCTGGCGCATCTCGCGGCGGACATGCTGACGCCGCGGGGGCTGCGGCTGGCCTGGCCGCTGCGGCGGACCTGGGGCGTGCCCCTGTGCCGCACGGGGTCGCCGGCGGAGTCGGTCATCGTCGCGGCGGCGTGCGCCGCGACCGTCTGGCAGGTCATGCGCGGCCTGAGCTGGCCGGGCTGATCCGGCCTGAGGCGGGGCGTCCGATGACGATTCGACATGCTAACGATAAGCGGTAGGTTATACCTGGCTGTATGACCGCGCTCACATCAGGAGGCGTTTGCCGATGCTGACCGAACTTGGCACGCCCGCCACGACCGAAGTCGGCCACGCGAGGGACGCGCGGCTGCCGGTCGTCGGCATCGGCGCGTCCGCGGGCGGCATCGAAGCCTTCCGCGAATTTTTCGAGAACATGCCGTCGGACAGCGGCATGGGGTTCGTCGTCATCCTCCATCTGCCGCCCGGCCGGAAAAGCCTGCTGCCGGAAATCCTCGGCCGCTGGACGTCGATGCGGGTCACCGAGGTCACCTCGGGCTGCCTGATCGAAGCGAACTGCGTGTACGTGCAGCCGGCGGGAAGTGTCCTGACCGTTCGGAACGGCCGCCTCCACTTGCACCGGCCGGGCGCCGACGAACCGCGGGAGACCACCCCGATCGACCTGTTCTTCGACTCGCTCGCGACCGCGCTGCGCGAGGATGCGACCGGCGTGATCCTGTCCGGGACCGGCAGCGACGGCGCGCTCGGCCTCAAAGCGATCAAGCTGCGCGGTGGACTGACCTTGGCGCAGGGCGTCGACGGCACCTTCCCGCTGCACAGCGGCATGCCCACGAGCGCGATCGCAACCGGCGCCGTGGATATCGTGGTCTCCGTCGAGGCGATGCCGGCCCTGATCCTCAGCGTCCAGGAGGCCCGGCGCGACCGCAACGCGCCGGTGGAGGCGACAGCGGCGGAGACCGATGCGGGGCGGCTGGCCATCTGCGCCGCGCTGCAGCGGCAGGTCGGGCACGATTTCCGCGGCTACAAGGACAAGACGTTCCTACGCCGGGTCAACCGGCGGATGCAGGTGACGGGCCTGGTCACCCTCGCCGGCTACGTGACGCGCCTGGAGGGCGACCATGCTGAGGCAGTGACCTTGTTCCGCGACCTGCTGATCGGCGTCACCAGCTTTTTTCGGGACGCGGCCACATTCGACCTGCTGCAGTTGTCGGTCATGCCGCACCTGTTCGCGGGCAAGGGCGCCGACGACACGGTCCGGGTCTGGGTGCCGGGATGCGCGACCGGCGAGGAGGCCTACTCGCTCGCGATGCTCCTGTGCGAACACGCCAACCGCCTTGGCCCGGCCGCGCCGCGCCTGCAGGTGTTCGCGACCGACATCGACGAGCCGGCGATCGCGACCGCCCGGGCCGGGCGCTACCCGTCCACCTTGCTGCAGGGGCTGTCGCTGGAACGCCTGTCGCGGTTCTTCGTCGAAGGCAACGACGGCAGCTACACCGCGGCCAAGCAGGTACGCGAGATCTGCACGTTCTCGGCCCACAGCCTGACCCGCGATCCGCCGTTCTCCCGGATCGACCTGGTGTCGTGCCGCAACCTCTTGATCTACTTGGATACCGACCTGCAGGCGGCCGTCCTGCCGGCGTTCCACTACTCCCTCGTGCCCGACGGGGTGCTGCTGCTGGGCAGCTCGGAAACGGTGTCCCGCCACGAGGACTTATTCGCGACCCTCGACCGGAACCACCGCATCTTCCAGCGGCGCGACGTGCCCAGCCCGCCCCTGCGGCTGTCCGGTAAAGTGAGCCAGCAAGCGGCATTGCAGGGCAGGACGCCTCCGGGCGCCGCCGGCCCGCGCGGCGGGACCGCGAAGACGATGGGCCGGGTGGCCGCCCGCATCCTCGACCGGTTCGCGCCCGCGTTCGTGGTCGTGGCCGAGAACGGCACGGTGGTGCAGTTCTCCAGCCGCATCGGCCGCTACCTGGAGCCGGCGCCTGGGCCCGCGGCCCAGAACGTGTTGGCGATGGCCCGGCGCGGGTTGCGCGCCCACGTGCGGACGGCGCTGAAGCAAGCGGTCGAGACCGGCCGTCCCGTCGAGAAAGCGGGCATTCCGCTGGCGGGAGAGGCAGCGCGCCGGCTCACGCTGGCGGTGGAGCCGTTGCCCGAGCACGGTCGAACACGCTGTACCTGGTCGTGTTCGTCGAGGCTGGACCGCCGGCGGGCGACGCGAGGCCCGCACCGGAGGCTGGCCTCGAAAGCGGGCTCGAACGCCAGCTCGAAACCGAGCTGCGGGACACGCGGGACCAGCTCCAGGCCATCACCGAGCAGCACGAGACCGCGGTCGAGAAATTGCGGAGCACCAACGAGGAGCTGCACTCCGTCAACGAGGAATTGCAATCCACCAACGAGGAGCTGGAGACCTCCAAGGAGGAGATCCAGTCCATCAACGAGGAGCTGGAGGCGGTCAACAGCCAGCTCACCGGCAAGGTGGACGAGCTGGACGACCGGAATTCCGATCTCAGGAACCTGTTCGAGAGCACGCAGGTCGCGACCATCTTCCTCGACACCTATCTCGTGGTGCGCAGCTTCACCCCGGCGGTCGCCAGCATCTACAACCTGATCCCGAGCGACATCGGGCGTCCGCTGACCGACATCGTCAGCCGCTTGCGCTACGCCGGGCTGCGGGACGACGTGCGCGAGGCCCTCGCCACGCTGGAGCCGCTGGAGCGCCGGGTCGCGCGCGAGGACGACTCGGCGCACTACCTGATGCGAATTTTGCCGTATCGTACCCCGGACAGCACAGTCGACGGCACGCTGATCACGTTCGTGGACGTGACCAGCATCGTGCAGGCCGAGCAGCACCAGCGCTTGCTGGTCGACGAGCTCAACCATCGCGTCAAGAACATGCTGACGGTGGTGATATCCTTGGCGACCCAGACGATACATCGCTCCAAGACGATGGATGAATTTGCCAGCAACTACATCGGGCGCATCCACGCGCTTACCGCCGCGTATTCGTTACTTAGCAACAAGAACTGGCAGGGGGTGCTCTTGCGCGACGTTATACTGGAGGAAATCAAGCCGTTCCTGGCCAAGGACCGTTCGAACTTCGCCCTGAGCGGTCCGCCCGTGCCGCTGGAGCCGCGCGCGGCCTTGGCGCTCGGCATGGCGGTGCATGAACTCACCACCAACGCGGTCAAATATGGCGCCTTGTCGATTCAAGAAGGAAACGTTATCGTAACGTGGCGCATTGAACAGGATCCCGATGGCGATCAACTCGTACTGGACTGGATCGAGAGAAACGGCCCCCCCGTCGGGGCCCCCACCCACCGCGGCTTCGGCATGACGCTGATCGAGCGCGGCCTCAAACAGGACATGGCGGCGCTGGTCCAGGTGGATTTCGCCGTCGAGGGGGTCAGGGCCACGCTGAAGGCGCCGCTGCGCTCCGTGCAGGCCGTCCAAATACCCGATGCCCCCGGAGCCTAGCCCGTGCAACATCGAACGACGCTTGCGGGACTGCGGGTCCTCGTGGTCGAGGACGAGATGCTGGTATCGCTGCTGATCGAGGACGTCCTCACCGACCAGAAATGCACCGTCGTGGGACCGTTCGAACGGGTCCCGGGGGCGTTGGCCGCTGCCCAGACCGAGCAGCTCGACCTGGCGGTGCTCGACGTGAACATCGCGGGCGTGAAGGTGTATCCCGTCGCCGAAGCGCTCGCGGCGCGGCGCATCCCGTTCGTGTTCGTTTCCGGCTACGGCCAGAACGCCGTGCCGGCGGACCGGCCGAACTGGCGCGTCTGCAGCAAGCCGTTCCGGCCGACGGACCTGGTGTCGATGCTGAAGGACCAGATCAGCCGGGCGTGACGGCCGCCTCCGCCAACCCGGCGAACCAAGCCGCGTACGGCGTGTTGCGCGCCATGCGCCGGTTGTAGTCCGGGGCGCCGTCCCCCCACCACGCCGGCCCACGCTCGCCAAGCGCCCGCTTCGCCGCATCCACGCGCAGCCGCGCCGCCTCGCGCGCCGCGAGGTCGCCGCGCCGCATCGCCGCCTGTTTCGCGCGCCGGGCGGACATCAACTCGGCGGTGAGCGCGGCCCGGGCCGGCGCGCCCAAGCCAGGGTTGGCGCAGCGCCACAGCCGGCCGCGCACGACGAAATAGCGGCCGTCCGGCGTGACCGGGTGGGCATTCAACGCCGGGGCAGCCACCGCTCCAGGCACTCGAACGTGGCCGACGCGCCGGCGGCGATCCGCGGCGCATCCACGGCGGGCATGGCATCCAGCCGCGCCAGGAACGAGCGCCACATCGCCCCCGTTTCGGCCCCGTAGCCGGCGAAATAGCTGCATCCCGACCGTTGGTCCAACCCGAGGCAGCGGGTGACGTTGCGCTCCATGATCCGTCCGCCCAGGGTCGAGCCCTCCATCACGTACACGGAGCCGAACGCCTCGGCCGCGTCGCGCAGCACCGGGGGCGGGCACCGCGGCAGCGCGGCCACGGCGTGGGGCGAGCAGCCGACCACGGCTAGGTCGGCGGCGAGCAGATGCAGCCGGCGCCGGGGCTGCAGGAACGCCTCGTCATCGAGCAGGGCCGCCACACGCGGCTCCCAACCGCGCCAAAAGCCGTAGAAACGCCCGAGCGCCTGCGTGTAGGCGCCTAAATCGAGATGTTCGTCCAGCAAGCCAAGCGTTCCTTCGAGGCGGTCATGCGCCGGCCGGGTCGCGGCCCGGAGATAGGCCAGCGTGACGCCGCCCTGGCGATCCTGGCCGGTCATATCATCGCGTGGATTTTGGCAGCCAGCGCATCCATGGCGAACGGCTTGGTCATCACCGCCATGTCCGGCTCCAGCACGCCGTTGCCGAGTGCGGCGTTCTCGGCGTAGCCGGTGATGAACAGCACGTTGAGCCGGGGCCGGTGGACCCGCGCCGCATCGGCGAGCTGCCGGCCGCTCATGCCGCCCGGCAGGCCGATGTCGCTGACCAGGAGATCGACCCGCTGCTTGGATTGCAGGACAAGCAGCCCCTCGGCGCCATCGGCCGCCTCGACCACGCCGTAGCCGAGGTCTCGCAGCATGTCGCCGATCAGCATGCGCACGACCGGCTCATCGTCCACCACCAGCACGGTTTCGCCGAACTTCGCCGTGAGATCAGGCAGGGGTTGGGGTTCGCCGGCTGCGGTTTCGCGCCGCTCCAGGTCGCGCGGCACGTACAGGCGAACGGTCGTCCCCTGCCCCGGCTCGCTGTAGATGCGGACGTAGCCGTTCGACTGCTTGGCGAAACCATAGACCATGGACAACCCCAACCCGCTGCCCTGCCCCCTCGGCTTGGTGGTGAAGAAGGGCTCGAACACCCGGGCGACCGTCTCCGGCGCCATTCCGGTTCCGGTGTCGGTGACCGACACCACCACGTATTGCCCGGCCACGATTTCGGGGTGATGGCGGGCGTAGGCGTCGTCCAGGTGGATGTTCGCGGCCTCGATCGTCAGCCGCCCGCCGTCCGGCATGGCGTCGCGCGCGTTGATCGCGAGGTTGAGCAGCGCGCTTTCGAGCTGGTTGGCGTCGCAGCGCGCCTTCCACAGCCCTCCCGACATCACCGTTTCCACGTGGATGGCGGGGCTGACGGTGCGGCGGATCAGGTCCTCCATCGAAATCGTGAGCCGGTTCACGTCGACGGCCTTGCTCTCGAGCGCCTGCTGCAGCGAGAAGGCCAGCAAGCGGCGGATCAGCGCGGCCGACCGGTTCGCCGAGATGGCGGCAGCGTCGAGGTAGCGGTCCAGCTCATCGAAGCGGCGCTGGCTGACGCGGGCCCGCATCAGCTCCAGTCCGCCGATGATGCCGGTCAGCAGGTTGTTGAAATCATGCGAGAGCCCACCCGTCAGTTGCCCGACCGCCTCCATCTTCTGGCTCTGGCGGAGCCTGTCGTTAAGCTCCGCGATCCGGCGCAGGCCGCGGATCACGACATCGGTGATGCCGTGCCGGAGCGTCTCGGCCAGTTCCAGCTCCCACTCGGCCCAGGGCTTCGCGAATCCGTGGCGGGTCTCGACCCAGCGCTCGAAGGACAGCCGGGGCAGCAGGGCCGAGGCTCCGTCCGCCCCCTTTTGCGGGCGCCCTCCCCAGCTTACCAGCTGCGGCTCCTCCGGCCGGAACCAGAGCAGCACGTCGGAGCGGTCGGGGGACAGGAACACCGCGAGCACGCCGCTCGCGATAGCCGCGTGGCGTTCCCAGGGCGGGTAGAGGGCGGCGAGGTTGTCGGTCTGGAACAACATGCCGCCGTCCCTCCGCGTTTTCAGCCAGTTCGCGAGGAGGCGCAGTTCGGCCTTGGGCGGCGTGCGTCCCAGGAGCGAGACGGTCTCGTCATGGAACACCGCGGCGCCAGTGGAATCGAACAGTCCACCGACGTTGACCTCGCCGGCGGTGAGTGCCGTGGTGACCACCTCCGCCCCGGCCATCTGGGCCAGCAAGGCGGACAGCCGCGCCAGGTCGCCCCGGCGCGCGCGGTCCGTGTCGGCGCGCCCGGCCGGGCCGACACGCAGCGCGAAGGCGTCGGTCAGCGCCGCCGCCGCCGCCCGCTGGCCAGGAGACGGAGAGTGCGGCTGGCGATGATGGCACACCATCAGTCCCCACAGCCGCTCCTCGTGCAGGATCGACAGCGACATGGAGCCGTTGACGCCCATGTTGCGGTGGAACTGCAGGTGCACCGGCGACAGGCTGCGCAGGCGGGCGAACGACAGGTCGATGGCGTGCGGCGGCCGGTCGGCGGCCCAGGCCGGGTCGGTGTCGAGCGGCACCGGGGCGGCGTCCCGGTCGGGGACCCAGCGGATCGGGCTGTGCCGGTACAGCGCGCGGGCCTGGGAGGGAATGTCGCTGGCCGGGAAGTGCAACCCCTGCAGCGACTGGCTCCAGCCGGCCTGCTTGTCCTCGGCGATCGCCTGCCCGTTCCAATCGCCGTCGAACCGGTAGATCAGGACCCGCTCGTAGCCCGTCAGCAACCGGACGCCACGCACCGCCACGCGGGCCAGCGCGTCGAGTTCGCTTCTTGCCTCCCGAAGCTCGGCGATGATGTCCTGCAAATGGCGGAGGCTGTCGAGCGCGTTCGCCACGTCCCGCGGGTCGGCCCGCTCCAGCTCCAGGTGGACCAAGCCGGTGATGGCGTGGACGGATACGTCCAGGGCCGCGGATCGGCCGGCCCGCCGAAGGGTGGACCGCCATGGCGCTTCGCCGCGCAGCTTCCCGTCCAGCAAGCGCTGCCGCACGGCGTCGGCGAACGCGTCCCCGAGGAGGGCGGCGACGCCGCGGCCGATGATCCGGTCGGCCGACTGGAAGCCGCCCAGCAGCTCTGCCGCGTTGCGGGACGCGGCGACGACGGCCAGGTCGCGCGCCGGGTCGGCGGCCAGGAACACCCCATGCGGCTGGATCGCCCCGGGTGTCTGGATCGGCTCGCGGGAGCAACCCGAGTCGGCGTCGGTTGGGATGTAGCCTCCGCTACGGCCCGTCTGAATTTGGGAATTTGACGTCTTGACTCTCCGCGGCATTCAGGGACGGACGCCTGCGGTCCAGCGAGAGGGAACGATCCCGAGGCACCGCTCGCTCGGGCAGGGTTCCGGCTGGGAGGGACACTACCAACATTTCTGAACCGAACCAGGATTTTCGTCGATTCGTCGCCGTCTCCGGGCGCGGTCCCCGGGGAGTCTTGGAGCGTGGCACGACGCAGGACGCCGCACCCGGCGCCCGTTGCCGTCGGCCGAAGCTTCAGCCCTTCAGGCTGTCAGGCACCTTGCCGCCGTTCTCGGCCAGCTTCTGCATCACCGCCTTGTGGAGGGCGATGTTCTCCTCCGCCGACCCATCGGCGCCGGCGTGCACGCTGAGTTCGTTGGCGAGCTGCTTGCGGGCGTCCAGGCTGGACTCCAAATCGAGCAGCTTGAGCAAATCCACGATGGAGCTTTGCCAATTGCCGCCGCCGCCCTTCTGCGACGCCATCTGGCTCAGGACCGCCCCGACATCGACCGATGGCGTCGAAGGCGCGTCCGGCGAAGCGGCGGGCGCAACGGGCGCGGCGCTTGCCTCCGGCGCGGCGTCCGACGCGGGTTGGGCGGTGGCCGACGAATGGAAGATCTTGCTCATGATCGAACCGAAGATGCTCATTGGTGATAACCCTAAATGTTTGAGAAGCGGCGGATGCGCTTGACGAAGCATCAGTATTCGCTGGGACATGGTGTTAAGTAAAGCCCCGCCGACGATGAGGATTGGTTGCTTTCTAAACTGCGGGATGCCAGGCATTACGGTTGTTGCGGTAAGTGGCACAAGCGGTGACTTGGCAACGGCGGCCGCGCCCTACGGACGCCAGACGATCTCCGCCGGGGCCGGTGCGGTGGGGTCGGCGCGCACCCACTCGCCGTTGCCGACGCTGACGCCGGTGAACGCCAGGATGAACCCCCAGTGGCTGATCACCAGCGTGTCCCGCCAGTCGGGTTGGGCGGCCATCTCGGCGCGGAACCGGGCGGCGCGGTCGATCACGTGCGCCTCCGGCTCATGCTGGGTCGGCCACCACACGTCGTCGATGGCCGAGAAATCGTGCCCGGGCCAGGCCTTCGCGAGGTCCTGGACGGGGCTGCCGATGTCGCATTTGAAGGCGTAGCGCTCCCGCACGGCGGCATTGACCAGCACGGGCAATCCGAGCGCCCGCGCGACCGGCTCGGCCGTCTGCAGGGCGCGGGTGTAGGGCGAGACGACGATGCGCGCGATCCGCTCCGTGGCCAAGGTTTGCGCCGCCTGCTCCGCCTGCGCGTGGCCGAGCGGGGTGAGTTTGGGGTCTTCGATGCCCGGATCGCGCCGGGTGGCGCTGAAATGCAGGTTGAACTCGCTTTGGCCGTGGCGAAGGAAGATCATGCGGCGGCTTAGCCCGCGGGACGCCCGATCGCAACGCCGCGTTGCTTGCGGGCACGGGGCACCCTAAATGAGGCGCAGGGACGGACGGAGTCCGCTGTGACCACGATGATCTCGGAACGTCGACGCCCTTTCGAATCACGGCGCCTCAAGTCTTGATTGCACTTCGTAGCGCCAAAGGAGCTCCCCATGGGTAGCGGCGGATTTCCACTCGACCTCGTGCTGTTCGGCATGATCGCGGCCTTCTTGGTCCTCCGGCTCCGCAGTATCCTGGGCCGGCGCGATGGACTGGAGCCGTCGCAGCCCACCGCCCGGCCAGGCGCGCGCGCGGCCGGCCCAATCATCGACGCGAAAGTGGAGCCAGCCGCGCCAGCCGCCCGTCCCGCACCCGACTCGGCCAGCCCAACCGGTCAGGTCCTGGTCCAGATGCGGCAAGTGGACCGGGATTTCGACCCGCAGCACTTCCTCGCGGGCGCCGAGGCCGCGTTCCGCCTGATCGTGACCGAGTTCGCCGCCGGGCGCCGCGACGCCCTGCGCCCGCTGCTGTCGGATGCGACCTACACCGCGTTCGAGGGCGTCATCACCGCGCGCGAGGCCGCCGGCGAGGTGCAGACCACCGAAATCCGCAGCTTGCACGAGATCACCATCCAGGACGCGTCGCTGCGCGGGACGATCGGCGACATCACGGTGCTGTTCGTGTCCGACCAGGTCAGCCAGTTGGTGGACCGCGAAGGCAAATACGTGTCCGGCACCGACGCCGTAACCGAGTTGCGCGACCTTTGGACGTTCGAGCGCGACCTGTCCGGCGCTGACCCGGCGTGGCGGCTGACGCAGGCGCGCTCTGCCTGACGCCGCTGGCTGAACCGGCACGGCACGCGCTCCACTGCGGCGACTGCGTCGAGGTTTTGGACGCGATGCAGCCGGCCTCGGTCGACGTCGTCGTGACATCGCCGCCGTACAACCTGGGCATCGGCTACCTCCAGTACGATGACCGCCGGACGGAGGCGGAGTACCTCAACTGGATGGTCGCGGTGGCGCGGGCGCTGCGCCGGGTCATGCGGCCGGACGGGTCGTTCTTCCTCAACATCGCCGGCTCGTCGACCCAGCCCTGGCTGCCGTTCGAGCTGATCGTGCGGCTGCGGGCGGTGTTCGCGCTGCAGAACCACATCGTCTGGGTGAAATCGATCGCCACCGGGGATGACAGCGTGGGCCATTACAAGCCCGTGCCCGGCCCCCGCTTCCTGCACCGCAACCACGAGCATCTGTTCCACCTGACGCTGTCCGGCGATGTCCGGTTGGACCGGCTGGCCGTGGGCGTCCCCTTCAAGGACAAGTCCAACGTCGCCCGGCGCGGCCATGCGCAGGACCTACGCTGCCGGGGCGACACCTGGTTCGTGCCCTACGCCACCGTGCAGGACCGGGCGCAGAAGTTCCACCATCCCGGCACCTTCCCGGTCGAGTTGCCCCGCTGGTGCATCCGGCTGCACGGCCGGCCGGGTGCGGTCGTGCTGGACCCGTTCGCTGGCGCCGGCACCACCTTGCTGGCGGCCGAGGCGGAAGGCGCGCAAGGGATCGGGATCGAGATCGACCCGGCCTACATCGAGACCGCCCGCTCCCGCTTGGCGGCGGCCGGCGTGACGGTTCGCATGGACGCGGCCCGGCCAGGCGCTTAGACTCGCCGGCATGCCGCCCCGCGTCGCCCTGTTCGTGACCTGCCTGGTCGATCTGCACCGCCCCACCGTCGGCTTCGCCGCCATCCGGCTGCTGGAGGCGGCGGGGTGCCAGGTCGAGGTGCCGCGGCGGCAGACGTGCTGCGGGCAGCCGGCCTACAACTCCGGTGACCGGGCCACTGCGCGCGACATCGCCCGGCCGCTCATCGACGCGTTCGCCGGCTACGATTACGTGGTCGCGCCGTCCGGCTCGTGCGCGGGGATGATCAAGCATCACGTGCCGCATTTGTTCGATGACGACCCGAACACGCGGGCGAAAGCCGACGACCTCGCAGCCCGCACCCATGAGTTGACCGGCTTCCTGGTCGACGTGATGCACGTGCAGGGCGTCGCTGCGTCTCACGCCGGCACAGTCACCTACCACGACAGTTGCGCCGGCCTGCGCGAGATGGGGGTGCAGCGACAGCCGCGCCGCCTGCTGGACAGCGTCGCCGGCCTGGTGGTGCGGGAGATGGCCGACCCGGAGGTGTGCTGCGGCTTCGGCGGCACGTTCTGCGTCAAGTATCCCGACATCTCGACCCGCATGGTGTCCGACAAGGCGCGCGACGTGACGGCGACGGGGGCCGACACGCTGCTGGCGGGCGATCTCGGCTGCCTGCTGAACATGGCCGGGCGGCTGCACCGCGAGGGCAGCCCGGTCGCGGTGCGCCACGTGGCGGAGGTCCTGGCCGGGATGACGGCGGACGTTCCGCCGATCGGCGCGCCGCGGCCCTTGATTTAACGGCGCAAACGCGCGACCCCTGCTGAATGTTGCTGCTTATTCCCGGTCCGGTCTCGACCCATCCGTCCGTGCGCGCCGCGGCCGCGCAGGATTTCGCGCCTTGGGACGACGATGTCCGCCCGTTGAACGAGGCGGTGCGGTCGCGCCTGCTGCATTTCGCCGGGGTCGGGGCCGCCACCCATGCCACGCTGCCGTTGCAGGGCTGCGGCCATTTCGCGATCGAAGCCGCCGTCCGCACCTTCGTGCCGGGCGGAGGCAAGGTGCTCGTCCCCATGACCGGGCAGTATGCCGAGCGCGCGGCCCGCCTGGCGACCGAGGCCGGCGCGGAGGTCGTCGGGCTGCCCGTTCCGAACGACGCCGAGGCCGACCCTGCCGCCGTGGCCGCCGCCCTGGCTGCCGACCCGGCGATCGGCCACGCCTTGCTGGTCTACAGCGAGACGTCGACCGGCATCGTCCACGACGTGCCGGCGCTGGCCGAGGCCGCCGGGCACGCCGGACGCCGCGTGATCGTCGATGCGGTGTCGGCGTTCGGCGCGCTTCCGCTCGACCTGTCCACGCTGCCGATGGTGGACGCGGCGGTGTTCACGGCCAACAAGTGCCTCGAGGGATTGCCGGGCCTCGCCTTCGCCATTGCCCCGGCCGAGCGGCTGGTCGCCTGCCAAGGCCGCGCCCGCAGTTGGTCGCTCGACCTCGCCTCCATCTACCAGCACGCGCTGGAGGTCGGCTTCGGCAGCTTCCGCTTCACCCCGCCGATCCAGGTCCTGGCGGCCCTCGATGTCGCCCTCGGCCTGCTCGACGCCGAGGGGGGCCCGGCCGCCCGGCTGGCGCGCTACACGGCCAACACGGACACGCTCATGGACGGCATCCGCGATCTCGGGCTGTCGCCCGTGCTGTCCCGCGCCCGGCAAGGCCCGATCGTCGTCAACGTCCACGCGCCGCCGGACCCGGCATGGCGCCTGCAGGCCTTCGTCGACGCGCTCAAACGCCGAGGCGTGCTCATCAGCAACTTCTACAACACCGCCGCCCCCAGCTTCCGCGTCGGCTGCATCGGTGCCGTCACGCCCCGCGACATGGCGCGCGCGGTCGCCGCGATGGGCTGCGCGTTGGACGAGATGGGCCTGCGAACCCGGCGGGCCGCCTGATGCTCTCGGACTTGCACATCGCCCAGGCCGCCACGCTCCGCCCGATCGCCGAGATCGCCGCCGCCGCCGGCATCCCCGCCGACGCGCTGGAGCCGTATGGCCGCGCCAAGGCCAAGATCGGCTTCGACTTCATCCAATCGCTCGAGGACCGTCCGGACGGTGCGCTGGTGTTGGTCACCGGCATCAGCCCGACCCCGGCGGGCGAAGGCAAGACCACCACCAGCATCGGCCTGGGCGACGCGCTGAACCGGATCGGCCAGCGCACCATGATTTGCCTGCGGGAGCCGTCGCTTGGTCCCTGTTTCGGCGTGAAGGGCGGGGCGACCGGCGGCGGCTACGCCCAGGTCGCGCCGATGACGGATATCAACCTGCACTTCACCGGCGACTTCCACGCGATCACCGCGGCGAACAACCTGCTGGCCGCCCTGCTCGACAACCACCTGTACTGGGGCAACGCGCTGGGGATCGACCCGCGCCGGGTCACGTGGCGGCGGGCGCTGGACATGAACGACCGGGCGCTCCGTAGCATCGTCAACGGGCTGGGCGGCGTGAACGGATCGCCGCGCGAGGACGGCTTCGACATCACCGTCGCGTCCGAGGTGATGGCGGTGTTCTGCCTCGCCCGCGACCCGGCCGACCTGCTCGCCCGGCTCGGCCGCATGATCGCCGCCACCCGGCACGACGGCAGCGCCGTGACCGCGCGCGACCTCGCCGCCGATGGCGCGATGGCCGTCCTGCTGCGCGACGCCCTGCAGCCGAACCTAGTGCAAACCTTGGCGGGCTCACCGGCGCTGGTGCATGGCGGGCCGTTCGCCAACATCGCCCACGGCTGCAACTCCGTTATCGCAACCCGGCTCGGGCTGAAGCTGGCGGACGTGGTGGTGACGGAGGCGGGGTTCGGCGCCGACCTCGGCGGCGAGAAGTTCATGGACATCAAGTGCCGCAGCGCCGGGCTGACGCCGTCGTGCTGCGTCGTGGTCGCCACGGTCCGCGCGCTGAAGATGCACGGCGGCGTCGCCAAGGCCGACCTAGGCCGCGAGGACCTGCCTGCCTTGGCGCGCGGCCTGCCCAACCTCGCGCGGCACGTCGAGAACATGGCGAAATTTGGCGTGCCGGTCGTGGTGGCGCTGAACCGGTTCACCACCGACACCGAGACGGAGTTCACGCACGTCGGCGATGCCATGGCCGCCCAAGGCGTGGAGGTCGTGCTGTGCGACCACTGGGCGCACGGCGCCGCGGGAGCCGAGAGCCTCGCCCGGGCGGTGATGGCCCGCATCGCCGCGGGGGGCGCCGAGTTCACCCCGCTGTATTCCGACGCGGTCTCGCTCACCGACAAGCTGCGGACGATTGCGCGGGAAATCTACCGGGCCGACGACATCGTCCTGCCGCGACCGGTGGCCAAGCGGCTGGCGGCGTTCGAGGCGGCAGGGTTCGGCCAAGTGCCGGTGTGCGTCGCCAAGACCCAGTACAGCTTCAGCGCCGACCCGAAGCTGATGGGCGCGCCGACCGGATTCACCCTGCCGGTGCGGGACGTGCGGCTGTCGGCCGGCGCCGGGTTCGTCGTCGCGGTATGCGGCGACATCATGACGATGCCGGGCCTGCCGCGCCGTCCGGCCGCCGAGCGCATCGGGTTGGACGAAGCGGGGGCGATCGCCGGGCTGTTCTGACGGCTAACGCCGGTCGCGTGAGTCCTCCAACAGCTTCAAGATTTCGTCCGGAACCTTCTCGGTCAGCACGCCGCCATAAAGTTCGTTGAGTGCTTGATTGAGCCATTTGTCGAACACCGAGGTGTCCGGCCGCTGCCACTCCGCCATGTCCGCCGCCCTCCGGAGTTTTTCGCCCGTCATCCAATCAAAAGACGTTTGCTGCGCCGCAGTTCCGCCCTTGATACATACAAAATGGTAACAGAATAGCTAACCGACCCGCAGCAGCCCGGCGCCTTCTCGGTGCAGCCAAGTGATCCCGGACGCCGTGTGCGGAGTCAGTTCGCCCACCAGCGTCCAGAATCGTTCGCCGTGGTTCATGTGACGCAGATGGGCCACCTCGTGCGCGGCCACGTAATCCTGCACGAACGCCGGCGCCATCACGAGACGCCAGGAGAACATGACCGTCCCGTCCGGCGCGCAACTGCCCCATCGGCTGCTGGTGTCCTTGACCGTCACGCGCGCGAGCCGGACCTGAGCCGCCGCCGCCTTGGTCGACGCCAGGGCTGCAAACCGCTGACGCGCCTCCCGCCGCAGCAGGTCGGCCACCCGGCGCGGCAGGAATGCGGCGTCGCCGGCCACGCACACCTCACCATCCGCAAGCCAGGCGCCACCGCGTGCGCCGGGCAGGTGCCGGACGCGATGCGGCGTCCCGTCGATCGGCACGTCGGCGCCATCGGCGAAGCTGATCCGGAGCGGAAGGGCGGCGAGCCGGTCGGCGGCCCAGGTCGCGTGCTGGGCCAGCAGCGCCATTCCCGCAGCCCGGCTGGCGCGCGTCGGCAGGGTGACGACGACGCATCCGTGCCGTGGATCGATCCGCAAGCTGATCCGCCGGGCGCGGGCGCTGCGCCGCCACTGCACCTGCGTTGGGCGTTGCGCCAGTTCGAACGTTTCGGCGGCCTGTGGGGGCATGCGCCGACCATGCCGTGAGCGATGATCGGACTCAATGGGCGGCACGCCAGTCGCTCAGTCGGCCGCGGCTCCGGCGGACACACCGGCGGCCCAGCCGGTGACCGCATCGCCGAAGGCCGCGAAGATCGCGCGGGACACCTCGTCGGTGGTCCAATCGTACTCGGGGTGCCACTGCACGCCCATCACGAAGCCGGGCGCGCCAACCACTCGGATCGCCTCGATCGTGCCGTCCGGGGCCACTGCCTCCACGGCGATGCCGGGCGCGAGCCGGTCGATGCCCTGGTTGTGCAGGGAATTCACCGGCAGCGAGGTCGTGCGGGCAAGCCGGTGCAGCCAGCCGCCAGGCACGATCTGCACCATATGTGCCTTGCCGGTGCGCACGCCGCCGTTGGCCTGCATCGGCGTGGAATGGTCGAGCCGGCCCGGCAGGTCCTGGAGGCGCTGGTGCAGCGTGCCGCCCAGGGCGACGTTCATTTCCTGGAACCCGCGGCAGATCGCCAGCAACGGCAGCCCGGCCGCGATCGCAGCCCGGATCAGCGGCAAGGTGACGGCGTCGCGGGCGCGGTCCTCAGGGGTGTCGTCCGGATGCGGCGTCCCGCCGTACAGGCAGGGCTGCACGTTCGACCGACTTCCGGTGAGGATGATGCCATCCAGCCGCGCCACGAGCGACTCGATGGAGCAGCAGTCGCCGTTGGCGGGCAGCAAAATCGGCACGGCCCCGACCGCCTCGTCCGTGGCGCGCACGTAGGTATCGGACGCGGCGTGGTTGGGCATGCCGAACACGCCGAACGGCTTGCTGCAGCAGGAAATTCCGACGAGCGGCTTCATGCCTTTATAATGGACAGTCATTGCGACGTTTTGAAGTCAAATCTGCCTGCAGCCGCCGCATCGCTGTCACCTGCCGTTGTCCTGGAACGACCGCGGATCGATGAAGCTGAACAGCGATTGGTCGAACGTGCCGCCGAGCGCCACGTCGAACAGGCTGATCCGGGTTTCCTGCCGCTGCGCATCGACCACGCTCCACTGCCGCAGCGCCAGCGGGTTGTCGGCGAACACCAAGGTCAGCGTGCCCTCGTTCGGCGTCGCCGTACGGAACAGCGTCACCTGCAACTGCCCCGGCAGGCGGACGATGCGTGAGACGGTGATGTCGCCCGAGAGCCGCACGTCCGCGCGCAGCAGGATGCCGAGCGGCGTGCGATCGAGCGGCAGGTTGCTGGTTTGATTGAGTTGCCGGTCGTTGAACACCAGCAGCCCGTGCCCGGCGACCAGCAGGAACGGCGCCGGCGGATCGTACTGGAACCGCATCCGGCCAGGACGCTCCAGCCAGGCTTGCCCCTCGCTGCTGCGGCCGTCGGGCGCGATCTGCATGAAGCGCGCCTTCAACGTGTGCAGGCTGTCCAGGTAAGCCTCGACCCGCGCGATGTCGGCCCGGTCCTGCGCGGTGAGCGCAGCCGGCGCCTGGGCGTGCGCCGCGATGGGGAAAAGCAGGGTGGCCAGCAGGAGGGTACGGCGTTTCATGCGCCGGATGTGGCACCCGGCCGGGCCGATGCAAAGTCCGGACGCGATGCGGACGGCGGGACTCGAACCCGCACTTCCTTTCGGAACTCAGATTTTCGTGCCACTTCGGCTTTCGCCGCCGCCCCGGCCTGCGCCTGGACGTTCGTGGCCTGGACTATCCCTTCGCCATGGCCCCGCAGGGCCGCAGGCGCCGCCCGTCTAGTCTCTACACCTTCCCCGGAACGCTCCGGGGCTTGGCTCGGGATTGGCTTGGGCCATAGCCGTTAGCGTTCCCCGAATTTGAGCGGTTCTACGCCGCGGGTTTCCCCGCGGGCACCCCAATTGAAGTCTGCTGCGTCTACCATTCCGCCACGCCCGCATCGCCGGAGGACCCTAGCCCGCCGCCAGCGATTTGGCGATATCCAGCGCGCGGCGGACCAGCGTGTCGCTGGCCTCGGGCGTGCGGAACGCGCTGTGGGCCGACAGCGTCACGTTCTCCAGCGCGGTGAACGGGTGGCCCATCGGCAGCGGCTCCTCGTCGAACACGTCCAGCGCCGCGTGGGCGATCCGGCCGGCCCGCAACGCCTCCAGCAGCGCCGCCTCGTCCACCAAGGCGCCGCGGGCGGTGTTGACCAGCAGCACGCCGGGCCGCAGCCGCGCCAGGCGGCCGGCGTTCAGGAAGCCGCGCGTCTCGTCCGTCAGCAGCAGGTGCAGCGACAGCACGTCGCTCTCGCGCAGCAGCGCGTCCACGTCCACGAACGTCACGCCCGGCGCCTGCCTGCGCGTCCGGTTCCAGGCGATCACGTTCATGCCGGCGCCGGCGGCGATGCGCGCCACTTCCGCCGCGATCCCGCCGAAGCCCAGCAGCCCGAGCGTCTTGCCGTGCAGCTGCACACCCTCGGTCCGCAGCCACTGGCCGGCCCGCATCCCACGGTCCATGCGCGCCAGACCGCGGGCGGCCGCCCACATCAGCGCGACCGTGTGCTCGGCCACCGCGATGTCGCCGTAGCCCTTGATGACGTGCACGGCGATGCCGAGTGCCGCCAGCGCCTCCGGGTCCATGTAGCTGCGCGCGCCGGTGCCGAGGAAGATGACGTGCTTCAGCGCCGGGCACTGCGCCAGGGCGTCCGCGGGTAGCTGGTTGTGGTCGTCCAGCACGAAATCGTAGCCGTCCAGCAGCGAGGGCAGCTGCTCGGGCGCGATGGTTGCGGTCTGGTTGACGGTGATCGACGGGTCATCCGGGCGGACCACGCGGTCGAACACGTCGGCCAAGGCGTCGCTGGCATCCAGGAACAGGCCCCTCATGCGCTCACTCCTTCAACTTCACGAAGCTTGCGGTGCGGCGACAGGGTGGGCAAGGCCGATTGACGCGCGGCGGGGCCAACCCCATCGTCGGGTGCATGCGCGCAAATTCGATCGGCTGGAGCGGCTTCGTCGTCGGGATTGCGCTCGCCGTGGGCGCCGCGTCCGCGAAGCCGCCGCCACGCGAGGGCGACGCCACCCTGCCTCCCAGCTTGACCTCCACCCTGCCCCGGGGCAAACCGCCGCCGCTGCTGCCGGGCGAGGATCCGGAGGAGCTGTCCGGCCGGCCGTCGTCCAGCGGCACCGGGTTCATCGTGGCTGAGGGCAAGCTGCTGACCAACGACCACGTGGTGGACGAGTGCGCGCGCATGGTCGCCCGCAACGCGCGCGGCGAGCGGCATGACGCCAAGACCATCGTCGTCGACCGCCGCCGCGACCTGGCGCTGCTGGACGTGCCCCGCGATTTCGGCCCGGCGCTGACCTTCCGCGACCCGCCCGGCATCCGCCGCGGCGAGCCGGTCGTCACCTACGGCTTCCCGCTGGCGGGCCTGCTCTCCTCCGGCCCCACCCTGACCACGGGCGACGTCAGCGCATTGTCCGGGCTGCGCGACAGCAAGCTGAACATCCAGATCAGCGCCCCCGTCCAGCCCGGCAACTCCGGCGGCCCGTTGCTGGACGGGCAAGCGCTCGTGATCGGCGTCGTCGTCTCCAAGCTCAATGCGGCGCGCATCGCGGAGATCACCGACGGCGACATCCCGCAGAACGTCAACTTCGCCGTGACGGGCACGGAAACGTTGGGCTTCCTGCGGGAGCACGGCGTCACCCCCGCCACCACGTACGGCGGCGGCCCGGGCAAGGGTGGTGCTGCCATCGGCGACGTGGCCGACCCGTCCACCGTCTACCTGCAATGCTTCAAGTAGCTTGATCCGCCGGCGCGCGCAGGCGTAGAGGCCGCATGTTCCAAGCGTCAACCCTCGCCTCCCGCAGGCCGGTCCCGGCCGGACTGCCGGTCCAGCCTGGGCCGCGCTCCCGCCGCAAGCTGGTCTGGCGCGGCGTGCGCTGGCTGGTGATCGCCAGCGTTTGGGGCGCGGTGGCGGTGGCGCTCATGCTGCTCTGGTTTTCCCGCGACCTGCCCCGGCCGGAGGCGGCGCTGGATGCCGCCCGCCGCCCCGGGCTGACCCTGGAGGACCGGTCTGGCCAACCGTTCGCGACCTTCGGCGACGTGGTGGGCGACTCGCTGCGGCTGCCCAACCTGCCGCGCTGGCTGCCCGCCGCCGTGGTGGCGGTGGAGGACCGGCGATTTTGGAAGCATCCCGGCATCGACCTGGTCGGCGTCGGACGCGCCGTCGTCGTCAACCTCATGGCCGGGCGGCTGCGGCAGGGCGGCTCGACCATCACCCAGCAGGTCGCCAAGAACCTGTTCCTGACCAACGCCCGCACGCTCCGCCGCAAGGTGCAGGAGCTGATGCTGACCCTGTGGCTGGAACGCAGCTTCACCAAGCAGGAAATCCTGGAAATTTGGCTCAACCGCGTCTATCTCGGGTCCGGGACATGGGGGGTGGATGCGGCGGCGCGGATGTATTTCGGCGTGTCCGCGCGCAAGCTGAACCTGTGGCAGTGCGCGGTGCTGGCCGGCATCCCGCGCGCGCCATCCCGCTTCAACCCGCGCATCGACCCCGCCGCCGCCGCCCGCCGCGGGCGCGAGGTGCTGGCCGCCATGGCCGACACCGGCGTCATCACCGCGGCCGAGGCCCAGAAGGCGTCGGCCCAGATCGCGTTCCCCAACCTGCGCGGCGCCAGCGCCGGCTGGTTCGCCGACTACGCCAGCGAACAGGCCACGCCGCTGTTGCCCCAAGGTGCTGACGCCGTGCTGCACACCACGCTGGACGCCCGCCTGGAGGCCGTCGCCGAACAGCGGCTAAACGCGCTGCTGGACGGGCCCGGCGTTGCCGCGGGCGTTGGCGAGGGCGCCGTCGTGGTGCTGGACGCAGCCACCGGGGCGGTGCGCGCCATGGTCGGCGGCCGCAACTGGAAACAGAGCCCGTTCAACCGCGCGACCCTGGCCCGGCGCCAGCCCGGCTCGGTGTTCAAGCCGTTCGTCTGGCTGGCCGCGATCGAGAAGGGCGCCACCCCCGACGACACCGTGCTTGACGGGCCGCTCCGCGTGGGCGGCTGGAGCCCGTCGAACTTCGAGACCGGCTTCCGCGGCGAGGTGACGCTGGAGGAGGCGCTGGCGCAATCGCTCAACACCGCCGCCGTCCGGCTGCTGCTGCAGGCGGGGGGGCCGCGGCCGGTGGCGGCGGTCGCGCGCCGGCTCGGGATCGTCGACGCGCTGCCGGACAACGCGACCCTGGCGCTCGGCTCCGGCGAGGTCGGGGTGCTGGAGATGGCCGCCGCCTACGCCAGCTTCTTCAACGGCGGCCTGGCGGTGACGCCGACGGCGCTCGCCGCGATCGAGGCCGACCGCAAGCCGGTCCCGATAGCCCGCCCGGCCGGCATCCGCGTGATCGACGCCGACCGGGCGGGCATGATGGTTCGCATGATGACGGCGGTCGTGGCGCGTGGCAGCGGACGGGCCGCCGCCATCCCGGGCAAGACGGTGGCGGGCAAGACCGGCACCACGTCCGACTACCGCGACGCCTGGTTCGTCGGCGCGGTGAACGGCGTCGTCATCGCGGTATGGCTCGGCAACGACGACGACCACCCCATGCACGGCGTGACTGGCGGTGGCCTCCCGGCGCGGCTGTTCCACGATGTGGCGTTGGAGCTGCGCTGACGTCGCCCCTCAGCGCCGCCGCTGCGTAGACAGCACCCCGGCTTCGTGCAACCCGGCGATCTCAGCTTCCGTATAGCCGTGCTCGGCCAGGATCGCGTCGCCGTGCTCGGCGAAGCGCGGCGGCCGGGCGCGCATACCCCCCGGCGTGCGCGACAATTTGATCGGCGTGCCGAGCGCGCGCACGCCGTCCAGTTCGGCGACCATGCCGCGCGCCGCCGTGTGCGGGGCCGCGACCGCCTCGTCCACTCCCAGCACCGGGCCGGCAGGAAGGCCGGCCTGGGCCAGCCGCACGGCAAGCGCCCGGCCGTCCACGGCGGCGACGGCGTCGGTTAGGATGGCCGACAACGCCGGCCGGTTCGCCACCCGGTCGGCGTTGGTCGCGAAGCGCGGGTCGGCAGCGAGGTCCGGCAAGCCCATCTCGTGCGCCAGCTTGCGGAACTGCCCGTCATTGCCGACCGCGATAAAAATCTCGCACGTCGCGGTCGGGAAGGTGTCGTAGGGCGCGATGTTGGTGTGGGCGTTGCCGATGCCCTTCGGCGGCGTCCCGCTCAGCAGGTAGTTGGCCGCCGACGGGTGCAGCAGCGCCATCCCGCAATCGTGCAGCGTCATGTCGATGAACTGGCCCAGGCCCGACCGGTGCCGCTCCTGCAGCGCCATCAGGATGCCCACCACCGAGTACAGCCCGGTCGCGAGATCGACCACCGGGGTGCCGATCCGCGCCGGCCCGGTCGCCGGGCTGCCGTTGACCGTCATCAGCCCCACCATCGCCTGCACGATCGCGTCGTAGCCCGGCAGCCCGCCGAGCGGCCCGGTGGCGCCGAAGCCCGACACACGGCAGTGGATCAGCCGCGGGAACTGCGCCGACAAGGTGGCGTAGCCGAGGTCCCAGCGCTCCATGCTGCCGGGCTTGAAGTTCTCCACCAGCACGTCCGCGCCGGCCAGCAGGCGCAGGATGACCGCGCGGCCCGCCGCTTTGCCGATGTCGATGGCGACCGACCGCTTGTTGCGGTTCACCCCGAGGAAATAGCTGGCGTCGTGCGCGTCGTCGAAGGGCGGCCCCCAGTCGCGCGTCTCGTCGCCCTGCGGCGGCTCGACCTTGATGACCTCCGCTCCGTGGTCCGACAGGATCATGGTCGCGTACGGCCCGCCGAGCACCCGCGTGAGGTCGAGCACCTTGAGGCCGGCGAGCGCGCCGGGCGAGGCGGCGAGGCTGTGGGGGGTCGGTTCGTCCAGGTCCATCGGCAGGGCCTCCTTGCGATGCGCCATTTCGCCACGAACGGGAATGGCCGGCAACTAAGCCCGGGTTCTCGCCAATGGATCGGGGGTGGGGGAAATTCCTTGTGATCGTTGCCGATGGGCCGTCGCTTCTTAACGGAAGCGTTACCCGCCGCGCCCATCCTCGCAGGGCACCTCCCCTCTCGATGCCCCGGTGCGGTGAAGGACAGCGGCAGTAATGGATGGATACCCGGCCCACGAGGTCGATCATGCGATCGTCCCGTTTACCCGAGCATGCCCGCAGCGCGCTTCGTTGACCCAAGCCATCCTGGATCGCGCAACCGCAGGCTTCATGGGGCTCGACGCCAGCCAATGCGTCGTTTTTTGCAACAATTTCGCGACCGACATGCTAGGCATGGCTCTCCCAGAGATGTGGCATCCAGTGCCGATCGACCAAATACTCGCGCAAAGCACCAAGCTGAATGACGCGGGACGGCTCGCGCTGGAGGCGGTGCTCCGCCCGGTTCCCGCTCTGCCCAGCCCCAAATCTTCCAGCGCCGGCGATCGGGTGGAAAAAATCCCTTTGATTGACGGACGAATTTTATACGTGACCGTCAGCGAGGTCCCGGAGGGGCGGCGGCTCGCCAGCTTGAGCGTCGAGGCGGTTGCCGGTGTGCCGGTAGCGCGGACCGACAGCCTGACCGGTCTGTCCGACCGGCAATGGTTCCGCGAGCGTTTGGCGACGCTGCTCGATGGGCCGGACAACACGGACCGGGTCGCAGTGCTCATGATCGATCTCGACCGCTTCAAGGCAGTCAACGACAGCCACGGCCACCCCGTGGGCGACGCCCTGCTGCAAGTGGTGGGACAGCGGTTGCGCTCCGCCACGCGTGAGGGCGATATCGTGAGCCGCCTGGGAGGCGACGAGTTCGCGGTGGCGCTGCGGACGCCTGCCGCGGCGGAGGCGCTAGGTTTGCGCCTGGTCGACCTGCTGAGCCGCCCCTACCTGGTCGAGGGCCATATCGCCATCGTCGGCGCCAGCATCGGCGTCGCGATCGGCCCCCGGGACGGCGCCGATCCCGCGGCCCTGGTGCGCGCCGCCGATTTGGCACTCTACCAGGCCAAGGAGGACGGGCGTCAGACGATGCGGGTGTTCAATCAGGGGATGGACGGCAGGGCCCGCGCCCGGCACGCCCTGCTGGACGACCTGCGCCGCGCGCTCGCGTTGCAGCAGTTCGAGGTGCATTACCAACCTCAAACCAACCTTGCCTCGCGTGAACTCATCGGGTTCGAGGCGCTCGTGCGGTGGCGGCATCCCGAGCACGGCTTGGTGCCGCCGGACCGGTTCATTCCTCTCGCCGAAGAAATGGGCCTGATTATCCCGATCGGCGAGTGGGTGCTGCGTACTGCCTGCCGGGAAGCGATGTCATGGCCGGGGCAGCTGGCCGTCGCGGTCAACGTCTCGGCCAAGCAACTGGCCGACCGGGACCGGCTGCCGCGCGTGGTGCAGGCAGCGCTCGCCATGACCGGCCTTCCAGCCCAGCGATTGGAGATGGAGATCACCGAGAGCGCCCTGGTGCGCCATGAGAAGGAAGCGCTGCACGTGCTGCACGCTCTCCGCGCGATGGGCGTGCGCGTGAGCATGGACGATTTCGGCACCGGCTACTCGTCGCTCAGCCAACTCCGCAGTTTCCCGTTCGACAAGCTCAAGATCGACCGCTCGTTCGTGCGCGATCTTTCGGGCAGCGACGAAGCGATCGCAGTGGTGCGCGCTATCGCGGCACTCGGCGCCAGCCTCGGCATGACGACGACTGCGGAAGGCGTGGAAACGGAGGAGCAGGAAGCGATGATCCGCGCCGACGGCTGCACGGACATGCAAGGCTTCTTGGTCAGCCGGCCGGTGCCGGCCGGAGATGTCGCGGCACTGATCGAACACCTGAACGCTACGTCAACCCCACTCCTGGAGACTGCGTCATGAACACCGATCTGTTTCGCCTCGTTTACTGCAGCCGCAATATGATCCCTGTGCAGGAGGGCGACCCAACGATGGAGATTGGGCAAATTCTCGACGCGTCGCGGGCGAACAATGCACGTGAGGGTGTCACCGGAGCGCTCCTCTATAGCGCCGGCTGCTTCGCGCAGGTCCTCGAAGGGGGATTGGACGCCGTGCAGCGGACGTTCGAACGCATCCAGTGCGATGAGCGGCACGGCGACGTCATCGTGTTGCAAGCGGGCCAAGCCGAAGGACGGCTATTCGGGGTGTGGGACATGGCGTTGGCCGAAACGGCTGACCCCGCCAAGGCGAGCGCGACCCTGAACCGGGCGCTGGCACAGTCGGATACCGATGCGAGTCGAGGTGCAGACGTGGTGTCGTTGCTGGATGGCCTGGTACGCCGCCAAGCCGAATGGGTCTAGCGCTGCGGCATTGCGGTTGGCGAAGTGGCGCGCGACGGCGGGCTACAGGCTGACGACACCAGTCTGCTTGGCCATGCCGTTCCGAAACACCTAGCGCCGCGTCACGACCGTCAAGCTGGCACGCCCTTGCTGGTCGAGTACTCGAAGTGCAGCGCTTCGTGGGGATACACGATCGGGTGGATGGCGTGGGCGGCCATCGCGGCTTCGCTGAAGCCTTGCAGGATCAGCTTCAGCTTGCCGGGGTAGTGCACCACATCGCCGATCGCGAACACGCCGGGCACGCTGGTCTCGCAGGTGGCGGGCGTGACGACGATATGGCGGCGTTCCAGGTCCAGCCCCCAGTCGGCGATCGGGCCCAACTCCATCGACAGGCCGAAAAACGGCAGCAGTCGGTCGGCCGCCAAATGCCGGGTCAGGCCCTCGAGGTCGGCGACCTCCACCGCGGCAAGGGCGCCGGCATCGCCATGCAGGGCGTGCAACTGGTAGGGCACCACCAACTCGATCTCCCCGTTGGCAGCCGCAGCGGCCAACTGGGCGCTGGTTTCGGGCGCGGCGCGGAACTTGGCACGCCGGTGCACCACGTACACCTTCGCCGCGATGTCCTTCAACGACAGCGCCCAATCCACCGCACTGTCGCCGCCCCCCGCGATCACGACGCGGCTGCCGCGGTAATCCTCGCGCCGGCGGACGAAATACTGCACCGCGCCCGATGCCTCGAACGCATCCAGCCCGTCCAGCGGCGGGCGATTGGGGCCAAACGCGCCCGCGCCGGCCGCCAGCAGCACCGCCTTCGCGTGCACCGTGTCGCCGCGGTCGGTGCCCAATACGAACGCGCCCGACCGGCCTTCCAACCGCTCCACCCGGCGGCCCAGCAGGCGCGGCACGGCGAACGGCGCGATCTGCTGCTCCAGTTGGCTGACCAGGTGCCCGGCGGCAATCGCGGGATGGGCCGGAATGTCGTAGATCGGCTTCTCCGGATACAGGGCGGAGCACTGGCCGCCCACCTCGTCCAGCGCGTCGAGCAGGGCCGCACGGAGTTTCAGCATCCCGCATTCGAAGGCCGCGAACAGGCCCGCCGGCCCGGCCCCGATGATGGCCACGTCGGTTTCGATGATCTCTGGCATGCGTGCAACCTAGCCACGGATCGCCGCGGATCAAGCCGGAAGCCATGGCGCGACGCGGCGCCGGGTCGTAAACAGGGTCGCAATGATCGCACCCGGCGCCTTGGTTGCCCTGTCCCTGCCCAATCTCGCGGCGACCGAAGCTTTGGGCTGGCGTATCGCCGCCGCCTTGCAGCCGGGCGACGCGGTTCTGCTGGACGGTCCACTGGGCGCCGGCAAGTCTGCGCTGGCCCGTGCCCTCATCCGCGCCGCCGTCGGCGACCCGGGGTTGGACGTGCCCAGCCCCAGCTACACGCTGGTCCAGGCCTACGACACCCGCGCCGGGCCGCTGCGCCACTTCGACCTGTGGCGCCTGGACGGCCCGGGCGGAGTGATGGAACTGGGTTGGGACGAGGCGCGCGAGGGCGTCGTGGTGGTGGAGTGGGCGGACCGGCTCGGGGTGCTGCGACCCGCCGACGCGCTGTCGATCACCTTGGCGTTCGCCGATGGCGATGCGCGCAGCGCGGACCTGTCCGGCTGGACGCAGCGTTTATGAGGGTCCGCGCGGCAATGCTGCTGGCGGCCGGGCTGGGCACGCGCATGCGCCCCCTGACGGACCATACCGCCAAGCCGCTGCTGCCCCTCGGCGGCCGCCCGCTGATGGACCACGCGCTCGACCGCCTGGCCGCAGCCGGGGTGGAACGGGTGGTGGTCAACACGCACTGGCAAGCCGAACTCGTCGCCCGCCACCTGGAACGCCGGGGCGGGCCGCCGGTCGCGGTGCTGCGGAGGGAGACGGGCCTGCTCGACACCGGCGGCGCGGTGGCGGCGGCGTTGGCGGACGGCGCGCTCGGCCAAGGGCCGTTCTTCGTCATCAACGGCGACAGCTTCTGGCTCGACGGCCCTACCCCCGCCCTGGACCGGATCGCCGCCTCCCTCGCGCCCGGCCTGGACGGCGTGCTGCTGGTGCATCGGACGTTCCAGGTCCACAGCGACGCCGGCAAAGGCGATTTCGCCCTCGATCCCTGGGGCGCCCTGCGCCGGCGTCGGGAGCGGGAGATCGTGCCCTACGTGTATGCCGGCGTGCAGCTCGCGACCCCGGCATTGTTCGCCGGCGCGCCCACCGGGCCGTTCAGCGCCAACCTGATGTGGGACCGCGCGATCGAGTCCGGGCGACTCCGCGCGGTGGTCCACGATGGGCTGTGGTTCCATCTGTCCCGTCCCCACGACCTGTCGGAGGCGGAGGCGTCGCTGCACGCGCGTGAAACCGGAGAGACACGGTGAATATCTTCAATGTGCCGCCGCACGCCCGCTTCCTCGACGTGCTCGCGGCCGACTGGCTCGCCCGCGCGGGCGACGACCCCCTCGCGGTCGCCGACGGGCTGATTTTGCTGCCGACCCGGCGCGCCGCCCGGGCCTTGGTCGACGCCTTCCTGCGGCAAGCCGACGGACGGCCGCTCCTGCTGCCGCGCATCACCGCGTTCGGCGCGCTGGACGAGGCGCCGCTTGCCCTCGCCGGCGCGCTCGACCTGCTGCCCGCGGTGGCGGCACCGGTTCGCCTGGCGCACCTGACCCGGCTGGTGATGGCGCTGGACGGCCGCTTCGGCGCGCCCGCGACGGCGGACCGGGCTTGGCCGCTCGCCGCCGAACTGGCCGCGCTGATGGACGAGGCCGAGCGCTCCGAGATCGATCTGGCGGCGATCCTGCCCACGCTGGCCTTGGAGGATTTCGCGCAGCACTGGCAGGTGACCTTGCAGTTCCTGCTGATCGTCACCCGCGCCTGGCCAGCTTGGCTGGCGGAGAACCGCCTGATGAACCCGGCCGCGCGGCAGGCCGCACTGCTCGACGCGCAGGCCGCCGCCTGGGCCGACGCCGCGCCGCCGTTCCCTGTCGTGGTCGCCGGTACCACCGGTGCGATCCCGTCCGTGGCCCGCATCATGCGGGTGGTGGCCGGCTCGCCACAGGGCCGGATCGTGCTGCCTGGCTTGGACTTCGACATGGCGGACGAGACCTGGGAGCAGCTTGAGGATACCCATCCGCAGGCCGGCCTTCGCCGCCTGCTGAACAGCCTCGGCGCGACCCGTGGCGACGTGCAGCCTTGGGCCGCCGCCAGTCCCGTCCCCGCCGGCCGCACGCTGGCCTTCGAACGCGCGCTGCTGCCCGCCGACGCGCTGCCCGGCTGGCGGCACGCGTCCCCGGTTGTGCTGGACGGCCTGCTGCGGCTGTCCCCGGCCGACCAGCAGGAGGAAGCGACCGCCATCGCTCTGGTGCTGCGCGACGCCTTGGAAACGCCGGGCGCGCGTGCGGCGTTGGTGACGCCGGACCGGGACCTCGCGGGCCGGGTCGCCACGGAACTGGCCCGCTTCGGCGTGGTCGCGGACGACAGCGCGGGCGAGAAGCTGGCCGACACGCCGCCCGCCACCTTGCTGCGGTTGCTGGCCCGCGCCGTCGCCGAAGGGTTCGGCCCGGTCGCGCTGCTAGCCCTGGTCAAGCATCCCCTGGCCGCCGCTGGGCTGACGCCGGCCGAGTGCCGCGCGCAGGCCCGGGCCTTGGAACGCGAGTGCCTGCGCGGCCCGGCGCCGGCGCGGGGCCTGGACGGGTTGCGCCAGGTGGCCCGGTCGGACTCCGCCCGTGCCTTCATCGACCGCCTGGAACATTGCCTCGCGCCGGTGCTGGCCATCGCCGTGGGCGGCGCGTCCGCGCCCGATGCGGCGCTGTTCGCCCTGCTCGCGGCCGGGGAAGCGATCGCTGCGGCCCCGGGCCGTCCCGGCGCGGCGCGGCTATGGTCGAACGAGGAAGGCGAGGCGCTGTCGGCCCACCTTGCCGGGCTGCTGGACGGGTTGGGCGTGCTGCCGCCGCAGCCGCCCGCGACGTTGCCGGGGCTGCTGGACGCGGCGCTGGAGGGAGCGGTCGTGCGCAGCCGCCGGGCCTTGCGGGGCCGCGACGGGGTGGAGCATCCGCGCGTGTTCATCTGGGGCCTGCTAGAGGCCAGGCTGCAACACGCCGAGACGATCGTGCTCGGCGGGCTGGCGGAGGGCACCTGGCCGCCCGCGACCGATCCCGGCCCCTGGATGAGCCGGCAGATGCGCGTCGCCGCCGGCCTGCCCTCGCCGGAGGAGCGCGTGGGCCAGATGGCGCATGATTTCTGCATGGCCGCCTGCGCCGCCCCCACGGTGGTGCTGTCCTGCCCGCGCCGCCGCGACGGCGCGCCCGCCGTGCGCGCCCGCTGGCTGGTGCGGCTGGAAGCGATGCTGCGCGGCACCGGCCAAGCCTTGCCGGAGCACCCCGCCGCGCACTGGGCCCGCGCCCTCGACCTGCCGGCCGGGCAGCCCGTGCCCGTCCTGCCCCCCAAGCCGTGCCCGCCCGTCGACGCCCGCCCGCGCCGCCTGAGCGTGACCGAGATCGAGACCTGGCTGCGCGATCCCTACGCCATCCATGCCCGGCACATCCTGAAGCTGCGCGCGCTCGATCCGCTGGAGCAGCCGGCGGACGAGGCGGACTACGGCAGCGTCGTGCACGCTGGCCTGGCGGCGTTCCTGGCCGAGATCGGCTCGGGCTTCCCCCCGGACGCGGAGGCCAAGCTGCTGCGGGCCATGGACACGGCGCTGCAACAGGCCGCCCTTCGTCCCGCATTGGCGGCGTGGTGGCGTCCCCGGTTGCGCCGCATCGCCGCCTGGATCGCGCAAGCGGAGCGGGACCGGCGCATGCACGGCCCGCTCCAACTGGTGGCGGCCGAGCGCACCGGGTCGTGGCAGCTGCCGGTGTTCCCGCCGTTCGAGCTGCGCGGCCGGGCCGACCGGATCGAGCTGCGGCCGGACGGCAGCCTCGCCATCCTGGACTACAAGACCGGCTCGGTGCCGGACAGGAGGACCGTGGTGGCCGGCCTGGCGCCGCAGCTGCCGCTAGAAGCCGCGATGGCCGCCGCGGGGGCGTTCGGCGCCGACATGGCCTCCCGCACGAGCGCGCTGGTGTACTGGCACCTGTCCGGCGGGTTCGAGCCCGGCCGCGTGCACGACTACTTCGCCGATCCCGCAGAAGTTGCGTCCCTGGCGGCCGAGGCGACCGCCGGGCTGCTCGCCCACATCGCCGCCTTCGACGACCCGGCGCAGCCCTACCTGTCGCAGCCGCATCCCGGCGCCGCGCCGCGCCATTCCAACTACACGCAGCTCGCGCGGGTGGCGGAGTGGGCGGCGCTGGCGGACGGGGACGCCGAATGAACGCCGCCGCGCCCACCGCCTCGACCCGCGCCGCCGCCTTGCAGATGGAGGCGTCGGACCCGGCGGTCTCCGCCTTCGTCGCGGCCTCCGCTGGATCGGGCAAGACCAAGCTGCTGATCGACCGGCTGCTGCGGCTGATGTTGTCCGACCCGCCCACCGATCCCGAGCGCATCCTGTGCCTGACGTTCACCAAGGCGGCGGCGGCGGAGATGGCGATCCGGCTGCAGAAGGTGCTGGGCGCTTGGGTCACGATGGAGGACGCGGCGCTCGAAGCCCAGCTCCAGGCGCTCGACGTGCCAGCCGCCCGCGCGCCCGCCGCCCGCGCGCTGTTCGCCCGCGTGCTGGACCTGCCCGGCGGCATGCGCATCGGCACCATCCACGCGTTCTGCCAGTCCCTGCTGCGCCGCTTCCCGCTGGAGGCGTCGCTCGCCCCGCACTTCCGGCTGCTGGAGGACGTAGACGGCCGCGCCGAGCTGGAAACCGCCCGGGCCGAGACCCTGGACGCCGCCGACCCGGCGGCACTCGCCACCCTGGCCGGCCTAGTGTCCGACAAGCAGTATAGCCAGCTGATCGCCGGGCTGAACACCCAACTGCACCGCCTGGCCCCGCTGCTGCGGCTGGGGCCGGAACCGCGCCGGGGGCGGCTGCGGCGTGCGGCGGGGGTAATGGGCGACGAGGCCGCCGTGATCGCCGCAGCCGTGACGCTGCCGAACGAGGCGGCACTGACGGCGGCGCTGCAGCAGGCGCAGGCGCACGGCAGCGAGGCGGTGCGGAAGAAGGCGGCGGCGCTGTGGGGCTGGCTCAACCTGCCGCCGGACCTGCGGATCGAGAACTGGGACGAGTGGGTCGGCTGCATGCTGACCGCCCAGCTCAAGCCGCGCGCGCCGACCACCTTCGGCAACGACGCGTGGTGCAAGAAGAACCAAGACTACCCGATGCTGTGCGTCGCCGAGGCCGAGCGCGTCGCGGCCCTGGAGGACGACCGCCGCGCCGCCCGCGTCGTGCACGTGACCGACGCGCTGCTGTCGCTCGCCGGCCCCGTGCTGGAACGGTTCGGCCAACGCAAGGCGCTCGCCGGGCTGCTGGACTACGACGACCTGATCCGGCGCACGAGCGAGCTGCTGCTGGACCCTGGCACCGCCTGGGTGCTGTTCAAGCTGGATGGCGGGCTGGACCACCTGCTGCTGGACGAGGTGCAGGACACCGCACCGACCCAGTGGGAGATCGCCGGCGCGCTGACCGCCGAATTCTTCACCGGCGAGAGCGCCGCGAACCACTGCCGCACCGTGTTCGCGGTGGGCGACCGCAAGCAGTCCATCTACTCGTTCCAGGGCGCCGACCCGGCGGCGTTCGACCACTGGCGCGCCATCATGAGCGGCCGGGCCGAGGCGGTGGGCGCCCCCTTCCGCAACACCGCGCTGGACGTGTCGTTCCGCTCCACCACCCCCGTGCTCGACCTGGTCGACGCCGTGTTCGCCGACCCGGCGGCGGCCAGCGGCGTCACCCCGCCCGGCGCGCTGCGCCACATCGCCCACCGCGCGGGCCACGCCGGGCAGGTCGAGTTGTGGCCCCTCGCCCCGGTTCCCGAGGCGCTGCAGCCGACGCCGTGGGCGATCGCCGCCGTCAACCAGGGCCTCGCCACCGCCCCGCAGCGCCTGGCCGACGAGCTCGCCGCCTGGATCGAGGCGCAGGCCGGCGGCGGCGTCAGACTGGACAGCCGCGGCCGTGCGCTCGCGCCCGGCGACCTGCTGGTGCTGGTCAGGCGGCGCAACGATTTTGCCCGGATGCTAGTGCGCAAGCTGAAGGCGCGCGGCGTCCCCGTGGCTGGGCTGGACCGCCTGTACCTCGCCGACCAGCCGGCCGTGCAGGACCTGATGGCGCTGTGCGACACGCTGCTGCTGCCGCAGGACGACCTGTCGCTCGCCTGCATGCTGACCAGCCCGCTCGGCGGCCTCACCGACGACGACCTGATGGAGCTCGCGATCGGCCGCCCGGGCCGGCTGTGGGACGCCCTGCGCAGCCGCGCGGGCGAACGCGCGGTGTGGCGGGACGCCTGGTCGTTCCTGTCCGCCCTGCTGGTCCGCACCGATTACGTCGGCCCGCACGCCCTGCTGAGCGAGGCGTTGGGCCCGCTGGGCGGACGCGCGCGGCTGCTGGCGCGGTTGGGGCCCGAAGCGGCCGAGCCGATGGACGAGATGCTGAACGCGGCGCTGGCCTATACCCGGGCGCATCCGCCGTCGCTGCAAGGGTTCCTGCACTGGCTCCGGCGCTCCGGCGCGGAGGTGACGCGGGTGGCGGAGGAGGCTGGGGGCGTCGTACGGGTGATGACGGTGCACGGCGCGAAGGGCCTGCAGGCGCCGCTGGTGATCCTGCCCGACACCACCTCGCTGCCGCCGAACGAGTCTGGGCCGGTGTGGCTGGACGGCATCCCGCTGTGGTCGCCGCGCAAGGAGCTGCGCTGCGCCGCCACCGAGACCGCGCGGGCCAGGGCCGACGCGCTGCGGATGGAGGAGTACAACCGCCAGCTATACGTCGCGCTGACCCGCGCGGAGGACCGGCTGGTGGTATGCGGCTGGGAAACCCGGCGGCCTTTGGCGGATGCCTGCTGGTATAACCTCGTGGCGCGGGGCATGGCGGCATTGCCGGTCGAGACCGTGCCCGGCCCCTGGAGCGGCCAGGTGTCGGTCCACGCCGCGCCGCAAACGGCGTCTCCCGCGCAACCTGCCGCAACGGGAGGCGAGATCATGCCGCCCCTGCCGGCGTGGGTTGGAGGCGCACCGCATTGGCGTCCCGCAGCGCTTCCGCTCGAACCGGCACGCCCGGCTCCGCTGGCCCCAAGCCGTCCGGACAATGTCACGCTCGGCCCGGTGCCCGCCGCCGGTTCACCGCTCGACGGATCGGCCGACGACGGCGCGCTGGCTCGCGGGACGTTCGTCCACGGATTGCTGCAGCACCTGCCATCGGTGCCGGAACCGGACCGGGCGGCGGCGCTGGCTGTCCACTTGGCGCGTGCCGGCCAACCGGCGAGCCTAGGGGCGGAGGTGCTGGCGGTGCTCGGCCATCCGGAGCTGCGGGACGTGTTCGGCCCCGCCAGCCGGGCCGAGGCGCCGCTGATCGGCGAGGTCGGCGGCGTCGTCGTGACGGGGCAGGTCGACCGCCTCGCCGTGCTGCCCGGCCTCGTCACGATTGTCGACTACAAGACCAACCGTCTCCCGCCGGACCGTGCCGAGGACGCGCCGGTGCAATACCTCCGGCAGATGGCGGCATACCGCGCGGTGCTGCAACGCATCTACCCGGACCACACGATCCGCTGCGCCCTGGTCTGGACGCGACTCGCCCGCGTGATGCTGCTTCCTGGCGGCTTGCTGGACGGGCATGCGCCGGGCGCGGTTGATCGCATGCCCGAAGCTGCCCATTTCGAAGTTCCTCTCACAGGAGACGCCGTATGAGCGCCAACACCGTCGCCGTCAGCGACCAAACCTTCAAGACCGACGTCCTGGACGCCCCTGGCCCCGTGCTGGTGGACTTCTGGGCGGAATGGTGCGGCCCCTGCAAGACAATCGGCCCGGCGCTCGATGAGATCGCCGCCGAATTCAAGGGCAAGCTGACGGTTGCCAAAGTGAACATCGACGAGAATCCGTTGACCCCGAACAACTACGGCGTCCGCGGCATCCCCACGCTGATCCTGTTCAAGGATGGCAAGCCGGCCGACACCAAGGTAGGGGCGTTGCCGAAAAGCCAGCTCAAGGCCTGGGTGCAGGGCAGCCTGTAGCTGGCGGCCCTCTCCCGCGTGTGCGGGAGAGGGCGTGGCCTTACAGCTTCGACTTCACCTTCTCGGCCGTGTTCGTCACGGCCTTGCCGCCAGCCGAAAGGTCTTGACCGGCGCCGGCCGTCGTGTTGCAGCCGGCGAGCAAGGCCGCGGTGCCGAACAGCGCGATCATCACGAGCGCCTTCGCGCCGGTGACGGCGTGTGTTTGAGTTCCAGAGTTCATCGAAGCCTCCTGTAAGCGGTCAGTGGGTAACGTCGTTCGCCCGAATTCGTTCACGCATCGAGTCTCTGTACCCTCTACGCCGCCCGATTCGCCACCAATTCGTCCACCACGCCCGGATCGGCCAGCGTCGAGGTGTCGCCGAGGCTGTCCGTCTCGTTGGCGGCGATCTTGCGCAGGATGCGGCGCATGATCTTGCCCGAGCGCGTCTTCGGCAGTCCCGGCGCCCACTGGATCATGTCGGGCGAGGCGATCGGGCCGATTTCATGCCGCACCCAGGCCACCAGCTCCTTGCGCAGCGCGTCCGACGGCTCCTCTCCGGTTTTCAGCGTGACGTAGGCGTAAATGCCTTGGCCCTTCAGGTCGTGCGGATAGCCCACGACGGCCGCCTCGGCGACCTTTGGGTGGGCCACCAACGCGCTCTCGACCTCGGCCGTGCCCATGCGGTGGCCGGACACGTTGATGACGTCGTCCACCCGCCCGGTGATCCAATAGTACCCGTCGGCGTCGCGCCGGGCGCCGTCGCCGGTGAAATACAGCCCGGGATAGGTGGTGAAGTAGGTCTGCACGAAACGTTCATGGTCGCCGTACAAGGTGCGCATCTGGCCGGGCCAGCTTTTGGCGATGCACAGGTTGCCCTCGGTGGCGCCCTCCAGCGTATGCCCCTCCGCATCCACCAGCACCGGGACGATCCCGGGCAACGGCAAGGTGGCGGAACCGGGCTTCAGCGCGGTGGCGCCGGGGAGCGGGCTGATCAGGATGCCGCCAGTCTCGGTTTGCCACCAGGTGTCGACGATCGGGCAGCGCTCGTCGCCGACCACGCGGTGGTACCACATCCAGGCCTCCGGGTTGATCGGCTCGCCCACGCTGCCGAGCACGCGCAACGAGGTGCGCTTGGTGGCCTTCACCGGGCCGTCGCCTTCGCGCATGAGCGAGCGGATGGCGGTCGGCGCGGTGTAGAAGATGTTGACCTGGTGCTTGTCGACGACCTGCCAGAAACGCGAGCTGTCGGGGTAGTTGGGAATGCCCTCGAACATCAAGGTCGTGGCGCCGTTCGCGAGCGGGCCGTACACGATGTAGGTATGGCCCGTCACCCAGCCGACATCGGCGGTGCACCAGTATACCTCGCCGGCGTGGTAGTCGAACACATACTGGTGGGTGAAGCTGGCCCAGACCATGTAGCCGCCAGTGGTGTGCACGACGCCCTTGGGCAGGCCGGTGCTGCCGGAGGTGAACAGGATGAACAGCGGGTCCTCGGCGCCCATCGGTTCCGCCGCGCAGTCGGGCGACGCGGCGGCGACCAGGGTCGCGTAGTCGTGGTCGCGGCCATCCTGCATGGCCACGCCGCCGCCGGTCACGCGAACGACGATCACATCCGTCACGCCCGGGCAAGACTTGAGCGCCTCGTCCGCATTGGCCTTCAGCGCCACCTTCCGGCCGCCCCGGCGTCCCTCGTCCGCGGTGATCAGCAGGGTGCTGTCGCAGCCGTTGATGCGGTTGGCGAGGCTGTCGGGCGAGAAGCCGCCGAACACGATCGCATGGATTGCGCCCAGCCGCGCGCAGGCCAGCATCGCGACCGCGGCCTCCACCACCATCGGCAAGTAGATCGTCACCCGGTCGCCCCGCTTGACGCCGCGCTCCTTCAGCACGTTCGCGAGGCGGCAGACTTCCTGGTGCAGCTCGCGGTAGGTGACGCTGCGCGTGTGGCCGGGGTCGTCGCCTTCCCAGATGATCGCCACCTGGTCGCCGCGAGCCGCGAGGTGCGCGTCGAGGCAGGCGGCCGAGGCATTCAACTGGCCGTCCTCGAACCACTTGATCGAGACGTTGGGGTCGCCGGGTCCGCCGAAGGTCGCGTTGCCCATGACCGTCGGCGGCTTGATCCAGGCGATCCGCCGCGCCTCCTCGGCCCAGAATGAATTGGGGTCGTTGGTGGCGTGGTTGCTCATCAGGCGGAAGCGCTCGCCGTTGACGAGGGAGTTCGCGGCGATGCTGGGATTCACGTGAAAGGTGGTGTCGGACATTGGCGTTTCTTGCTCCCGAGGCGTGGCATTGCGGCAACGTTATCGGGGGGCCGGTTTCAATGCCAGCCCCCCATCTGGCAAACGCGTTCCCAGTGCCCGGCGGACACCGGCGACACCGACAAGCGCGACAGCCGCACGAGGGCGAGGTCGGCGAAAGCCGGATCGGCCTTGATGGCGGCGAGCGTCACCGGCGTGGGCATCGGACCGACCGCCTTCACGTCGACCGCCACCCAGGCCGGGCCGGTCGGGTCGGGGTACGCCTCCCGGACGATTTCGACCACGCCCACGACCTGCCGGCCGGTGCTGGAATGATAGAAGAACGCGAGGTCGCCGGCGCGCATCGCCACCAGGTTGTTTTTAGCGGCGTGGTTGCGCACCCCCGTCCACGGCTCGACGCCACGCGCGGCCTGCTGCTCCCAGCCAAAAGACTCCGGTTCGGATTTCACCAGCCAATATCGCATCGCCGCCGCTCCCGGATTGGTTGCCCCCGTCGTTCGATCGTGCGCCGGCAAAGTTCCGACGCCTTCAAACTCTTCGCGATCATGCTATCTTGGACTCGTGGACACCACCGCCATCGCCGCCGCGCGCTCCGGGCGCAGCCTGCACCGCTTCGCCAATCCCGGGCGCTTCCTGCGCATCGCGGCGCGGGTGCAGCCGTGGTTGAACGTACTGGCGTTGGGCGTGACTGCCGTGGGGTTGGCGTGGGGCCTGTTCTACGCGCCGGCCGACTGGCAGCAGGGCGACGCCGTCCGTATCATGTACGTGCACGTGCCGGCGGCCTGGCTCGCGTCCATGGGGTATTTCAGCCTGGCACTCGCCTCGCTGGCGTCGTTGGTCTGGCGGCATCCGCTAGCCGACCTGGCCGCGCAGGAACTTGGCCCCGTCGGCGCCGGGTTCACCGCGGTGTGCCTCGCGAGCGGGAGCCTGTGGGGCAAGCCGATGTGGGGCGCCTGGTGGGTGTGGGACGCCCGGCTGACGTCGGTGCTGGTGCTGTTCTTCTTGTACCTCGGCCACATCGCGCTGGTGCGGGCGTTCGACGACCCGCAGCGTGGCTACCGCGCCGGGTCGATCCTGGCGCTGGTCGGCGTGGTGAACCTGCCGATCATCAAGTACAGCGTCGATTGGTGGAACACGCTGCACCAGCCGGCCACGATCACCCTCACGGGCGCGCCAGCGATGGCGCCATCGCTGCTATGGCCCTTGCTGGTGTGCGCGATCGGCTTCACCTTCGTCTTCGCCGCCATCGTCGTGGCCCGCGTTCGGGCCGCCGTGATGGAACGGCGCATCCGCGGATTGCTGATGGCACGGACCCAGAGCGCATGACCCACTTGGACTTCATCGTCGCCTCCTACGGCCTCGCGGTCGCAGTGCCGGCCGTGTTCGCGGCCCTGGCGTGGCAGCGCCTGTCCCAGGCCCGGCGGCGGCTGGCCACGCTCGACAAGCGGGCGCCGCGATGACCCGCAAGCGCCGGCGGCTCGCGGTCGTGCTCGCGTGCGGGTTGGGCCTCGGCTCGGCCGCCGCGCTGTCGCTGTCCGCGTTCAGCGACAACCTGGTGTTCTTCGTCGCCCCGTCCGACCTGGCGGAGAAGGGCGTGCCCGGGCGCGGCCTGCGCCTGGGTGGGCTGGTGGAGGCCGGCAGCGTGACGCGCACCGACGAGGCAGGCCAGCCGGTCGCGCAGTTCCGCGTCACCGACGGGCGCTCCGCCGTGACGGTGGCGTATCGCGGCATCCTCCCGGACCTGTTCCGGGAGGGCCAGGGCGTGGTGACGCTCGGCACGATGCGGCCGGACGGCACCTTCCGCGCCAGCGAGGTGCTGGCCAAGCACGACGAGACCTACATGCCGAAGGACGTCGCCGAAGCGTTGAAGCGCAGCGGGCAGTGGCGTCCGGAGGACGGCGCGCCGCCGCCCGCCGCAGCCTGGAACACCACCGCGCAAACCAAGGCGGGCGGATGATCCCCGAAATCGGCCATTTCGCGCTCGCCCTGGCATGCGTGATCGCGCTCGCGCAAGGCGTGCTGCCGATTTGGGGCGCGCACCGCCGGGACGCCCGGTTGATCGGCGCGGCACCCGGCCTCGCGATCGGCCAGCTGATCGCCCTCGGGACGGCGTTCGGCTGCTTGGTCTGGGCCAGCATCGACAACGATTTCACCGTGTTGAACATCGCCGAGAACAGTGCGGTCCTGAAGCCGTTGATCTACAAGATCACCGGCGCGTGGGGGAACCACGAAGGCTCGATCGTGCTCTGGACGCTGATCCTGGCGCTGTGCGGAGCCTCGGTGGCGGTGTTCGGGCGCAACCTGCCGTCCGCCCTGCGCGCGCGCGTCATCGGCGTGCTGGGCGGCACGTCCGCCGGGTTCCTGCTGTTCTCGGTCCTCACTTCCAACCCGTTCCTGCGCATCTGGCCGCCGCCGCTCGACGGCCGCGGCATGAACCCGCTGCTGGAGGACCCGGGCCTCGCCTTCCATCCGCCGATCCTCTACGCCGGTTACGTCGGCTTCGCCGTGCCGTTCGCGTTCGCCGTCGCCGCCCTGCTGGAGGGCCGGATCGACGCCGCGTGGGGCCGCTGGGTGCGGCCGTGGACGCTCGCCTCGTGGTGCTTGCTGACCGGCGGCATCTCGCTCGGATCGTGGTGGGCGTACTACGAACTCGGCTGGGGCGGCTACTGGTTCTGGGACCCCGTCGAGAACGCCTCGCTGATGCCGTGGCTGACCGGCACCGCCCTGCTGCACTCCGCCATCGTGGTCGAGAAGCGCGAGGCGCTCAAGGTCTGGACCGTGCTGCTCGCGATCGGCACCTTCTCGCTCAGCCTGTCCGGCACGTTCCTGGTGCGCTCCGGTATCCTCAACTCGGTCCACGCCTTCGCCAACGACCCAGCGCGCGGCGTGTTCATCCTGGGGCTGCTCGGCCTCATCATCGGCGGCAGCCTGCTGCTGTTCGCCTTCCGCGCCTCCACGCTGACCGCGGGCGGCCTGTTCGCCCCGGTGTCGCGGGAGGGCGCGCTAGTGCTGAACAATATCCTGCTGTGCTCGATCGCCGCCGTGGTGATCACCGGGACCATGTACCCGCTGTTCACCGACCTGCTGTTCGGCGCCAAGATCAGCGTGGGTGCGCCGTTCTTCAACGCGACCGTGCTGCCGTTGGCCATGCCCGTGTTCGCGGCCATGGCAGTCGGCCCCGTGCTGTCCTGGAAACGCGCCTCGCTCGGCCCGGCGCTGCTCCGGCTGTGGTGGGCGGCACTGGTGGCGGCGGTCGTCGGCGTGCTCGCGGCGACCCGGATGCACGCGCTGCCCGCCTTCGCCTTCGCCGGGGCCGCGTGGCTGATGGTCGGCTCGTTCGCCGAGATCGTGGAGCGCATCCGGCTGTTCCGCCTGCCGTTCGGGCAGAGCCTGCAGCGCCTGCGCGGCCTGCCGGTGGCGGCGTTCGGCGCGGCGCTGGCCCACGCCGGCATGGGTGTCACCATCGCGGGGATCGCCGGCATGTCGCTGGCCTCCGAGCGTGTCGTGCTGGTCCATCCGGGCGAGACGATCGACGCCGCGGGGCTGAGTTGGACATTGACGTCGTTGACCGACGCCGCCGGGCCGAACTACGCCGCCCGGGTGGCCAACCTCGTGCTGCACCGCCCGGGCAAGCCGGATTTGGAGATGCATCCGGCGCGTCGCACGTTCCCGGTGCAGAAGACCACGACAACCGTCACCTCGATACACACCACCGGGTTTGCCGACATCTATGCCGTGCTGGGCGAGGAACGCGACGGCGCGGCTGTGATGCGGCTGCACTATAACCCGTTGGCGCCCTGGATTTGGTTCGGCGGCTTGATCATGGCAGCGGGCGGCGGATTGTCGCTGGCCGACCGGCGGCTGCGGGTCGGCGCGCCGTCGCGCCGCGTGGTGGCCGTTCCCGCATGAACCGCCGCCTGCTGATGCTGGCGCCCCTGGGCGTCGCCGTCGCGGGCGGGGCCGCTTTCCTCGCGATGCTGCGCGGCCTGTCCACCGGCAGCTTCGATCCCCGGGGCGTGCCAAGTCCGCTGGTCGGCAACCCGGCGCCGGAGTTCACCTTGTCGTCGCAGGTGCCGGGCCATGGCTTCTCCAGCGCCGACCTGCGCGGCGCCGGGCGAACGGTCATGATCAACTTCTTCGCCAGCTGGTGCGTGCCGTGCGTGCTGGAGCACCCGATGCTGATGGGTCTCGCCAAGTCCGGGCTGCCGATATGGGCGATCGCCTACAAGGACGCGGCCGACAAGGCGGCGGGGTTCATCTCCCGCAACGGCAACCCGTACGCGCGCATCGGCCGCGACGAAACCGGGCGGGTGGCGATCGATTGGGGCTTGTCCGGGGTGCCCGAAAGCTTCCTGGTCGACCATGGAGGGATCGTGCAATGGCACTATGCCGGGCCATTGACCCGCGATGTGGTCGAGCAGCAGTTGCGCCCGGCGCTGGCGCGGTTCGCATGAGCCGCCGGATGGTTCTGCTGATGCCGCTGGTCGTGCTGCTGGCCGGTCCCGCTTTGGCCATCAGCGACCCCGCCGAGATGCTGCACGACCCGGCGCAGGAGGCCCGCGCCGAGCAGATCGGCGGCCAGCTCCGCTGCCTCGTGTGCCAGAACGAAAGCATTGAGGACTCCGGCGCCGACCTCGCGCGCGACTTGCGCGGCATCGTGCGCCAACGGGTCGCTGCCGGCGACAGCGACGACAAGGTGGTCGCCTGGATGGTTGCCCGCTACGGCGATTTCGTGCGCCTCAGCCCGCCGCTCAACATGCTGACGCTCCTGCTATGGTTCTCCCCGTTGGTGGCGCTCGCGGCGGGCGCCTTGGCCGTGCTCCGCACCGCTCGCCACCGTCCGCCGGCGCCAGCGCCACTGACCGAAACCGAGCGGACCCGGTTGGGGGAACTCGGCCGCTAGCTTGCCGCCCGGACGGAGTGGCCCATATCATTGCCATGAGCGACACGAAACAGCCTCCGGCTCCCGAGACGACCCCGAAGCCGGCGCAAGCGCCGAAGCTTCCCAAGGAGATCGGCGGTCCCGCCGGCCCCGAGCCGACCCGCTACGGCGATTGGGAACAGAAGGGCCGGTGCACCGACTTCTAGCAGTGCGGCTGCCGGTAAGGTTAGGCCGCGGCTCAGCTTCCGAACTTCGGCAGGTCCCGCACGTTCCAACCTCCACCCAACGCGTTGATCAGACTAACGCTAGCCTCCAGCCGGCGGGTGTGCAGGCTGAGGGCGGTTTGTTCGGCCTGCAACTCGGACTCCTGCGCGGTCACGACTTCGAGGTAGCTGATCGCGCCATCCGTGTAGAGCGACATGGACATCGTGACCGTGCGCTTCGCGGCGGCTACCGCGGTGTCCTCGAACCGTTCCTCGTCGCCCAAGTAGCGCAGCAGGGCCAGGTTGTCCTCCACCTGCTGGAAGGCGGTCAGAACCGCCTCCTTGTAGCTCGCCACCGCAAACTGGTAGGCCGCCACCGCTGCGGCCTCCTGGGCCCGGCGCAACCCGCCCTCGAACAGCGGCAGGAAAAATCCAGGTCCAACCGCCCAAAGATCGTTCGGCAAGCTGAACACGCCGAAACCGGTGTCCTGGAACCCGTACAGCGTGTTCAGAGAGATCGTGGGATAGAACGCCGCTTTCGCCACCCCGATCGTGGCATTCGACGTCGCCATGAGGCGCTCTGCGGAAGCCACGTCCGACCGGCGTTCCAGCAACGTCGACGGCAACCCGGTCGCGACCACCGGAATCGGCCTGAGCGCCGGGTCCTCCGGGATGGTCATCTCGGCAGGCGGAACGCCCACCAGCACGGCGATCGCGTGCTCCAGGAGCGTTCGGCGCGACATCGTGTCCGCTTCCTGCGCCTGGGCGAACGAGAACTGCGTTTGCGCCCGGGTGACGTCCAGTTCCGAGGCGATCTTGCCTGCCAACCGGTTCTTCACCAGGGTCAGGGCGGTGCCATAAGCCCGGACCGTCGTGCGTAGCAGGTTGAGTTCCTCATCCAGCCCGCGCAGCGCCAGATAGTCGCTCGCCAGTTGGGTGTGCAGGCTCAGCCGGGTGGTTTCGAGATCGGCAGCACTCGCCTGTGCCGCCGCCTTGCCCGCCTTGATCGAGTTGGCGACGCGCTCCCAGACATCCAGCTCATAGTTGGCCTGTGCCGAAATCTCGTTGTTGAGGTACTCGTTTGCTTGGCCAGGCCGCCGCAGCGGACGGCGGTTGGATTGCCGGTTCGTCGAGATACGGCCCCCGACCGAGAGGACCGGAAACGCCCCGGCCTCGGCCTGCTGGGACAGCGCTCGCGCCCGGTCGAACACCGAGAACGCGGCCGCGAGATTAGGGCTGCCGGAGTCGATCCGTTCCTCCAGTGCGTTCAACGTAGGGTCGTGGTACATCGTCCACCATGCGTCCCGCGGCAACATGTCGGCGGGCTTGGCCTTCTGCCAGCGCCCGGCCTCCTTGTAGTCCACGGGCACGCTGACGAGCGGAACCTTGTAAGCGGGCGCTAGGTCGCATCCAGCCTGCGCGATCATCCCTGCCGCGATGACGACGAACCCAGGCAGCTTCACCGCGCCGTCCCGTTGCTGGCAGCGACTTGGGCATCGGTTCCCTTCGATGCGGCCCCCGGGTTCGCGACCTGCACCACCGTACCCTGCTCGAGCGTATCGGACGGGCTGTCGATCACCTTGTCGCTGAGCGAGACGCCGGAGGTGACTTCGACCTCGGTGCCTAGGTCGCGCGCGATCTTTATCGGCTTGACGACGATCTTGTTGTCGGGGCCGACGACTGCGACCTCCATCCCATGCTGGCGGAACAGGAGCGAGCTTGTGGGTAGCGTCAGGATATCGGGATTGGTCGGCAGCTTGAAGTGCACTTCGACGAACGAGCCGGGCCACAGTTTCCCATCCGGGTTATCGGCCACGAGCTGCACCAGCACCGTCCGTGATTCCTCGGAGATGGCGTTGGAGGTCGTCAGCAGCTTGGCATAGAACATCTGCCCAGGGTACTGCATGAGCTTCAGATCGGCTTCCATGCCGACCTGCAGGTCGGCGGCGTAGACTTGCGGCACCCGAACGTAGATTCGCATCGCGTGGATGTCGGACACCGTGAACAGGGCGCGACCGCCGGTGCCGACGGTAATGAGATCGCCGATATCCGTGTTGCGCCCCGTGACCACGCCGTCGAAAGGCGCTACCAGCCGCTTGAAGCTCTCCAGCGCCTCCAGCCGCTTCACGTCGGCCTGGGCGGCGGTCACCAGCGAGGCCTTCGCTTCGGCGTCGCCCGCCTTCTCGTCGGCGGTCTGCTGCGAGACGGAGTTGCTGCCAAGCAAGGATTTCCAGCGTTTGGACGTGAGCTTGGCGAGGTTGGTATCGGCTTGCGTGCTGGCGAGCTTGGCGCGGGCCTGGTCGAGTTGCTGGTCCAAATCCGGCGCTTCGATCGAGCCAAGCACCTCGCCCGTCTTTACCCGGGCGCCGATGTCCTTCTTCCAGGACTTGAGGTAGCCGTTCACCCGCGCATACAGGGGCGCTTGGTTCCAGGCCTGGATGTCGCCGGGCAGCACGATCTCCTGGCTGCCCGAACCTCGCTTGGGCTGCACGACGCTGACCGACGGCACGGCTTGGGCGTCGGTCCACTTCGCCAGCTTGGCGTCGCTGTCCTGGCGTCCGAAGATGCCGAACGCAGCGATCGCCAGGGCTCCGGCGAGGGCGACCAATCCCACGATCCACAGGGTCCAAGATCGCTTTTTCTTCGGCTTCTGATCAGACATCGGTGGCTCCGGGCTGCTAGGCGTGAGAGGGCATCGTCTGGGCCGATGCTGGAGTGGTCGCAGCCGCCTTGCGCCGGCCATGCACGATGCTGAACACCACGGGGACGAAGAACAGCGTCGCCGAGGTGGCGCAGAGCAGCCCGCCGATCACCGCCCGCCCCAGCGGCGCATTCTGCTCGGCGCTGAGCGCTGTCGGCAGCATGCCGATGATCATGGCGAGCGCCGTCATCAACACGGGACGGAAGCGGCCGAAGCCCGACTCGATGGCGGCCGTCAGCGCGTCGGCGCCCGCGGCCATCTGCTCGCGGGCGAAGCTGACCACGAGGATGGAGTTCGCCGTCGCCACCCCCATGCACATGATCGCGCCGGTCAACGCCGGGACCGACAGGGTGGTGTGGGTGATGAACAGCATCCACACGATCCCAGCCAATGCGGCCGGCAGCCCGGTGATGATGACGAACGGATCCAGCCACGACTGGAAGTTCACCACAATCAGCAGGTAGATCAGCACGACGGCGAACGCCAGGCCGGTGAGCAACTGGCTGTAGGCGCTGGTCATCGTCGTCACCTGGCCGCGTAGGACGACCGAGGAGCCCACCGGCACCTCCTTCGCGGTCTCGTCGAGGATCGACTGGATGTCGGCCGCCACCGCCCCCAAGTCGCGGCCGTGCGTGCTCGCGTAGATGTCGATCACCGGCTGCACGTTATAGTGCGACACCACGGCGTTGGTCGGCGTGCGGGTGATGTCGGCGATGCCGCCCAGGAGCTGCGAACCGCCGGGGCTGGTGATCGGCATGTTCTTGAGGTCGTCGATAGTGTCGATGTAGTACTGCGGCATCTGGACCACGATCGGGTACGAGACGCCGTTGCGGGGGTTCAACCAGAAGGTCGGCGCGGTCTGGATGCTACCAGCCAGGGAGTCGAGCATGGTCGTCGCCGCATTGCGCTCGGTCAGCCCCACCTGGTTGGCGAACGAGCGGTTCACCGCCACGTTCAGGGTCGGCTGGTTGAACTGCTGCTGGATGCGCGGGTCGGCAACGCCGGGCACGCGGCTGATGCGGTCGAGCAGCTTGTTGGCGTAGGCCCGGTTTTCCTCGGTCTTGTTGCCGATCACCTGGACATCGACCGGCGATGGGAGGCCGAAGTTCAGGATTTGCGTCACGATGTCGGCGGGAAGGAAGGAGAACGTGGCGGCAGGGAACATCCGCGGGAGTCGCTCGCGCAGCGTGTCGACGTAGCCGGCGGCGGGCAAGTCCGGCTTCAGCGAAATCAGGATGTCCGCATCCTCGACCCCGATCGTTCCGGAGTTGTTGTAGGCCATGTTGATGCCGCTGACGGGAAGCCCGATGTTGTCCACCACGGTGTCGAGCTGGTCGGGCGGGATGACCTTGCGGACGGCCTCCACGACCTGGCCGACGAGGCGCGAGGTTTCCTCGATGCGGGTGCCGGTTTGCGCGCGCACGTGCAGCTTGATCTGGCCGGCATCCACCGCGGGAAAGAAGTCCCGTCCCAGGAACGGCGTCAGGCCGAAGGATAGCAGCACCACGCCAAGGAAGCCGGCGACGAACATCATCCGGTGCTCCATCGCGAGGCCGAGCAGGGTGCGGTAGCCGCCACGCAGCCGCTCGAAATTCCGCTCGAAGCCGCGCTGGAACATCTTCAGCGGGTTGCGGGTCGGCGCAGGAGCGTGGCCGGCTTCCTCATGATGGTGCGTTTGGTTGCGCAATAGGAACGCGGCCATGGTGGGCACCAAGGTGCGGGACAGGACGTACGAGGCGATCATCGCGAACACGACGGCCTCGGCCAGCGGGCGGAACAAGAAGCCCGCGACCCCGCTGAGGCTGAACATGGGCACGAACACGATGCAGATGCACAGCAGCGACACGGTCGCTGGAACCACGATCTGCCGCGCCCCGTCCATGATCGCCGGTTCGATCTCCTTGCCTTGCTCGAGGTGGAAATTGATGTTCTCGATCGTGACGGTGGCGTCGTCCACCAGGATGCCGACCGCGAGCGCCAAGCCTCCCATGGTCATCACGTTGATCGTCTCGCCCAGCACCGAAAGCGTCGTCAGCGACGCCAGGATGGCCAGCGGGATGGAGACCGTGATGATCAGCGTGGAGCGCCAACTGCCGAGGAAGATCAGGATCAGCAACCCGGTGAGGGCCGCGGCGATGAGGCCTTCGCGGATGACGCTCGACACCGCGCCTGTGACGAACACCGACTGGTCGCCCACCGCCTTCAGGTCGAGGCTTTTGGGCAGCGATTCGGCGATCTTGGGCAGCAAACCCTTGACGCCGTTGATGATGTCGAGCGTGGACGCCGAACCCGCCTTCTGGATCGTCATCAGCACCGCCGGGCTGCCGTCGACGTGCACCAGGTTGGTCTGCGGCGGACTGCCGTCGTGCACGTGGGCGACGTCACGGATATAGATGATGGTGCCGTTGGCCCGTTTGATCGGCAGGTCGTTCAGCGCCGAGATCTGTTTCGGCGCGTCGTTGAGGACGACGGTGTACTCGAATTTGCCGATTTTCTGCGTGCCAACCGGGGTGATCAGGTTCTGGGCCGCCAAAGCGTCCACCACGTCCTGCACCGACATGCCGTAGCTCTGCAATTTCCTCTGGTCCACGTCGACCTGGACCTGGCGAACCTTGCCGCCATAGGGCGATGGGATTGCGGCGCCTGGCACGGTGGCAAGCTGCGGGCGGATGAAGTTCTGCCCGAAATCCTGCATCTGCGTCTGCGAGAGCGTCTTGCTGGACAGGGCGAGCTGAAGGATAGGTACGCTCGAAGCGTTGAACGTCAGCACCACGGGCGGCGTGATGCCCGGAGGCAACAGCTTGAGGACTGTCTGTGACGCTGCCGTTACTTGCGCCAAGGCCGCATTGATATTCACGCTTCTCTGAAAGAAGATTTTGACGACGCCGTAACCTGCCAATGATTGCGACTCGATATGCTCGATGTCGTTGACCTGGCTGCTTAGCGCCCGTTCATAGTAATAAACGACACGGCCCGACATATCTTCGGGGGGCAAGCCGTTGTACGACCACACGACACTGATGACAGGAATGCCGATGTTTGGAAAAATGTCGGTGGGCGTTTTAAAAGCCGAGATCGTGCCGAATATCAAAATCAGGAAAGCCATCACCACGAAGGTGTAAGGCCGGCTCAACGCGATGCGGACTATCCCGATCATCCAAGCAACTTCCTCTTGAGCGTCATGGCGTGAACCTTGGATTGGGCCTTCCGATGTCCGGCAAGGTCGCCAAGGCTCATACGCGTGAGCATTAGCCACGAAGCGCGTGCGGAGGACGCTATGATTTTTCTAAATTTCCAGTCACCAGGATTGCTTGGTGGCCGCCAGCAGGCCTTCCGCAGCACAGGTCATCGCATGGAGCGGCGGGATCTGTCCAGCAAGGAGAGATCAGGGCGGTGAGCCGGCCCTGATCTGGGGAAACATGTGCCGGCGCGCGTCGGCGTCCATCTCTGCCTTGAACGCGTGCCGATCCTTCAACGCGCTCGCCCGCACCGCCGCCGGCCGCGCATCGACTTCGTCGAACAGCCGCTTGAGGTTGACCAGCTTGTCCCAGCCATGCTCGCCGAAGATGAAGGGAACGACCCGCGCCCACCCCCACACCGCCATGTCGACGATGGTGTAGCTGTCGCCGACCATGTAGCGTTGCCGGGCGAGACGAGCGTCCAGGATGCCGTAATGCCGTTCGGCCTCATACATATAGCGGGTCACCGCGTAGTCTTTCGGTTCCGGCGCGAAATGCTTGAAGTGCACCGCCTGGCCAGAGTACGGCCCGATGCCCGTCGCCACGAACATCAGCCACGACAGCAGCTCTCCGCGCAGCTTGGGCGTGTCGCCGGGGAGGAACTGGCCGGTTTGCTCGGCCAGATACAGCAGGATCGCATTGCTATCGAACACCGTCACGTCGCCGTCGACGATGGCGGGGGTCTTGGCGTTGGGATTGATCGCCAGAAACGCCGGGTCGAACTGCTCGCCCATGCGGGTGTCCACCGGCACGACCTCGTACGGCAGCCCGGAGTCCTCCAGGAACAAGGCGACCTTCGCCGGGTTGGGGGAAGGATGGTAGTAGAATTTTATCATTCTCACGCCTCGTGCCGTTGCCAGCGATACTGAACGCGCACACACAGCCCGGCGCAAGCTGGATCATTTCGGAGCGGGTCGGGCCTGGGCTGCCACGAACGTCGCGATCGCGTCCACGTCGTCCAACCCGAACTCCGGTAGGCCCGCCCCGGGGAATGCGACGTCGGTCGCGATTGCCACGATCGCCGGGTCATGGGGATGCAGCGGCGGTTTGCCGTTGGCGCCCCGGTGCACCTCCAGCTTCGGATGCCCGTCGCGCTTGAAGCCCTCGACCAGCACCAGGTCCACCGCGCACATCGGCCGCAGCAGCTCCGCAAGCCCCGGCTCCGCCGCCTCTCGCAGCTCGTGCATCAGCGCCCAGCGCCGCCCCGACGCGACCAGCACCTCCGTCGCACCCGCCTGCCGGTGCTCCCACGAATCTTTGCCCGGCTGGTCCACGTCGAAGCCGTGATGGGCGTGCTTCACCGTCGACACGCGCAACCCGCCCCGCACCAACACCGGAATAAGCCGTGTCATCAACGTGGTCTTGCCCGCCCCACTCCAGCCAGCCAGCCCGAATATCCGCATCGATCGCCCTCCGTTCGACGGCCCCCATGATGGCGCGCGGCGAGGAAGGCGCAAACCGGCCGCCTTGAGGTTGCGCCGGTAAATCCCCTGGGTTACGGCCCCTCCTCGACCAGCCCGGATCGGATCTCCCCCATGCAAGACCGCTGGCGCAGCATCGCCGGAGCGATCTGCGTCGCCGCAGCCGCCTCGCTGCCCGCCGCGGCGCAGACGACGCCGCAAGCAGGGCCGATCGGTTCCAGCCCCGGCGCTGAACCCCTCCCCGGGCCGAGCGAGGCGCGAGAGCCCGGCGCCCCTGCCTCACGCTCGTCCAGTCCGACCGGGCAGACCGGAACCGGCACGGCCACGCCCCTCGGCGCGCCGGGCGCCGGCGGCCTTATGACGCGCGACAAGCTGCTCGGCGACCCCGGCGGGCTTCGCACCCGCCTGGGCGAGATTGGCCTGTCCGCGGGCCTCGCGGACGCCGAGGAGGTTTTCGGCAACCCCACCGGCGGCCGCCGGACCGGCGTCGTCTACGAAGGCGTCACGGAAATCAGCCTCGGCATCGATACCGACAAGCTGTTCGGCCTTCGCGGCGGCACCTTCAACGTCAGCGCATTCCAATTCCGCGGCCGCGGCCTCGGCGTGAACGACGTGGGCGCCCTGCTGCCTACGAGCAGCGCCGAGCAGAACGTCCGCGGCGCCCGCCTGTTCGAGCTGTGGTACGAGCAGGTGTTCTCCGATCGGAAATTCGCCATCCGCATCGGCCAGCAGAGCGCCGACCAGGAATTCCTGGTCAGCCAACTGGCCGGGCTGTTCATCAATTCCGTTTTCGGGTTCCCAACCCTGCCCTCTCTCGACCTCCCCTCGGGCGGCCCGGCATACCCGCTCGCGACCCCTGGGATACGCCTGAAAATCATCCCAAACGACCGAACCGCCGCGCTACTGGGCGTCTACAACGGCGACACCGCCGGCCCCGGCCTGGGCGACCCGCAACGCCGCGACGCCAGCGGCACGGCGTTTCGCCTCAACGACGGCGTGTTCGTCATCGGCGAGATCCAGTATGCGATCAATGCGGGCGAGCACGCGACCGGGCTGCCAGGCACCTACAAGCTGGGCGCCTGGTACAATTCGCAGAACTTCCCCGACCAGCGCTTTCGCTCCAACCACCTGTCGTTGGCCGACCCGTTCACCACCGCGGCGGTCCGCTTCCGCCGCAACGACTACAGCGTCTACGCCGTGGCCGACCAGACGGTCTGGCGCGAAGCGGGCGTGAAGGACGGCGGCGTCGGCGTGTTCGCCCGTGTCATGGGCGCCCCGAGCGATCGCAACCTCATCGACGTGTACGCCCAAGGCGGCGTGGACTACAAAGGCCCGTTCGCCGGCCGCGGCAACGATACCGTCGGCCTGGCCTTGTCCTATGCCCACATCAGCGACCGCACCACCCGGCTCGACCGGGACCGCGCCGCCTTCGCCGACCTGCCGCTCCCGATCCGGCACAGCGAGACGCTGCTGGAGCTGACCTACCAGGCCCAGCTCGCGCCCTGGTGGCAAATCCAGCCCGATTTCCAGTACATCTTCAGCCCCGGCGCCGGCATTCCCGATCCGGCCCACCCGACCCGGCGCATCGGCGACTCGGCCATCCTCGGGCTGCGGACGAACGTGTCGTTCTAGCTCACGGGGTTCCGGCTCAGGTGAAGGCGCGCAACCGCTCCACCGCCGCCGCCATGTCCGCCTCCGGGCCGCAAAAGCTGAACCGCACCGTCCCGTGCCCGCGCGCCCGGTCGAAATCGACACCGGACGACGCGGCGACGCCCACCTCGGCCAGCATCCGCGCGCAGAACGCCACGCTGTCGTTGGTCCGCTCCGACACGTCGGCGTATAAGTAGAACGCCCCCTCCGCCGGCGACAACCGCGGCAGGCCGGCCTCCGGCAGCGCCCGCAGCAGCAATTCGCGCGATCGCCGATATCGCCTCACGTTGCCCTGCAGCTCGTCATGGCAATCCAGCGCCGCCTCCGCCGCGACCTGGGCGATGTGCGGGGCCGAGATGAACAGGTTCTGCGCCAGGCACTCCACCGGCCGCACCAGGTCCTCCGGCAGCACCATCCAGCCGACGCGCCAGCCGGTCATGCTGAAATACTTGGAGAAGCTGTTGATCACGATGGCGCTCGGGCTGAACGCGGCAGCCGTCGCGGCGGCCGGCCCGTACTGCAGCCCATGGTAGATCTCGTCGCTGACGAGGCGCACCCCGTTCGCGTGGCACCAGCGCGCGATCGCGGCGAGGTCCTCCGGGTGCAGCATCGTTCCCGCCGGGTTGGAGGGGCTCGCGACGATCAGCCCGTCAGGCGCCGGGTCGAGCGCCTCCAGCATCGCAACCGTCGGCTGGTAACGGGTGTCCGGCCCGGTCTCCATCACCACCGGGACCATGCCCAAGGCGGTCAGGATGTTGAGGTAGGGCGGGTAGTACGGCGCCGCCATCGCCACCCGGTCGCCGGCATCGAACGCCGCCAGGAACGCCAGCGGGAACGCCCCCGAGGCGCCTGTCGTCACGGCGATGCGCGACGGGTCGGCCGCGAACCCGTACCACTCCTGGCCATGCGCCGCGATCCGCGCCCGCAGCGACGCCCGGCCGAGCGCCTCGGTGTATCCCATCGCAGCGCCGGCGCCCAACGCCGCCTGCACCGCCGCCATCGCTCCGGCTGGCGCTCCCGTGCCCGGCTGGCCGACCTCCATGCGAATCACGTGCGGATCGCCCGCCCGCAACGATGCCTGGCGCGCATTGGCCGCCGCGATCACGTCCATCACCAGGAACGGCGGCGCGCTCGCCCCGCGTCCGGTTTTCAGCATCGCTGCGAACGCCGGCTCGGCCGCGTCAATTGCTGCCCAGCGCCAGGCCGTTGCCGCGCGCGTCGGTCGCCCACCCGCACGTCTCCTCCGCTCCCGGCAGGGGGCGCGCGCATGCGATGGCGTTGGCCCGCCCCGGTTCCGGCGCCTGCTCGGACATCGGCGACCCGGTCCGCAGCGCATTGGCCACGCCTGCCGCCACCGCCACCGCCGCGCCATCCTGGCCCGAGCCGCCGACCGCAGCCCGGAATCCCCGCGCCTTGGGGTTCCACGCCAGGGCCGCCGCCAACAACGGCATCGTCGTAGCGCCCGGCGACGCCGCCAGCAGCACGCCCGTGCCCGGCGCCACCCGCCCGGTGCCGAACAGGTTGTCCATCGTGACCGCGCACACCACCGCGTTGCCACTCCGGTCGACTGCCGCGTAGGTCGTGGAGGCCGGCAGCGCAGGCAGCGCGGCGCCCGCCGGCGCCGAGGCCAGCAGCGCCGTCGCGTCGGCGACGCCCCGCCGCCAGGCCGCCGCCGTCGCCAGCCCCCGGGCCCGCGCTCCGTCGAGATCGGACGGGTTGGCCTGCAGGGCCAGGAACGACGCCGCCGCCGCTAGGCCGCCATCCGCGGGGGGCGGCAGGAACGCGACGCTGTCCCGGCCGGCCGGAAGCACGAGGGGCGCCACGGTCCGTGGCAGCGCATTCCGCAAATCCGACAGCGCCAGGCCGCCCCCGGCGATGTCGGCGTCCTCGACGAACCGGCTCGCCAGCGCCCCCCGATACAGGTCGCCGACGCCAGCCACCCGCAACTGCGCGAGGGTTCCGCCCAGGTCGGCCTGGACCAAGGTCGAGCCCTCGGCCGGGGCGGCGCCGCCGGGCGCGAACACCGCCCGCGCATTCGGATCGGCCAGCAGCGGGGCCGAGACGAGGTTGAAATCGCGGAGGAACGCCCGCGACACCGGCGTGCCGAACCGCGCGAGCTGCTCCGCCGGGGTCACCAGCGTCTCGAACGGCAGCTTGCCGTAGCGGGCGTGGAGCGCGAACAATCCGCGTGCCGTCATCGGCACCGAGGCCGGCCGGTCAGCGCGTCCCACGGCGAGCTTCGGCGCCACCGGGGTGAACACGATCGCCTCCGGGCTGCCGAGCCCGGGACCATCGCGTGAGGGGTTGTAGGCCAGGCATGCGCCGCCGCCGCCCAGGCCAGCCCGGGACGGCAGCGTCACCGCCAGCGCGAACCCGATCGCAACCGCCGCATCCGCCGCGGTCCCGCCCTGCGAGAGCACCTTCCGTCCTGCCAGCGCCGCCGCGGGCTCGTCCGCGACGACACCGCCGAGGAAGCCGGTCACGGCGGTCTGGTCGGCGTCGGCGGGAGCGCCGATGAGAGACTCCTTCACTGCGTCGAACGTCGTACAAGCGCCCACCGTCAATGCCAGGCTCACCGCCGCAGCCGAGCGCCACCTTCGTCCGATCACGCCATCTGTCACGCACGGTCTCCCACGGGCTCCCACGGACGCCTGAGCGCCGGTGGCTTGCCATAACCGGCTTCCGCCAGGGCAGCAACACGCCGCTGTTCAGCCGATCGCGGGTCGTGCACAACGCAGGCGACCCCTGCGTTTGAGAGGACGCCCATGCTGCGACCGATCCTTGCCGGCCTTCTCCTCGTCGCCCCCGCCGCCCGGGCCGAGAGCCTCACCTCCAGCTTCAATAGGGCTCAGCGCGCCGAGATCGTGCAAGTCGTGCGCGACGCCCTGCACGCCGACCCCTCGATCCTGCGCGACGCCGTCGCCGCCCTGCAGCAGGACGACGCCGCCCGCAGCCTCATCTCCGCCGAGCACGCCGCCCTGTCCGACCCCGCCGACCCCATCGCCGGCAACCCGGCCGGCGACGTCACGGTCGTCGAGTTCTACGACACGAGATGCCCCTACTGCCGCCGCATGGTCCCCACCATCGTCGCCTTGCTCCAGGCCGACCCCGGCGTGCGCTTCATCTACAAGGACCTGCCCATCCTCGGTCCCGCCAGCGTCATGGAGTCGCAGGCCCTGCTCGCCGCCCAGCGCCAGGGCGGCTACGTCCGGCTGCAAGACGCCCTGATGCGCACGACGGGACAGCCGACGCCCGACAGCATCCGGGCCGAAGCCGACCGCCAGGGCCTCGATGGCGAGCGTCTGCTGCGCGACATGGCCGACCCGGCGATCAAGGCCCGGCTGGACGCCAACATCCAGCTCGCCCGCACCCTGCACATCGAAGGCACCCCGGCACTGATCGTGGGCCAGCAGATGATCCCGGGCGCCGTCAACCTGGCCGATCTCAGGAAGGCCGTGGCGGACGCCCGCCGCTAAAACCGCGGCGCCCTGGCGGGACGGCCCGAACCCGGCGGGGCCGCTTTCGTTAGCAGGTGCAGCACAGAATTTCGGACAAGCACACGATGAGCAGCGGAACCAGGATCACCGAGGGCCGGCCCTTCCCCTTGGGCGCCACTTGGAACGGTCGTGGCGTCAACTTCGCGCTGTTCTCCGCCCACGCCACCAAGGTCGAGCTCTGCCTGTTCGACGACGCGGGCGAGACGGAGACCGGCCGGGTGGAGCTTCCGGAGTACACCGACGAGATCTGGCACGGCTTCCTGCCCGATGCCCGGCCCGGCACCAATTACGGCTACCGCGTCCACGGCCCCTACGACCCTGAGCAGGGCCACCGCTTCAACCCCAACAAGCTGGTGATGGACCCCTACGCCAAGGCCGCCGTCGGCCAGCTGAAATGGGGGCCGGAAATCTTCGGCTACCAGCTCGAATCCGAGGACGACACCACCTTCGACGAGCGCGACAGCGCCGCCTTCATCCCGAAATGCCGCGTCGTCGACCCGGCCTTCACCTGGGGCGGCGACCGCAAGCCGCTGACCCCCTGGGACCAGACCGTCATCTACGAAACCCACGTCCGCGGCTTCACCAAGCGCCACCCGGCGGTTCCCGCGGACATCCAGGGCACGTTCCGCGGCCTCGTGGTCCCGGAGGCGATCGCGCACATGAAGTCGATCGGCGTCACCGCGATCGAACTGCTGCCGGTGCACATGTTCGTCGACGACAGCCATTTGCAGGAGAAGGGCCTCAAGAACTATTGGGGCTACAACACCATCTCGTTCTTCGCTCCCGCCCGGCGCTACGCCGGCGTGCAGGACTTCGCCTTCTCGGAGTTCAAGGAGATGGTGGTCCGCCTGCACGATTCCGGGCTCGAGATCATCCTGGACGTCGTCTACAACCATACCGCCGAGGGCAACGAGCGCGGCCCGACCCTCTCGTTCAAGGGCATCGACAACGCCAGCTACTATCGGCTGCTGCCGGACCAGAAGCGCTACTACATCAACGACACCGGCACCGGGAACACCGTCAACCTGTCCCACCCCCGTGTCATGCAGATGGTCACCGACAGCCTGCGCTACTGGGTGACCGAAATGCACGTGGACGGGTTTCGTTTCGATCTTGGAACTATCCTCGCGCGTGAGCCGTATGGCTTCGACCAGGAAAGCGGCTTCCTGAAAGCCTGCTCGCAGGACCCGATCCTGTCGGAGGTCAAGCTGATCGCCGAGCCGTGGGATTGCGGCCCCGGCGGCTACCAGGTCGGCGGCTTCCCGCCGGGCTGGGCCGAGTGGAACGACAAGTTCCGCGACACCGCGCGGGCATTCTGGAAGGGCGACGAAGGCAAGCTCGCCGAATTCGCCAGCCGGCTCGCGGGCTCGGCCGATTATTTCAACCAGCGCGGCCGCCAAACCTGGGCCAGCGTCAACTTCCTCACCGCCCATGACGGCTTCACCCTGAACGACACGGTGTCGTACAACGAGAAGCACAACGAGGCAAACGGCGAGAACAACAGCGACGGCAGCTCCAACAACCTCAGCTGGAACTGCGGCGCCGAAGGGCCGACCGAGGACCCAGAGGTCAACGCCGTGCGCGAACGCCAAATGCGGAATATGCTCGCCACCCTGATGCTGTCGCGCGGCACGCCGATGCTGCTGGCGGGCGACGAGTTCGCGCGCACGCAGGACGGCAACAACAATGCCTACTGCCAGGACAACGAAATTAGCTGGCTCGACTGGGACATCGGGGAGCGAGGGCAGTCGCTGGCCCGCTTCGTCGCCAAACTAACCGGCATCCGCCGCCGCTTCCCCGTCCTGCACCGCACCCGGTTCCTGACGGCGGAGTGGAACGAGGAGATCGGCGTCAAGGACGTCACGTGGCTCACGCCCGACGGCGTCGAGATGACCTCCGAGCAGTGGCATGATCCCAGCGCCAAAAGCCTCGGCGTGCTGCTGGATGGGCGGGCGCAGGTCAGCGGCATCCGCCGCCGCGGCAGCGACGCCACGCTGCTGCTGATCGTCAACGCCCATCACGACACGGTGAACTTCAAGCTGCCGGAGGTCGTCGGCGGCCTGTCCTGGTCGTGCCTGATCGACACCAACCAGCCCGACCTGGAGGCCGCCCCCAAGTTCACGTTCGACTCCGACTACCTCGCGACCGGACGCTCGCTGCTGCTGTTCAACCTCGAACTCGACCGCAGCTACGCCCAGGCCCGCGCCGCCGCTCCGGCCGCCCCGCGAACCGGCAGCATCTCCCCGGCTGCCGCCGGGCCCGGGTGAGCGCGTCACAGAGCCTGGAGCACATCCTCCGCCCGGCTGACCTCGAACCCACCCGGCGCCTCGACCGCGAGATGCACGATCTTGCGGTCGTCGGCCACCAGCGCGAACCGTTGGCTGCGCACCCCGAGGCCACGCGCCGTCAGGTCCAGTTCCAGGCCCATCGCCTTGGTCAGGGCGCCCGAGCCGTCCGCCAGCATCACGATCTGGCCATCGACGCCCTGCTCCTTCGCCCAAGCGCCCATCACGAACGGGTCATTCACGGCCATGCACACGATCGTGTCCACGCCCTTGCCCCGCAGCGCGCCGGCCTGCTGCACGAAGCCGGGAAGGTGCTTGGCGCTGCAGGTCGGGGTGAACGCGCCCGGAGTCGCGAACAGGACCACTTTCTTGCCGCGGAACAGCTCCTCGGTCGAGACCTCCTCCGGCCCTTTGGCGGTGGCCGTCATCACCTTCATCGCCGGCAGCGTGTCGCCAACCTTGATCGTCATGTGCGGTGGTGTCCCCTGCGTGATGCGGGACTCCTACCGCCGGGCGCACCCGCTGTCACCAGGGTCCTTGCTTCGGCCCCGGGGCACGCCAAACTAGCTACGATGGCCAAAGCGCAATCACACGTCGCCTCGTCCGACGACACCCGCTTGACCGGGCAGCTTCTGATCGCAATGCCGGCGATGGAGGATCCCCGCTTCGTAAAAAGCGTCATCTACGTGTGCGCCCATACCCAGGAAGGCGCGATGGGCCTCGTCCTCAACAACCCGCTGACCACGCCCAGCTTCGAGGACCTCCTGCGCCAGCTGGACGTGGCGCCGACTCCGCCCGCGCGGCGCATCGCCCTCTGCAACGGCGGGCCGATGGACAACGCCCGCGGCTTCGTCCTGCATACCGCCGACTGGACCGGGGATGGCAGCCTGCAGGTGGACGACAGCGTGGCGCTGACGGCCAGCCTCGACGTGCTGAAGGCGATCGCGACCGGCGGCGGCCCGCGGGAAGGCCTGCTCGCCCTCGGCTACGCGAGCTGGGGCGCCGGGCAACTCGACGACGAGATCCAAGCCAACACCTGGCTCTCGGCCCCAGCGCCGCTCAACCTCGTGTTCGACGGCCATCACGCCACCAAGTGGCGCCGCGCCCTCGCCAGCCTGCGGGTCGACCCGGCGCTGCTGTCGGGCGCTGCCGGCCACGCCTGATCCGGCCAATTCCATCCATGGAGCCACCGATGCTCAAACGCCTCGCGATGATCGCTGCCCTCGCCACCGCTCCCGCGTTCGCCCAGAACACGGGGACCATCCACCAGCCCGGCGCCCCGGCAACCCCCACCGGCACCGTCCAGCAGCCCAGCGTTATCCTGCAGGCGCCGAACTACGCCGTGGGGCCGGAGCCCGAGCGTTCGCCGCGGAACGGGCCCCGACCGGCCGGGACACCGGACAATGCCGCGCAACCCAGCGGCACCGAGTTCCACCAGATGCGTCCGGTCGCCAAGTAGCGGTCACCAGACGAACGCGGGAAGGCAGGCGATCGGCGACAATCCCGCCGCCGCCGCTTCTGCCGCGACCCGGACGCGATCCCGCCCGAGCGCCTCATCGTGGATGCCGCCGAGGATCCAGCACGACGCCAAGCCCGCCGCCGCGGCTCCGGCGATGTCGGTCCGCAGCGAATCGCCCACCGCCAAGGTCCTTGCGCGCGGCGTCCCGAGCATCTCCAGCACCGGGCCATAGATCGCCGGGTCGGGTTTCCCGAGCGAGCGCACATCCCCGCCCATCTGCTGGTAGCGGGCCGCCAACGCGCCGGCGCAGATCACGCGCACGCCGCCGCGGATCACCTCCAGGTCCGGATTGGCGCACAGCATCGGCAACCCGCGCCGCGCGCACGCCGCCAGCACATCCTCGAACGCCGCGACGTCGGTCGGCGCGCGATGGTCGTCCGGCCCGGTGTTCAGCATGAAATCCGCGTCCTCGACCTCGGTCAGCACGAGGTCCAGGCCTTCCAGCACGTTGCGGTCCCGCTCCGGACCGAGGTGGAACACGCGCGCGCCCAGTGCCGCGAACCACGGGTCCGCCCCGGCGGCGCGGCGCAGGCGGAGCATCCGGTGGCTCGCTTCCCCCGACGTCAGGATGCCGTGATACAGCGCGTCCTCGATGCCCATGTCGCGCAGCATCTCCTGCGCCGCCGCCGCCCGGCGCGGCGCATTGGACAGCAGCACGCACCGCTTGCCCCGGCCGCGAAGCTGCCGCAGGCACTCCACTGCCCCCTGGTACGGCGTCACGCCGTCGTGGATCACGCCCCACAAGTCCAGGATGAACCCGTCGTACTGCGCCGCGACCTCGGCGAAGCCGTCCGTGAAGATCATGCGCCGGTCCCCACCGCTTCGGCCGCCGAACCGAACCCCCGCTCCCGCAGCGCCGCCGCGAGGTCCCGCTTCATACGGGGGATCAGCGCCGGGCCGTGCACCGCGAAGGCCGCGTACAACTGCACTAGTTGCGCGCCCGCCTGCAGTTTCGCCAGCGCGTCCAGCCCCGAGGACACGCCGCCGCACCCGATCAGCGTCAGCCGTCCGTCCGCCAGCCGCCACGCCCGCGCCAGCAGCGCCGTCGACGGCGCCATGAGCGGCGGACCCGACAATCCGCCGCCCTCTCCCCGATGCCGGCCGCGCAGGCTGTCCGGACGCGCAACCGTGGTGTTTGCCACGATCAGCCCCGCCGCACCATGATCGACCGCGGCCTCCACCAGGCTTTCCAAGCCTCCCGGCGGCAAGTCCGGCGCGACCTTCACGAACACCGGCGGACGCTGCGGCACGCGCTCCGCCACCGCCTGCAAGATCGCCCGCATCTGCCGTTCTCCCTGCAGGTCGCGCAACCCGGGCGTATTGGGCGACGACACGTTGATCACGACGTAGTCGACGTGGGGGCCGACCGCCGCCACCAGCGCCGGGTAGTCCCGCTCCGGGTCCGCTCCGGTCTTGTTGATGCCGACGTTGGCGCCGAGCAGCGCCGGACCGCGCCGCACGGAGGCCAGCCGGGCGACGTAGGCCGCGACGCCAAAGTTGTTCAGCCCCATCCGGTTGATCACGGCCCCGTCGTCCAGCCGGAACAACCGCGGCCGTGGGTTGCCCGGCTGCGGCAGCGGCGTCACGGTGCCTGTCTCGACGGCCCCGAAGCCGAGCCGCATCAACGGCGCCACCGCAACCGCGTCCTTGTCGAACCCGGCGGCCAACCCGATCGGGTTGGGCACGGCGCGGCCGAACAGCGTGGTCGCGAGCACCGGGTCGTCCGGTTCGCGGTTGTGCCCGGCCAAGCCGTATCGGAGCGCCCGCAACGCCAACCCGTGCGCCCGCTCCGGATCGACCCGGCGCATCGCCGGCAACAGGAACGAAGCGATGCCCGGACTCATGGCACCGCAGATAGGCCCAACGCGGCCCGGTGGAAACCCACTTCCCACAACGACCGAGCTTCTCCCGCTCCGGCTGGCGGCGATGGCGTCGCTGCCCCTTGTCTCACTCCCGCAATCCGGCGATTGCTAGCCGATGTGGGACCAACCCTATCTTGAGACCTGCTGCCGGTCCGCGCTTCACCGGTTGCGGCTGTGCGAGGCGCCGGGGCGGCCCGCCGGGCTGAAGGACGGCCCGTGCCTCGAACGGCTGGCCGGCATGGGCCTTGCCCAGCAGCGGCCGGACGGGCGTTACGAGCTCACCTCGACCGGCCTCGCCCGCCATGCGGCCGAGGTCGCCAGGCTTCCCTGACTACGCCATCGGCGCCGTCGTCACCTTGCCCGGGCTGCCGGCGAGGCAGAGCAGCGCCGCGCCGTCCGCTGCCGACACCATCATCATGTCCCCCGTCGCCACCATGTCGGCGCCGGTATCGAAGAACCCTTGGCCAGCGACGTCCCGGCGGCTGTCGGCCCCCGCCTTGTAATGCCAGAGGGTGAACCCGTTGGCATACGCCAGGACGGACAGGTTATGCACTGCGAACGCCATCTTGTTTCTCCATGATTTAGGTATATTATCCTAAGTCCGCTCGTGAGCTAGCCGACGATGCGCCGCTCCCGCAGGCTCCACTCCAGTTCCGCCATCGCCTGCTGCCACAGCCGCCAGTCGCGCTGCCGCTGCGGGCACGAAGCGCTCGGCGCGACCTGCCGCTCTCCCCACAACCGCAGGATGCGGGCGTGCGCCAACTCGATCTTTCGCGCCCAATAGAGCCGGTCGACGCAGTTGAACACGTCCTCCGGATCACAGGGCCGGGGCTGTGCGGTCGGCCGCCACGCCATGCCGCATCCGTCATGCCGCGCCAGATGGACCGCCATCGCCCAGAACCAAGCCTCCTCAGCCGACCGGAACACGGCAACCTCGGCACCACGCCCTCGTGTCAAACGCCGCATATGTCACCTGATTGGAACGGAACAGGAACATAAGCCTACTTTAAGCGTTTAGCCGCAAGGTTATTAAGCGTTAATTCCTATTTCTCCTGTAGTTAGTTCCCAGCATACTTCGACGGCCCGAATCGAAACGGATGGCTCCATGAAGCACGACGACATCTGGCGCGCGCTCGACACCCTTGCCGCCGAGAGCGGGCTGTCGGTGTCCGGCCTCGCGCGCCGGTCCGGACTCGACCCCACCACCTTCAACCCTTCCAAGCGGCGCATGCCCGACGGGCGCGCCCGCTGGCCCAGCACCGAAAGCCTGGCCAAGGTCCTCGCCGCCACCGGCGCTTCGCTCGAGGCGTTCACCGCCCTCGTCTCCGGTGCGCGCGCGCTGTCCTCGGCCCGGCCCGGCCCGCGCCGCGTCCCGCTCATCGGCCTCGCGCAGGCCGGCAGCGAAGGCTTCTTCGACGATGGCGGCTTCCCCGTGGGTGGCGGCTGGGACGAGGCGAGCCTGCCGGAGGTGGGCGACATCAACGCCTACGCGCTCGAAATTTCCGGCGACTCGATGGAGCCCGTGTTCCGCGACGGCGACATGGTCATCATCTCGCCGGCGGCCCCGATCCGGCGCGGCGACCGCGTCGTCGCGCGCACCAACGCCGGGGAGGTCATGGCCAAGCAGTTGGCCCGGCGCTCGGCGCGCCGGGTCGAACTCAGGAGCCTCAACCCCGCCCACCCCGACCGCAGCTTCGACCTGACCGAGATGGCCTGGCTGCACCGCATCGTTTGGGCCAGCCAGTAGCGCCGGTTTTCGGCCGCCCGCTCCGAAACGGGTTTGCGCATCCTGCGTTGCAACCGCGCAAGTCACGCAATGACCGATCGCCAAGGAGTTCCCATGATCGCTCGCCGCAGCTTCGCCATCCTCGCAGCCTTTGCCCTTGCGACCCCCGCCTGGGCTGCCCGCACCGACCCCGGCGCGCCTGGCCCGATCGATGGCACCGTGGTCATCACCGCCAAGGCTGCCGCGGTTGGCGTCGGCTATACCTGGGGCGATGGCGTGCTGCACTACCGGGGGCACAACTACCATTTCGACGTCAAGGGCGTGACTGTCGCCGACGTCGGTTTCGCCCGCATCCAGGGCCACGGCCGCGTGTACAACCTCCACAAGGTCGCCGACTTCTCCGGCATCTATGGCGCGTCGACCGGCGAGGCGACCTTGGTCAACGGCATCGGCGGCCAGTACCTGCGCAACGGCAACGGCGTCGAAATCCGCGTGGACGAGATCACCCGCGGCGCCCGGCTGTCCGGTTCCGCCGACGGCATCGAGCTTACCCTGCGACGCTGACGCTGCATGTCGCGCCGCGTCCCAACCCCGGGGCGCGGCCCAGGACCGTGGCCCGGGACGGAGGACCACCCGCGATGCGCCTCGTTGCCCTCGCCTGCGCGCTTCTTTCCCTCGCCGCTGCCGCCGCCCCGGCCCCGCCCGGTGTCGACGTCGCCCTCGTCCTCCTCACGGACGTGTCCCGGAGCATCGACGACAGCGAGTTCGACCTTGAGAAATCCGGCTACGTCGACGCCATCACCAACCCGCGCGTGATCGCCGCCATCCAGGGCGGCCCCGCCGGGCGGATCGCCGTCGCCTACGTGGAGTTCGCCGGGGCGTCGGAGGTGCAGACCGTCCTCGACTGGACGACGGTGTCCGATGCGGCCACCGCCCACCGCTTCGCCGCCGACCTCGCGGCCGCGCCACGCTCGTTCCACGGCCGCACCGCCATCGGCGCCGGCATCGAGCGGGCCACCCAGATGCTGGCGACCAATGGCCTCGGCGCCACCCGCAGCGTCATCGACGTGGCCGGGGACGGCACCAACAACGCCGGTCCAGACAGTGCCGCGGCCCGCGACGCGGCGGTCGAGGCCGGCATCACCATCAATGGCTTGACGATCATCAACGACCACCCTGCCGCTTACATCTACGCCCACACCCAGCCGCCCGGCGGCCTCGCCGAGTACTACCGCGAGAACGTCACCGGCGGCCCCGGCAGCTTCGTCATCGAGGTCCACGATTTCCATACCTTCGGCCAAGCGATGCTGCGCAAGCTGCTAAGCGAGATCGCCGCCAATCCCCACACCCGGACCTGACCGCATGGGCCTCCTGATCGACGGGACGTGGCACAGCGCCGACCCCAAGGTCGACGGCGGCGCTTTCGTCCGGGCCGACACCGCCTTCCGCAACTGGGTCACCCCCGACGGGGCTCCCGGCCCCACCGGCGAGGGCGGCTTTCCGGCCAAGCCGGGCCGCTATCACCTGATCGTCTCGCTGGCCTGCCCCTGGGCGCACCGCACCGTCATCTTCCGCGTCCTGAAGCGGCTCGGCGACCTCGTCGGCCTCTCGGTCGTCAACCCGTTCATGGGCGACCGGGGCTGGACGTTCGACCCGGCGCCCGGCGTCGTCGCAGCGCCCGTTCCGGCGGCGGCCCTGCACGACATCTACCGGCGAGCCGACCCACGCTACACCGGCCGGGCGACGGTCCCGGTGCTTTGGGACCTCGAACGCGGCGTCATCGTCAGCAACGAGTCGGCCGACATCATCCGTATGTTCAACGGCGCCTTCGACGATCTCGGCGCGGCGTCCGGCGACTACTACCCTCCGGCGCACCGGGCCGAGATCGACGCGCTGAACCACCGCATCTACGCCACCGTCAACAACGGCGTATACCGCGCCGGCTTCGCCACCACCCAGCACGCCTACGAGGACGCCGTGGTCCCGCTGTTCGACACGCTGGATTTCCTCGACGCCCATCTCGCGGCCCGTCGCTTCCTCATCGGCCCGGCCCCGACCGAAGCCGACTGGCGCCTGTTCACCACCCTGGTCCGCTTCGATCCCGTCTATGCCAGCCACTTCAAGTGCAACCTCCGCCGCCTCGTCGACTACCGCACGCTGTGGGCGTACGCGCGCGACCTGTTCCAGTGGCCCGGCATCCGCGAGACCGTCGATTTCATCCATATCAAGCGCCACTACTTCACCAGCCACCCCGGCATAAATCCGCACGGCATCATTCCCGCTGGCCCCTTGCTCGACTTCGACGCCCCGACGCTCCGCGCGCCGGGCCTGATGCTTGCCTGACCCCCTCTAGGACCCCCGACATTGGAAACCCGCAACCTCGGCCGCTCCGGCCTGCGCGTCTCGGCCATCGGCCTGGGCTGCAACAACTTCGGCGGCCGCCTCGACCCGGCCGCCACCAGCCGCGTCGTGGACGCCGCCCTGGACGCCGGCATCACCCTGTTCGACACCGCCGACGTCTACGGCTCGTTCGGCGGCAGCTCCGGCCATTTCGGCGCGTCGGAGGAAGCGCTCGGCGCCGCCCTCGGACCCCGCCGCAAGGACATCGTGCTCGCCACCAAGTTCGGCATGCCGATGGACGCCGGCGGCACCCTGAAAGGCGCCTCCCGCCGATACATCGTCGGCGCCGCCGAGGCCAGCCTCAAGCGCCTGCGGACCGATTGGATCGACCTCTACCAGCAGCACTTCCCCGACCCGCTCACCCCGATCGAGGAAACCCTCCGCGCCTTGGACGACCTCGTCCGCGCCGGCAAGGTCCGCTACCTCGGCTGCTCCAACTTCGCTGCCTGGCAGGTCGCCGACGCGCAGTGGACCGCCCGCAGCGCCGGGTTGAACCCGTTCGTCTCCTGCCAGGACGAGCTATCCCTCCTGGAGCGCCGCCACGACGGCGAGCTGCTCCCCGCCATGGAGCATTTCGGCCTCGGCTTGCTGCCGTATTTCCCGCTCGCCAGCGGCTTGCTCACCGGCAAGTACCAGCGCGACGCACCGCTTCCCGAAGGCGCCCGCCTCACCGACACCCAGCGCCTCGCCGACCGCTACCTGACCGCCGCGAACTGGTCCGTGGTCGAGCGGCTGAAGGAGTTCGCCGCCGCCCGCAGCCACACCCTGCTCGAACTCGCCTTCAGCTGGCTGCTCGCCCGGCGCCCCGTGGCCAGCGTCATCGCCGGCGCCACTAAGCCGGAACAGGTCCAGCTCAACGCCGGGTCCGCCTCGTGGCGGCTCTCGGGCGACGAGCTCGCCGCCATCGACGAGATCACCGGCTAATGCAGAATGCGGGATGTCTTCTTGGTGTCCCGCATGGTCGCGTAAACGACCAGCGACACGAAGATCAGCCCGGTCACGTACCAGTAGAACCAGTCCTCGTGCCCGCTCTGCTTGAACTGCAGCGCGAGCAGCGGTGCGGTCCCGCCGAACAGCGACGCCGCCACCGCGTACGGCAGCCCCACCCCCAGCGCCCGGACGTTGGCTGGGAATAGCTCGGCCTTCACCACCGCGTTGATCGACGTGTAGCCGCTGACGATCGCCAGCGCCGCCAGCACCAGCAGCAGTGCGGTCAGGTAGTCGTGGGTCGTGGACAACACCGTGAACAGCGGCACCGTCAGCAGCGTGCCCAGGATGCCGAACCACATCAGCACCGGCCGCCGGCCCACCTTGTCGCTCACCGCGCCGAACAGCGGCTGCATCGCCGCGAACAGGAACAGCGTGATGAACGAGATTTCCGCCACCCACTCCTTCGGGAACTTCAGCGTGTTGGCCAGGTAGGTCGGCATGTAGCTGCTGAAGGTGTAGAACGCCGTCGTGCCGCCCATCGTCAGGCCGAACACCAACAGCAGCTCCTTCGGGTGCTTCAGCAGTTCGCGCATCAAATTGGCCCGTGGCTCCCGGCTGGCCGCCAGGAACTCGTCCGTCTCGACCAGGTTGCGGCGCAGGTACAGCCCGTACAGCGCGCACGCCGCCCCGATCGCGAACGGGATGCGCCAGCCCCAGGCCGACAGCTCGGCCGAGGTGAGGCTCTGCTGCAGCACCAGCAGCACCAGGGCCGCCAACACCTGCCCGCCGATCAAGGTGACATACTGAAACGAACTGTAGAACCCGCGCCGCCGGGACCCGGCCACCTCGCTGAGATACGTCGCCGACGAAGCATACTCGCCGCCGAGTGAAATCCCTTGCAGCAACCGCGCCAGCAACAGCAGCAGCGGCGCCCAAACCCCGATCTGCGCGTAGGTCGGGATGATCGCGATCAGCCCCGACCCGGCGCACATCAGCAGCACCGACACCGTCAGCGCCGCCCGCCGTCCCTGCCGGTCCGCATAGTAGCCGAGGATGAAGCCGCCCACCGGCCGGATCAGGAACCCAATCGCGTAGATTCCGAAGGCGTTGATGAACTGCGCCGTCGGATTGTCGCTGGCCGAGAACGACTTGGCGAAATAGATCGCGAATGAGTTGTAGACATAGAAATCGTACCACTCGATCAAGTTGCCGATCGAGCCGCCGAAGATCGACTTGATCCGGCGTCGCACGTCCGCCGGGGTGTCGGCCGGTTCGGCCCCGGCCTTATCCGCAAGCTGATCCAAGCGCGCCTCCCCCCGACCGGGCCCAGCGCCCCTGCCGCAAACAATGCAATGAACATCCGATCATGTCGACATTTGATAAAAACCGCTGCGCCTCTCGCGCGTCTAGCAGGAACCCTGCGCATCGCGCGGGCATAAACCTACAGGGATTTCACCCATGTTCATGCGCATCGACAAATTACAGGCCGCCCTTCCCGAGCCCAAGAAGCCCGACCCCAACGCCGCCGCCGCCCTTCAGGAACTGCTCGGCGGCAAGTACGGCGAGATGTCCACCCTAGGCAACTACCTGTTCCAGAGCTTCAACTTCCGCAGCAAGTCCAAGCTGCGCCCGTTCTACAGCCTTGTCGCCAGCATCACCGCCGAAGAGCTCGGCCACGTCGAACTCGTCAGCAACGGCGTCTCCATGCTCGCCAACGGCCCCGGCGACCCGACCGAGAACGTCGACCTGTCGGCTGCGCCCTTCAAGGAGATGCAGGACATCCGCCTCGCCGGCTCGTTCCTGTCGAACGGCGGCGGCTCCATGCCCATGAACTCCAACGGCGCCTCCTGGAACATGGACTTCGTCACCACCACGGGCAACGTCATCATCGACCTGCTGCACAACTTCCACCTCGAGTGCGGCGCCCGCATCCACAAGCTGCGCGTGTACGAGACGATGACCGAGCCGACCGGCCGCGAAGTCTGCGGCTACTTGCTCGTCCGCGGCTCGGTCCACGCCCACGCCTACGCGCTAGCCCTCAAGCAGCTCACCGGCGTTGCCGTCGAGAAGATGCTGCCCACGCCCAACATCAACCTCGACCGCATCCCCGAGTGCCAGAAGTACCTCGCCGAGGGTAGCCATCGCCGCCTGTATCGCTTCAGCCCGAACGACTACAGCGAGATGTCCGGCATCTGGGGCAACGGCGAGCAGGCCCTTCCCGGCGATCCGCCAGGCCCGCTCGAAGTCGTCGACGGCCATCCCGAGGGCGGCAAGATTTCCGACCTTACCGGCAACTACGGCGCCTTCACCCCCGACTACGCCCCCCAGGAAATGTTTGAGATCGCCTCGAAGATCTACAACAAGTCCCGCTAACCCTGCTTCGCGTCCCCCTCTCCCGCTGGCGGGAGAGGGGATTGGGCTAAGCGCTCGCCCCGATCGCCTGGTGCGCCGCCAGGCACGCCAAATCCACGATCTGGCTCACCGACGCCCCGATCGGCGCGATCTGTGCCGGCAGCGACAAGCCCAGCAGCAGCGGCCCGATCGTGCTCCCGCCGCCCAGCCGCGGCGCCAGCCGGCTGGTGATATGCCCGCTATGCAGACCCGGCATCACCAGCACGTTCGCATTCCCCGTCAGCCGGCAGAACGGGTAGAGCGCCCGCACCGTCCCATCCAACGCCACGTCCGGGCTCATGTCGCCGTCGAACTCGAAATCGACCTTCCGCCGCTCCAGGATCGCCACCGCCTCCCGGATGCCGTGCACCGAGGAGTGCATCGGGTTGCCGAACGTCGAGTGCGACAGCAGCGCCACCCGCGGCTCGCTCCCGAGCCGCCGCGCCGCCGCGGCACTGCCCACCGCGATGTCGGCGATCTGCTCCGGGGTGGGGCGCTCGTGCACCAGCGTGTCGGCGATGAAGATCGTCGCCTGCGCCCCCAGCATCAGCGTCAGCCCGAACGCCAGGCTGCCCGGCGCCGGGTCGATCACCAGTTGGATCTCTTCCAGACACACCGCCGCTCCCCGCGTCAGCCCGGTCAGCACGGCATCGGCGTCGCCGCACGCCACCATGCAGGCGGCGAACACGTTGCGGTCCTGGTTCACCATCCGCTGCACGTCGCGTTGCAGGAACCCTCGGCGCTGCAGCTTGGCATACAGGAAGTCGACGTAGCGCCCATTGTGGTTCGACAGCCTCGCGTTGTGGATGTCGATCCCGGTCACGTGGCCGAGGCCCAACCCCGCCATCGTCGCCCGCACCCGGTCCTCGCGCCCGATCAGCACCGGCACCCCGTATCCGGCATTGCGGAACTGCACCGCCGCGCGCACCACCGCCGCCTCCTCGCCCTCGGCGAACACCACCCGGCGCGGGTCGGCCCGCACCGCCTCCATGATCTGGTCGAGCGCGTTCGCGGTCGGGTCCAACCGCCCCTGCAGCTCCCGCGTGTACTTCCGCAGGTCCGGCAAGCGCCGCCGCGCGACCCCGCTGTCCATCGCCGCCTTCGCCACCGCCGGCGGCACCCGGTAGATCAGCCGCGGATCGAACGCGTTCGGGATGATGTACTCCGGCCCGAAGCCCAGCCGACGCCCGGCACTCGCGGTGTGCACCTCGTCCGGCACGTCCTCCCGCGCCAGCGCCGCCAGCGCTTCCGCCGCCGCGACCTTCATGGCGTCGTTGATGGTGCTGGCCCGCACGTCCAGCGCCCCCCGGAAGATATACGGGAAGCCCAGCACGTTGTTGACCTGGTTCGGGTAGTCGCTGCGCCCGGTCGCGATGATCGCGTCCGCGCTCACCGCCCGCGCCTCCTCCGGCGTGATCTCCGGGTCAGGGTTCGCCATGGCGAAGATGATCGGCCTGTCCGCCATTCGCCCGACCATCGACGGCGTGAACGCGCCCTTCACCGACAGGCCGAACACCGCGTCGGCCCCCTCCATCGCCTGCTCCAGCGTCCGCGCGCCGGTCTGCGCCGCATGGGCGCTCTTCCACTGGTTCATGCCTTCGGTCCGACCCTGGAACACCACCCCCTTGGTGTCGCACAGGATCACGTGCTCCGGCCGCATCCCCATCGTCTTCAGCAGCTCCACGCAGGCGATCGCCGCCGCCCCCGCGCCGTTGACCACCAGCCGGGTCGCGGCCAGGTCCCGTCCCGTCAGGTGGCACGCGTTGATCAGCCCCGCCGCCGCCACGATCGCCGTGCCGTGCTGGTCGTCGTGGAACACCGGAATGTCCATCAGCTCGCGCAGCCGCTGCTCGATGATGAAGCATTCCGGCGCCTTGATGTCCTCCAGGTTGATCCCCCCGAAGCTCGGCGCGAGGTAGCGGACGCAGTTCACGAACGCGTCCACGTCCTCCGTCGCGACCTCCAGGTCGATCCCGTCCACGTCGGCGAACCGCTTGAACAGCGCGATCTTGCCTTCCATCACCGGCTTGGACGCGAGCGCCCCCAAATTGCCCAGGCCCAGCACCGCGGTCCCGTTCGAGATCACCGCCACCATGTTGCCGCGGGTGGTGTACTCGTACGCCAGCGCCGGGTCGGCCGCGATCCGCAGGCACGGCTCCGCCACGCCCGGCGAATACGCCAGGCTCAAATCCCGCGCGGTCCGGATCGGCTTGCTGATCCGCGTTTCCAGCTTGCCCGGCCGCCCGCTCGAGTGCAGCGCCAAAGCCTCTTCCGCCGTTACCCGGCTTGTCTGGCCAATTCCCTCTGGCATCGTATGTCCCCTGCCGTTGGGGGCCAGCCTACACGCATGTTCTCGCCACCGAAAATCAGGGCTGGTATCTGCACTCCGTGTCCAACCCGTCCCCTGTCATCGCCCAATGGTTCGCGGCCAAGCAGCAGCACCCCGACGCCCTCCTGTTCTTCCGCATGGGTGACTTCTACGAGCTGTTCTTCGCCGACGCGGAGGCCGCCGCCGCCGCCCTCGGCATCGCCCTTACCGCCCGCGGCGAGCACGGCGGCGCACCAATCCCGATGTGCGGCGTCCCCATCCACGCCGCCGACGCCTATCTCGCGCGCTTGATCCGCCGCGGCTTCCGGGTTGCCATCGCCGAGCAGATGGAGGCCGCCAGCGCCCGCTCCGGCAAGGCCCCGCTCCGGCGCGAGGTCGTGCGCCTCGTCACTCCCGGCACCCTGACCGAAGACGCCTTGCTCGACGGCGCCCGCCCCAACCTTCTGCTCGCCCTGGCCCGCGCCGGCGCGACCCTCGGGGCCGCGTGGCTCGACATCTCCACCGGCCTGTTCGAGACGGCCGACACCGCCGACCTCCCGGCCCTGCTCGGCCGGCTCGACCCGGCCGAGATCGTGGCCAGCGCCGACATCCCCCTCGGCGACTACGGCGAACGCCGGGCGCCCGACACCCCGCCGCCGCCGCCGCTGGCCGCCCGCGCCCGGGTCGCCGAGGCGTTCGCCGTCGCCAGCCTCGACGCGCTCGGCGCCTTCTCCGACGCCGAAGCCATGGCCGCCGCCCTCGCCCTCGCCTATGTCCAGGCCACCCAGGCCGGCAAGCTGCCCCACCTGTCCGCTCCGGCGCAGCATGGCACCGGGGCTGCTTTGGCCATGGACGCCGCCACCCGCGCCAGCCTCGAGATCACCCGCGCGCGCGACGGCGGCGTGGAGCACACCTTGCTCGGCTCGATCCAGCGCACCATCACGCCGGCCGGCGCGCGCGCCCTGGCCGCCTGGCTGTCGGCGCCGCTCACCGACTCGGCCGCGATCGCCGCCCGCCAAGCTGCCTGGTCAGCTTTGGCCGGCAGCGCCGCTCCCCTCCGCGCCGCCCTGCGCGGCGCGCCCGACATCGCCCGCGCCCTGGCCCGCCTCTCCCTCGGCCGCGGCACGCCCCGCGACCTCGGCGCCATCCGGACCGGGCTCTCGGCCGCCGCCGAAGCAGCCGCCGCCTTGCCGCCCGACCCGGCGCTCGCCGCCTACGCAGCCCCGCTCCGGTTCGACCCGGCGCTCCACGCCGAACTCGCCGCCGCCCTCGCCGACGACCTTCCAGCCCGGCTCGCCGACGGCCACGTCATCCTCACTGGCTTCGACGGCGAACTCGACGCCCATCGCCGGCTGCGCGACGACAGCCGCCGGGTGATCTCCGGCCTGCAGTTCGACTATGCCCAGCGCTACGGCGTCGCCGCGCTGAAGATCCGCCATCACGCCCAGCTCGGCTACGTGATCGAGGTTCCCGCGTCCGCCGCCGAAACCGTGCGCGCCCATCCCGGCCTCACGTTGCGGCAATCCATGGCGAACGCGGCCCGCTTCACCAACCCCGACCTGGCCGACCTCGACCGCCGCATCGCCGAAGCCACCGAACGGTCCGCCGCCCGCGAAACCACCATCGTCGCTGCCCTGGCCGCCGCCATCCTCCGGCAAGCCCCCGCCCTGCGCGCCGCCGCCGAAGCCCTCGCCGCCCTGGACGCGCTGCAATCCTGCGCCGCCCTCGCCGCCACCGGCGCATGGACCCGCCCCGTCGTGACACCCGACTGCGCCTTCGCCGTCACCAGCGGGCGGCACCCCGTCGTCGAAGCCGCCCTCGCCGGCGCCGCCCGCTTCATCCCCAACGACTGCGACCTCTCCCCCGCCCGGCGCGTCCTGCTGCTGACCGGGCCGAACATGGCGGGCAAATCGACCTTCCTGCGCCAGAACGCCCTGATCGTGATCCTGGCGCAGGCCGGCCTGCCGGTCCCCGCCGCCGCCGCCCGCATCGGCATCGTGGACCGCCTGTTCAGCCGGGTCGGCGCGGCCGACGACCTCGCGCGCGGCCGCAGCACCTTCATGGTCGAAATGACCGAGACCGCCGCCATCCTCAACCAGGCCGGCCCCAACAGCCTGGTCGTGGTGGACGAGATCGGCCGCGGCACCGCCACCTCCGACGGGCTCGCCATCGCCTGGGCGGTGCTCGAAGCGCTCCACAACCAGGTGCGCTGCCGCACCATCTTCGCCACCCATTTCCACGAACTCGCCGGCCTCACCGCCGCCATGCCCCGGATGTGTCCCCATACCGTGCGGGTGCGCGAGTGGAAGGGCGACGTCGTCTTTCTGCACGAAGTCGGCGAGGGCGCCGCCGGCCGGAGCTGGGGCGTGCACGTGGCCCGGCTGGCAGGAATTCCCGCCCCGACCGTACGCCGCGCGGCTGCCCTGCTAGCGGCACTCGAACGCAGCGCACCCTCCGACCTTCCCCTCTTCACGGCCGTGCCCACCTCTATGGCGCGCCCCGACCGCCTGCGGATCGCCCTCGACGCCACCGATCCCGACAAGCTGTCGCCGCGTGAGGCGCTCGACGCCCTGTATAATTTGAAGGCACTAGGTCTATCATCGGAATAATGCTCACCATCCCCTTCTTCTCCGGATCCGCCGAGGACGCCGCGACCGTCCTCACCGACGCCCTGGCCACCATCAGCCCCGACAACGGTGCGGTTCCGCGCGATGCCGCGTTGGCGGTGTTCCGCCGCCACCTCAGCCGAATCCAGCACCATGTCCGCGAGTCGTTCGAGCACTCCCAACTGAGCGGGCTGCAGGCGGCCCGGCTGCTCGCCTCGTTGACCGACGGCATGATCGCCGCCCTGTACGAGTACGCCGACCGGGTCACCGCCGCCGTCGACCTCGCCGCCCTGCCGTGCTCGCTCTGCGTGGTCGCGACCGGCGGCTACGGCCGCGGCATGCTCGCCCCGTTCAGCGACATCGACCTGCTGTTCATCACCGGCGCCGCCCCCGGCCAGCCGCCCGCGATCCGCGCCCTCGCGAAGGTGGAGTTCATGCTCTACTTCCTGTGGGACCTCGGCTTGAAAGTGGGCCACGCCACCCGCTCCGTCTCCGAATGCATCGCCGAGGCGGCCAAGGACGTCACCATCCGTACGTCCATGATCGACGCCCGCCGCCTCGCCGGGGATGGCTCGCTGTTCGACGATTTCGCCATCCGCTTCACCGCCGCCTGCGCCGATCACGTCGGCGAGTTCATCGCCGCCAAGCAGGTCGAGCGCGACGTTCGCCACCGCCGCTACGGCGAAAGCCCGTTCCTGGTCGAACCCAACATCAAGGAGGGCCGCGGCGGGCTGCGCGACCTGCAGACGCTGTACTGGATGAGCCGCTACGTCCTGGACACCCGCTTGATGGGCGACCTCGTCGGCCCGGAAAGCCCTGGCGGCGGCCTGCTGATCGAGAAGGAGGCCAACCACGCGCGCCGCTCATGGGACTTCCTCTGGACGGTGCGCTTTCACCTGCACTACGTCGCCGGCCGCGCCGAGGAACGGCTCACCTTCGACATGCAGCCCGTCGTCGGCGCCCGCATGGGCTACACCCGGCACGGCCGCCAGAACGGCGTCGAACGGTTCATGCGCCACTATTTCCTGACCGCCCGCGAGGTTGCCCGCATCACCGCGGTGCTCGAGCCCGCCATCGTCCGCGAGGCGCTTGGCCCCCCCGCCATGCCCGAACGCACCGACGCCGCCCTGCTCGAGGCGGGCTTCATCCTCGCCGACGGCCAGTTGCTGGCAGCCCCGGGGCGCGACTTCAAGGCCGAGCCGGTTCAGATGCTGCGCATCCTCCAGGTCGCGCGCGACCGGGGGCTGGAGCTGCATCCGCTGGCGATACGCTCGCTGATCCGCCACGAACGCCAGGCCACCCTCTTGCGCGGCAGCCCGGACGCCGCCCGCATCTTCCTCGACCTGCTGTGCAACGGCGCCGACAGCGCCCGCTTGCTGCACCTGCTGAACGAGACCGGCATCCTGGGCCGCTACCTCCCGGATTGGGCCCGCATCGTCGGCCAGATGCAGTTCGACACCTACCACGTGTTCACCGTGGACGAGCACACCATCGAGGCGGTGCGCGTCCTCAACACCCTGGAGCGCGGCGAACTGACCGAAGTCGCGCCGATCGCCAGCGGCCTCATGGAGGACCTGCAATCCCGCCGCGCCCTCTATGTCGCCACCCTCCTGCACGACATCGCCAAGGGCCGCGGCGGCGACCATTCCGAGCTTGGCGCCGAAGTGGCGGTCCAGGTTGGCCCGGCCCTTGGCCTCTCGGCCGAGGAAACCGAGATGGTCTCCTGGCTGGTGCTGCAGCACCTCCTGCTCAGCCAGACCGCCTTCAAGCGCGACATCGACGATCCGAAGACCATCCTCGACCTCGCCGAAACCATCCAGTCGCCCGAGCGCCTCAAGCTGCTGCTCGTGCTGACGGTCGCCGACATGCGCGCCGTGTCCGCCAAGGTCTGGAACGGCTGGAAGGCGACCCTGCTTCGCGAACTGTACGGCCGTGTCGCCGAGGTGCTCGCCGGCGGCCTCGCCACCACCGAGCGCGACGTCCGGGTCGCCCGCGCCAAGCAGGCGCTGACCCTGCTCATGCCCGATTGGCCCCCTGCCGACCGGGAGTTCTTCCTCCATCTCGGCTATCCCAGCTACTGGCTCAGCTTCGACCCCGAAACCCACCTTCGCCACGCCCGCCTGATCCGCGAGGCGGAGGCGCACCACGCGCCGCTCACCGTCAACAGCGAACCGCTGCCGGCGCGCGCCGTCACCGAGATCACGGTGTATGCCGCCGACCACGCCGGGCTGTTCAGCCGCATCTCCGGAGCGCTGGCCGTCGCTGGCGCCAGCATCGTGGACGCCCGCATCCACACCCTCACCAACGGCATGGCGCTCGACACGTTCTGGGTGCAGGACACCGCCGGCGGTGCGTTCGACGCCCCGCACCGGCTCGCCAAGCTGGCGGCCCTCGTCGAGCAGGCCCTGTCCGGCCGGCTCCGCATCGCCGCCGAAATCCGCCGCGCCAGCAAGGCGCTGCTCGGCCGCCGGATGCGCGCCATCCACGTGCCGCCCCGGGTCGTCATCGACAACCGCGCCAGCCATACCTACACCGTGCTCGAAGTGAACGGGCGCGACCGACCCGGCCTGCTGCACGACGTCACCAACGCCATCAGCCAGCAGGGCCTTCAGATCGCCTCCGCCCACGTCACCACCTACGGGGTCCGGGCCGTGGACGTGTTCTACGTGAAGGACGTGTTCGGGCTCAAGATCGAGAACGATCGCAAGCTTGGCCAGTTGCGCGAGGCCCTGCTGGCGGCGCTCGCCGGGCCGGAGGACACGTTGCCGGTCCCGGTTCCCGCCCCTCGCCGCCGTCGCGCCGACGCCGCGTAATCCGGCGGGCGTCGGCCTCGTCAAACCTGCGCCGGCGCGAAACTTCCCAGCGCCCCATCCGTCTTGATGATCGCCCAAACGCGACGTGAACGGGCCTGTTCCAGGAGCCTACACCATGGCGATCGAACCTGATCCCGCCTACACCAACTCCAACCAGCGCAGCGACACGCTCAACGCCAACACCGCCCATGACACGGGCCTGTACGATCCGTCGGTGCAAGACGGCCGCCTCGTCGTCATGTACAGGACGCAGGCCGATGCGGAGGCGGCCCGCGCGAGCCTTGAGGCCCAGGTCGCCTCCATCGACGCCCAAGTCGTGGAGGAGACCGCCGACCACGCGAATGCGGGGGTCAATTCCGAAGGTGGCAACACTGGCCTGATTGGCGCGGTGAAGGGGCTGTTCGCCCAGGACGACGAAGTCCACGGGCTCGGCGAGGGCGTCCGCCGTGGCCAAGCCCTCCTTGTCATCAAGCCCGCCTCCGGCACCCGCGAGCAGATCATCAGCTTGCTCGAAGCCAGCAACCCGATCGGTTTCGACGCCAAGCTGGAACGGTGGCGCAGCGCCGGCTGGGACAACCTGGAAGCGGACCGGACATCCGGGGCGCCTGCGGCCGGCGCGGCCAACCCGGCGAAGCCTACCTAGCGTGCTATCCGGGCGAACGGGATCACTCGTCGGATAACGACGCCCGTTGAAGAAGACCTGGAGCATCCTTCGTGCGGCTGACCGCCAGGACCGGCGTTTGTCGCGGCGCGTCCCCTGCTGTTAGCTTCGGCGCGCCAAGGAGACCATGCAATGACACGAATCCAGCCGGCCTGGCTGCTCGCCGCCGCCTTGCTGGCCGCGTTTCCCGCTCGCGCGCAGGAGAAGCCCAAGCTGCTGCCCGACCGCGACGTCGACATCACCTACCGCGTCACCGATCGCTCCGATGCGCCGGTCAAGCAGCGCGTGCGCTGGCTGGCCGCCGACCACATGCAGCGAATCGATGGTCCCGGCACCACCGTCATCCTCGCCGACCGCACTACCACCTACATCACCATCCTGAGTCCGCGCACCAAGTCCTACCTCAAGGTCGAGGAACCGCCCGGCGGCCTGTTCAAATCGGAGTACGCGGGATCGTTCACCCGGGGCGGCACCAGTTCGGTCGCGCACCTGGCTTGCACCGAGTGGACCTGGAACGACGCCAGCACGCAGCGGCCACGCACCGTCTGCGCCACCGATGACGGGGTGATGCTCCGAATGATCGAAGGCGGCCGCACGTTGGCCGAAGCCACCGTCGTCACCTACCGTCGCGTCAAGCCCCAGACGTTCCAGATCCCGAGCGGCTATGAGCCGACGCTGGTTCCGGACAGTTCACAGGAGTGAGCCGGAACCGAGCCGCCGCGGCCCGCTGGCCGAGGCCCAGATCGTCGAGAAACTGCCGGGCGCGCAAGACGTCCATGGTCGCAGCGCCTTCGGTGAACGGCGCCAGGGCCGCGGACACAAGGTCGAACGCTTCGGCGGAGCGCCCCAGGCCTCGCCACAGGGTTCCGAGGCTGACCGAGGCGCGAAGCTCCCAGCCGGGCATGCCTTGGCGGCGGCTCGCGTCGAGGGATTCGAGAAAGGCGGTTTCGGCCCGCTCGGCATAGCCCCGCGCGACGAGGATGCCGCCCTTGACGCGTAGGAGTTCCGCCAGGCACCAGCGTTCCTCGCGCTGCTCGGCCTGCTCGATCGCATCGTCGGCGACGACCAGCGCCTCGTGCAGTTGGCCGGCGCGGGCGAGGGTGTGGGCGAACGCGCCCTTGTGCGCGGGGACCCGCAGGCCGGACACGACTCCCTTGAATCCCTGCAGCGCCGCGCGGAAATCCGCGATGGCCGGGGTGAACTCGCCGTGCTCGGCCAGGATTTCGGCGCGGTACGCGAGGGCGTGGGCGTGCCAGAGGCCAAGCCGGTGATCCCGCGCGTGGTTGAGCAGCATCGCCGCCATCCGCTCGGCATGCTCCCAGTCGCCGCGGAGCAAGGCCACCGGACAGGCGCCGTAGGACAGGGCATACCCCAACGAGTTGGCGTGCTCGATCTCGAGCGCCGCCTCGATGGCGGCGCGGCTGGTCTGGTGCGCCTTGTCGGGATACCCCTCGATCCACTCGATGACGGACAAGGCCGCGAGACCGGCGATCCGTTGATCCTGTCCGAAGCGATGGGCCAGAGGGCGGTGGGCGGCGACGTCGTAGGATTGCAGGGCCGCCTCGATCTCGGCGCGCCCCCCGACCTGGTCGCCCAGGAGATAGCGCGACACGCCCAGGGCACGATGGGCGACGAGGGCTACGGCGTAGTCGTCTGCCTCGACCGCGAGTTCGAGCAGGCGCTCGGCCAAGCCCTCGGCCGCCCGGTTCTCGCCCAGAGAGCAGTTGTAGGCCCACAACCCATACACGGCGCGGGTGCGTTGCGCGGCGTCGCCGAGTTGCTCCGCAAGTTCGTAGGCGCGCCGGAATGCCTCGCCGGTCTCGGGCGAGGCGTAGCCCCGGCACGCCATCAACGGCAACCCGAGCCCACTCTGCAACAGCAGCTCGCAGCGGTCGCGCGCCTCGCCGGGGGGCTGGCCCGCCAGCACGTCGAGCCCTTTGGCCAGGTGCCCGATCGCCTCCAGGTTGGCCGACCGTTCAGCCGCGCGCTGGCCCGCCTTCAGCCAGAACGCGATCGCCTGGTCGGCCAACCCGGCCTCGATGTAGTGGTGGGCGAGCATCTCGGGCTTGCGGTCGGCGAGCTCCGCGGAGGTCAGCTGCAGCACCTCGGCGCAGCGCGCGTGCAGTTGCTGGCGCCGGCTCAGCAGGATCGTGCCGTAGGCGGCGTCCTGCACGAGGGCGTGCTTGAAGACATAGGTCGCCTTCGGGACATGGCCGCGCTGATGCACCAGTTCGGCGGCCACGAGTTGGTGCAGCGCCGGGTCGAGGGCGGCGGCGGCAAGGGAGGAGAGCGCCGCGACCGCTTCGTAGGAAAACTCCCTTCCGATGACCGCGCCGACTTGGGCCAGCTCCTTGGCCGGCCCGAGGCGATCCAGGCGCGCCAGCAGCGAGTCCTGGAGGGTGGCCGGGATCGCCAGGGATGGCAGCGGCCCGGCTAGGTCGTAGCGGTCCTGCTCCGCCCGCAGCAGGCCCGATTCAAGAACCGCCCGCGTCAGTTCCTCGATGAACAGCGGCACGCCGTCGGTCTTGCTGACGATCTGGTCGAGCACCTCGGCGGGCAGCAATCGTCCGCCCGCGACCGACTGCACCAGCTCGGCGGATTGACGCCGACCGATGCGGTTCAGCGCCAGCGCGGTCACCTCGGCGCGCGCGCTCCACTCATGCTGGAACTCGGGCCGGAACGTCACGAGGGTCAGGCAGCTCGAGGCCGACGCGCGATCGACGCACATGTCCAACAGCTCGCGCGTGGTCGGGTCGATCCAGTGGGCGTCCTCGACCAGGAACAGAACCGGCTCCCGCTCGCTGCCCGCCAGGAACTCGGCCAGGTGGCTGAGCAGGCGCTCCTTCTGCTGCTCCGGCGAGAGCGCGACCTGCGGATGGCGGCCCTCGGTCGGGATGGCGAGCTGCGCTGCCAGCAGCGGCACGCTCGCATGCATGTGCTCGCCATTTTCCAGCGCCCATCGTTCGAGCTTGTCGAGCCTGGTTCTGGCGGGGTCGTGGGGACCGATGCCGCAGGCGTGCTCGAGATGGGACATCGCCGGCTGCAGCGCGCTGTTGGTGTGGAACGGCGAGCACTGGTAGCGCACCGTGCGATGACGGTGGTTGCGCTGGCCGCCCGTCTCGACGTGCTCGCACAGCGCCTGCCCGATCCGCGACTTGCCGATGCCGGCCTCGCCGGACAGCAGCACGACCTGGCCGTCGCCGGCCTTGGCCGACTCCCACCGGTCGAGCAGCAGCGCCACCTCCTGGTCGCGTCCCACCAGCGCCATCGACCCGGCGGCGTGCGTCGCCTCGAACCGGGTCGCCGCGGCCCGCTTCGAGGCGACGCGCCAGACTTGCACGGGACGCGCCACGCCTTTCAACTCACGCGTGCCGAGCGCCTCGCACTCGAACAAGCCTTCGATCAGGCGGTGGGTCGCTTCGGCCACGACGACACTGTCGGGGTCCGCACAGGTTTGCAGCCGCGCGGCGAGGTTGACCGTGTCGCCGACGACCGGAAGCTCGGTCACGCCGCCCCGGAGCGTCTTGCCGCGCGTGAGGACCAGCCCGCTTGCGATCCCGATCCGGACGGCCAGCGGCGCTCCCGACGGCGAGGGCAGCCGTCTCGCCGCGTCGACGATGCCGAGCCCGGCCCACACCGCCCGCTCGGCGGCATCCTCGCTGGCTTGCGGGTAGCCGAAGTAGGCGAGGACCCCGTCGCCCTGGAACTGGTTGATGAAGCCGCCGACCCGGGTGATCTCGCCGGCGCAGACGTCCTGGTAGGCGCGCAGGACAGGCTCCATGCGCTCCGGATCGAGCGCCCCGGAGAGCGCCGTCGAGCCGACGAGGTCGCAGAACATGACGGTGAGCTGACGCCGGTCGGCCGGCGGGGTTCCGGCGATCGGCTCGACCGGCATGGCGTCGACGGCGTCGGGGCCGCCGAAGCCGGCGATGGCGGCCAGCAACTTCCGGCGGTGGCCGAGCGAGACCCCAAGATCCTTGAGGTCCGCTTCGGTCAGCAGCAGGAGCGCTGGGAAATCGACGTCGTTGTCCGCGAGGGCCGTCCGGTATTGGGCCAGGCCGAGTGTGTCGAGGAAGCGGGCGAGGTCGTCCACAGGCGTCACTCCTACTGAGCCTCTCGCCTTTCCTGTCGCATGGACCATCCGGACCAGCGTCGCATGCTACCGCGAGGCGCGTGGGAAGCGGCAAGGCAGGCTAGACGGGCGCCGCCGCGGCCGATGTGACATAGATCACATCACCCCGCCGCCGCCAGGCCTAACGTCGGGCGCATGGGGATAGCGGGCCAGGGAGGGTGTTTCATGCGTGATACCAGCCGGGATGGGCTGCGCAACAAGGTCGAGTTCACGCTGCTGACCCGGTTCCGGCCGCTCTGGAGCTTCATCAACCGCAGCCCGGCCCTGATGCGGCCATGCAACAAGCTGTTTGTCAACAACGCCGTCCTGAAGGCGCCGGTCCGGCCCTTGGCATTGAGCACGGCCGCCGCCTACACCTCCTGGCCCTCGCTCAACGACCGCACTTGGTTCGGGCGCTACCTGCCGCCCCGCCCGGCGGTCGGCCTCCCATCACTGGACGACGTGGAGGAGCTGTTCAAAGTGGGCGAGGGCGGCCCGCGCGCGTCCGATCGGTCGACCCTGTTGTTCCCGGCCTTCGCGCAATGGTTCACCGACGGGTTCCTGATGACCGAGGACGGCGACCGGCGGCGCACGAGGACCAACCACCAGATCGATCTAAGCCAACTATACGGGCTGACGCCGGAGGTCACCCAAGCCTTGCGCCTGCGCTCTCCGGCATATGGCGAGAGGGGCCGCCTCAAATCGGCCGTGGCCGGCGGGGAGGAATGGGCGCCGCGGCTCTATGGCGACGCCGGCCACGTCGCCCCCGAGTTCGCGGCGTTGCCAAAGCCGCTCCGCCTGCCCGACGCCTGGCCCGCGGAAAAGCAGGCCGCGCTGTTCGCCTTCGGTGGCGAGCGCGCCAACGCGACGCCTTTCACGGCGATGATCAACACGCTGTTCCTTCGGGAGCACAACCGCCTCAGTGGGATGCTGGAGACGGCCCACCCCGGCTGGGACGACGACCGGGTGTTCGAGACGGCGCGCAACATCAACATCGTCCAGCTGATCAACGTCGTCATCGCGGAGTACATCAACCACATCTCCCCCTACTGGTTCAGGGTGACGGGCGATCCGACCGCTTGCTACCGGGCGACCTGGAACCGCCAGAGCTGGATTCCCATCGAGTTCAACCTGCTCTATCGCTGGCATAGCCTGGTTCCGGAACAGGTGTCCTGGGACGGGGAGGCGGTGCCGGTCACGGACATGCTGCTCGACAACCGGCGGCTGCTGCGCGCGGGCCTGGCCGACAGCTTCGCCAACGCCACCCGCACCAAAGCCCAGCGGATCGGCCTGTTCAACACGTCCGCGTTCCTGCTTCCAGCCGAACGGGCCAGCGTCGCGCAGGGCCGCGTCAACCACCTGGCCAGCTACAACGACTACCGCCAGGCGATGCGCTACCCCCGCGTCACGCGTGTTGATTTGCGTTGAGATCTGACCCGGAGAGGGTCTGAGTTTTCGCTGAGATTTGACCCGTGTCTGTTCACGTCCCTGGCCAAACGGTTGGGGTTATCGGAGTGATCGACATGGAGTTGTTGAGC